>Ga0115006_10002670_pt1 | contig 11823 bp, 12 predicted proteins | sample ArcOceMetagenome_3_FD_88943 | JGI IMG/M metagenome (GOLD analysis project Ga0115006, IMG submission 88943) | Marine eukaryotic phytoplankton communities from Arctic Ocean - Arctic Ocean- Svalbard ARC20M Metagenome | ecosystem: Environmental > Aquatic > Marine > Oceanic | place: Arctic Ocean...
CGGACAATGCATCGAAAATCGATAAGGATGCATATTATTCCTATTTCACAAATTTGCATCGAGTGATTCCTTGTCAAGAATGTGCAAATCACTTAGAGATGTTGGTGACAAACATTCCGATTACTACAGAAGTTCTGTCTGATAATCGAAGTTTGTTCAATTGGACTGTTCTCATCCATAACGAAGTCAATAAGAAACTAAACAAACGAATTATGTCCAACGACGACGCATTTAAATTGTATTCCAAAAGTGATAAAGAACAACAAAGTAAGAAATCGATTTCTCAACCACGTGTAAAAGCACATACTACAACAAATGAAACAAAAACCCCCAATAGAACTTCGAATATCAACTGGATATGTGTCGTTGTTCTGGTAATCCTGTTTATGTGTTGTATATTATCTTGTTTATTGTGTATGAAGTCTAAAGTCTAAAGTCTAATTTATGAATCGAACCTTTGTGTTTGATTATGTTTCTTCAAATCTAATCGTGTGAAATCATAAAGTGATACCATTGGTTCCGAAAGCGGGACGCTTCGTTTCTATACAAAAACTCGAGTATAACTGTTTCAACCCGTGTGATATTTTACGGAGGATTTTCGAATCTGCGAACACAATACGGAAGGATAGGTTGAAATGTGTCCCTTCATGAGAAACGTCTCGGGTTTTTTCAAAATTAAACAATCCTTCTTTCGTCTGAATCGTAAGAAAGGCTTCTTTCCCAATTTCAACCTTTTTCGACCATCCAATGAAAGCATCACTCAATGTAATTGGAATAGTTAGAAACACAGTCCGATTGCTAATTCGATCAATATATTCAAGATTATGAGTAACGTGTATGGTATGATCACCGTGAACGACGCTGGATTCGTCCTCGATGAATTTTGGGATAACGATATTTTCCATTCGCGTGTCTTCAATAATCCCAACACCTTTGCACACTTTACACTTTATGTTGTTCAATATGATTTTCGACATTCCCTTACATATGTGACATATCACGTGTTCCTTGTACGCTATACACCAATCTTTACAATTTTTGCAAACAATCATATTGTGTGTGTGTTTATGAATTCCCGTCGAATTACAATACGAGCAAGGTGTGTGGCAGGTTAGTTTGCATTGTTTACGGCACCCATGTATTATTTCATCTTCATTCAAATCTATGACAATCGTATATGGGTCTGTTTTTACATCATCGGGCTCGTTTGTATTGTCACAGTCCATGTAAAACTGTGTTTCTTCACGCGTTTTTCTTTTTCTGTCTGTGACAATGGCTTCGTAGCAAGTCGACAATAATTTGAAAGCTTCATTTTTCCCAAGATTTTTGTCTGGATGGTATAATTTCGCCAAGTGTAAAAATTTCTTTCGTAATCCATCGTCCGATATATTTGTATCTACTCCCAGTGTTTTGTAATTATCTTCCATTATTACGATTACGATCTATTTAAACATTTTAAATATTTTTACAATAAATGAGCGAAACAAAGTTGAAGGATGCCTATAAATTACTGGGTCTGACGCAAAACGCTACAATCGAAGAATTGAAAGGAAAATTCAAAAAGTTGGCAATTCAATACCATCCGGATAAGGGAGGTTCCGAGTATTTGTTCGGATTGATCTCGAAATCATTCAAACTCGTATACAAGCACATCAAATCCCTAGATGAAAAGGATTTTAATTCACTGAAAGCCGAGTCACGTGGAATGAACTCTGGTGAGTCAGTGATTAAAATTACCTCGGACGAAGGGTTTATAAACAAGTTCAACAAAACCTTTGAAAAAAATAGGTTACACGACCCGGTAGTTGACACCGGATATGAAGGGTTTATGAATGAAGACAAAATTCAAGTTCAAAAGTCAAGTCACAAGGTTGTGAAATATGTGACACCGGAACCTATCCTCTTATGCAACTCTCTGTCGTTTGTAGAGTTAGGTGTGGGTCAAGTAAATGACTACTCGGGGAAAAACGACGATTCGAAGAAATTACAATACATGGACTATAAAAAAGCGCACACGACGTCCAAATTAATCCATGAAGACGAGGTGAAAGAGAGACATTCGTATAGTAGCCTGGAGGACCTACAAAAGAAACGAACAACTGAAAACTTTGACATGACGGACGAGGAGAAATACTACGAAGAACTGATAACCAACAAGGAGAAACGGATCGAAGATACAAGAGAACAAACATTGAGAAAACAAGATTCTGAATGGGCAATTCACCACCAAAAGATGTCCCAATTGTTCATTAAATAGAATTCTTATTTAAATAATCTGACACTTTTGTATGAAAGATATGTCTGTCGAGGACATTGATTTCTTGAAAGAAAATAGTGTGAAAGAGAGTATCATCATATTAATAGACAGTAAAGATCGGGATATGAAACGCTTTCCCCAACCTGGTGAGTTTCAAGTTGATTTTATAGAACCGTTTACATTTGTGTATGGGATTGAGATCCTGGATACCACGATACCTCGTACAATGTTTATGATGGAAGAAGGTATAAACAACTCATTTGTTTACAATTGTGGAACTTTATATAATCTTTTTTCGAAAAGTAATGAACATGATATGCGATTTATAACCCAAGATTACTCAACCTCTGATACTTTCGTGAACTCAATCACTGAACAAATACAAAAGTTTGAATTGAACAATGATTTGTTTTTATATGGTATTGAGGTTGACTTTGATAGTAATCCAGAAGCACCTACCGACAGATCCAGTCAAGATCATCCGATACTGCGATTTCATTCATCCAGACCATTTTTCATCAATGGAAGTAAGTCAACATGTGCAGACGCGTTTGGATTTAACTCTATCAATACAGGTTCTTCAGAAAATAGTTTATCTTTGCGCTCTATGATTGGTGATGGAAAAAATAGAAACGTAAACATGTCTGGACATGCTTCCGAACCAAGTTCTAAAATAACCTTTGACATGTATACGCCAAAAGAATTATTTGAATCCATACAACAACCGGAATTCTTTGAATCTCAAGAAGATGATAATCAAAACACATCCCTCCAAACATACAATGTTACTGTTCCTGCAGGAACATACGTTTTGTTCTGTACAAACGATGATGGAACTATAATCGATACGAACGACGTGAGTTTTTCATTATCACAACAATTTGTGTCACTTACACCCATGTTGTCGTCGCCAGCATTCAAATCATTTGTAGTTGAAGCAGAAGCCATGTATTCCCTTTCAGTGTCAGATGGGGAAGAATTCCATATAGTATTAAAATCTGATTTGAATCGATACCTTCTACAACTAAGAAACGTTAAACCTGATGATGTGATTTACGAATATACAATAGAATACAACCATACAAACGTGTCTCGATCTCAGAGTTCGTTTTATAACTTCGAATTGAATAGTGAAACCCCCTTTCTGGTAGAAATAATAGAAAATGATACCAACGGTATCGATTCGCAAAAGTATGTGAGTCTCAACGAAACAACCAATGTGACAGATGATGTAGACGTTGACTTGAAGTTGTTCTTGTTTGAACCCGGAAAAACATACACAGTATCATTATTCATTACGAATCCAGTCGATAATATCGTTAATATCGATTGTTCGATTGGTTTGTTAGATTTCTATGACGTTTCAAATTATATCGATGACGAATTATTCATATCTAAACCATGGTTTGATGAGAATGTCGAGAGTATAAATACATACGATATAACCGTACAACCTGAAAATTCAACTACCTCTATTTCCACTACTGGTATCATAGAATATGTTAGAGTTCAAATCGTAAGTAACATTGATTTGTCCGGAGAATCTTGTTATTTACCCATCATCGGTACAAACAATGTTACGGTTAACATACATTTGGAAGCCAGTCGAGTTCAGGATTCAACTGACCAGTGGCTGTTCAGCTACACAAATACAAATTTTCATGATAATTTTATTACGAATTTGTATACAGAATTTTTCAACAAATTTGGATCTCCAACGTTTTCGTCGCGTGTTTCCTCTCCCCAAACCAACAATGTTACGATAGGTGTTAGACCGTTTGGTAGAGAAGACGGGGCAACTAAAAATTTTACAATCGTTTCGCCAGGAATGCTCAACTTGGGAGTTGAAAATTATCTCATATTACGATGCGATGAGATCGAACAACATCTCCGTGGTAGTCATTATTATAACGGATTTTCGCCAGGTTTGGGGGTGTTGAACATGACCGTTCAAGGTTTCGCCGAGTCCAAAAATGAATTCTATGCCATCAATTACAAAGAATTTCATCCGATTGGGCGACTTTCAAAAATGAAATTTAGATTCGAGAGGAAGACTGATAGAAAAGTGTATAATTTTAGAAATGTTAACTTACACTTTCTCATGAAAATTAAGTATTATAGACCACAACGGAAAACAGTGTTTACCAAATCAGTCCTTAACCCGGAATACAATCCTGATTTTGTGGGATATATAAACAATACATACACATTAGAGGAGCCTTCATCTGAGGAAGATGAATTGAGTGAAAATGAGTTTCCCTCAGATTTTATCAACCGAGAGAATGAATTGATGCGTGACTTAATGCTCGATGAATAGATGCGCACACACAAAGTTAGCTTCGAAGAAGCTTGATTTTTTCTATTTTTTCTCTGTCTTTAAAAACTTTAACAATCTTTTCTTCCGCATTCTGGATGTGGGCGAATTCTTTTTGAAGGCGACTGATGAGTTCTTTTTGGGTCACGGTTGACTTCACCATACTTTTCTTGTATTTCAGAACTCCTTCCCGAGTGTTCAACTCGTCGATTGAGTTTGAGCTCATGAAATTGAGCATTTTCGCCGAAAGAAGTTCCAACATTTTTTTCCGTTGTTTTCTCTCGTTGTCTAATAATTTAATCTTACCGGATATCAGTTTAACTTCGTTGTCGATCTTCATCCACATTCGCACCTGATTTTTGAAATCTTCAACTGCTTCATCGTCTTGTTGTACCGGTGTCACCTCATTTCTGTGCATATGAACTCGACCTTCCGCCAAAAGGTCATCGCTAATATTCGACACTGTGTATTGGGATTGTTCCTGAATATACTGTCGTACTAACTGTTGTTTCTGAGTATTCATCTATGTATACTCTAAAGCGATTGCTAATTTTAAATAACTTACAAGGACACCGTTCTTAGGATTCTTTTCAGCCTTTCACTACGAATTTTCTTTCCAGGTTTGGAAACAGATGTTGTAATCGGTTTGGGTATCGATTCAGAAACGTTAGTTTTTATCCTACGTTCTGTTGTTGGTGAGGTCTTTTCGGATTCCTTGTCAGACAATACCAATACCCTATTCGTGAATTCTGAAATATCATCACATGACCTGTCACCCAAATAACTATATGTCTTTTCTTTTCCATACAACGACATCATGGGAACGAATTGAACAGTATTTAATTTCTCATGAAAATACTTTTTATCCTTTTTGATAATTGATTTTAAAAGCTCCTTGTTGATTTCAAGTATTTCTAGATTTCGATTCCGAGTTCGATTTGATTCCATTTTCTTTTTGAACAGGTTCCATTCTGGCATCATTTCAACACAATAAGGACATGTTTCTAAATAGACAAATATCATCACCATTTTATCCTTAAAATCTTTTGTATTCAATCTACCCACATCGTTTTGGGTGTGTAGACGTCTAATTTGCATTTACTTTATCATTACAAAATTATCGATTGGATTATCCCAGGGTAAAATTCCGGTTCGCTTCAAGGAATCTTCAATGAGATTTGTTTTGATTTGCGTATCAATCGCATCTTTTCCACTCAAATCCGGCCCCTTGTTTATTTCCATCAGTTTACAACCCAAATGTTTATCGACTGCAATGTCGCACCCGCATATCATGAAATTCGTTTGATGTTTATTTTGCCCGTCTTCTTTTACGAGTATATCCGAATAACTGTCTTTCAATTTTGTGAACAAATCAAGCATGTTCATATCCAGCTGTTTTGCATCCGTTTCGTTCAACGTTTGAGAAAACTCACTGTATGTAAGTGGGTTCATTTCGTAAATCTTTCTATCTACATAGCCTGTGGTGATGTGAACATCTTGGGAGAGGGAATCCTTGGAGTATTTTTTCGGAGCATAATACATAAATCCCTCGTTATACACAAACAGTTCTGGTAATTCTTTGATAATAATTAACAAATATCGGCGAACGTTTATTTTATGTCCGTTGATACAATAAGGGTCTTTTAAAAGTTCCTGACAAACCACAAATTGATTTTTTCGTATGTTTGACTCTATAATATCCGATTTGTTGTTTGTTATCAAACACCCTTTTTGACGCTGCAAATTCTTTTTCAAAATATATGTTTTGGACGGATCGAAATCATTCTCTAGTCGCTTTTGATCCGTTGGAAGAGCATATGTATTCGGCATGAATCGTGTATACTCATCTTGAGTAAGATTCGAACGTAGAACCATGGCAAGTTCTGATTTACTGGCGAGTCGATCGATACACAACAATGAATATATGAACTTCACATGTCTATTCTGTTGAACAATCCGTTTTAATTGAATATAATTCACAATTAAATGAAAAAATATTATGTTTGAGGTGTTGAAACGGTTGTTATGAGGAATTTCGTGCTTTGAAAACACACTTTTGAACAGTTTCAGTGAACTATTCCAAGTGTTTGTGCGCGAAAAATCTTCATGAAATTTAAAGTAGGTTAGTTTTCCTGTCGTCGTCGCACCAGAGTTCATCAGACGGTCATATATACCTTGTATACCTTCTTTTACCCAAAGCACAAAACAAAGTAGCACCAATATAATGACAATATTTTGTGTTTTCATATTAAATTACAATGAGAATAAAGATTTATTTAATAGGCCTCGTAGTGTTCCTTGTTTGCGTTGCCGTATATATTTTCCACGACCGTTTGAAACCACAAAAGATTCGAGTGAAAAATGTTCCTCTGTATTGTGTCATGATTACTGGTTACCACATAGAGCGTGAACCGTTCGCCAGGGTCAGTGTTCTGAATTTTTTTCAACAAACCTACGCGAACAAACACTTGATAATTTTGAATCAATCTGAAAAGGCGCTCATAGATACAGAACATGATAATGTATTGGAATTATTTGTAGACACCATGGTTCTTGGAAAATTGAGAAATATCGCACTCGAATTCATACCACCCAATGCGATTTGGACAACGTGGGATGATGATGATTACCGTCATCCTACGTATCTACAAACCTTCGCGAACCATTTCCTGATACATGACAAAGTCGATTTCTTGATGTTTCAAAATAGACTCGAATACAATTCAAAAACAAAATTTTCATTCAAAATGACTCTGAAATCTGGATTCATGACTTTTTTTTCAAAACGAATCAATAACCTTAAATATGACGAGATATCAAGTATGGAAGATGTTGTCGTAAAGAAAACAGCCTTGAAAAAATACAATTGTGTGGTGATAAACAACGATCCCACCTTGTATTTGCGGTTCACACACAATTCAAATACAAGCAAATATGTGAATCAAAACAAAACATCAGTGACGGATACAAGAAAGAATCGTGATTATTTCGAAACCGAATTAAATTCGAAAGAACGAAAGTATATCACAAAAATATTATCGAACTATTACTAAAAGAATAGAATGGATGAAACATCACAATATATAGACTTTCTGAATCAAGCAGAAAATGCAGAAAAAGAACTTTTAACTGAAAAAATACAGGTGAACACACACATGTTTCAACATTCTTCGGATTTCATTATGAATGACGGTTGTGTACTGGTAGAGAACGATATTTTCTTACGTCGAGATGGATATAACGTAAACAAATCTTGCCAAGATACGCGAGATAATCATGAACGTTTTGAAGAAAACAACTGTATCGGATACGAGTGTCTGAAAGGGTCCTTTCTGTATGATCCAGATGTTCACAACACATATCACAACTATCCAGTATTTCAAGAAGAAAAACAGAATGGTATGAACGTATTCTGCACAGAAAACCATCAAGTATTTCACAACTTGACACGTCGTTCGGATGGTCGAAAAATACCTGATAGACCTATACAAGATCCGGCCTTCCTGGAGTCAGAAAAAATCCCAGAGTTACAATTCTATACCTGTAAAATCGATTACCCGGATAGAAAGTGTAATGAATGAACAAATAAAGGAATGTTCGAATCCCTGTAATAACAAATTCATTCATTTTAGTAGAAGGTTACCCCTACTTGAACTATACTCGCACAAATCACATATAAGGTGATTGTGAACAGAACACTTGACGCGTACGTGATGAGTGTAGAATATTCCATTTATGTATTTGTAGAATATTCTAACCAATCAAATCAAATGCATTCATTTACTTGGTTTTTAGGAGTTTGCGTAAAGCATCTTTCATTTGTTCCGGAGTCATATCGTCAATGGATGTTCTCTTTTCTGTAGGTGAAGACGATTCTTCACCTAGACCATGTATCTTCTCTACATTGGTGATTTCGTTTTCAACTGGGTCATCTGAATCGAGTATTATAATATCATCCTTACGAGACTTCGGTTGAATCAGATGTTTCGTTTCATTTTTAATAATCTTGTATAAATGTTCGCCTTTTGATGCCCATGTGTATTTTGTAGTAATGAGCTTTCGTGATGCTTGACCATGTTCAAATAGTATATCCCTATGTTCATAATAGGTTTCCATCGCCTCTACAAAATCATTCACACTACATATTTCAGCTTCACCGGATACGTAATCTCGACTGTGATCACAATAATACGAGTACGAGGGGCTGATTATCATTGAATTTGACTTTTTGAAAAAGTCTTTGAACCCACCTACATTCGGAACAATCTGTGGCACTCCGATACCGGCTTGTTCGAAATTACACAGACCAAATCCTTCACCGTCGCATGTGTTAATACCAACGTCAGCGACATTATACAATATGTTAATTTCAAAATCTGTCATTTGCTGGGGCCGTTGTAGTATGATGATATGTTTCTTGAATTCTTCCATGGATATATTGTATTTTCTGAGTTCGGATATTATGACGTCCGACATATCCCACCCACCCTGTACTGAGGTAGCAACAAGCAATCTTATATTCGAACCCAAACGTGTGCTGACGAAAGCTATGAAAGACATCAGGCAAATATCCCAACGTTTTCTAGGTTGGTTTCTGTTCAAATTCATGATGATGAATTCATCTGGATTTATTTTGAAATATCTTCGTGCCAGCTTTTTGTCAACAGGGTAATACAACATTTCATTGAACCCATGTTCGAGAACATAGGATGGTTTTGTGAATCCCTGGAATTGTAAAACGTCTTTCCAATAATTTGTGAACATGATTCCAGCATCAGAAAGTTGATTTATTTTACGGATAAGGTTGTTCTTTTCGTTTTTATAAACAACGTCGATATAAGGTACAATTTTGAATGTCCTGTTCTCGATTTTTATCAATTCGTCAAGCAATCCGCAAATGACAACCAAATCATTATAAATAATGACAATATCCGGTTTTAACTCGAGTACATGGTCCTTGATTAAAGTATACCCGAATCCTTTGGATTTGGATTCTTCGTGTTCATGGGCATCATAAATGGTCACATTCTGTAGAGTTCGTTCACTCATGTGGTCTTTATTCTTGAAATAATTCTGAAAACCAAAAATGTGTAAATCAATATCTGGCTGAATGGATAAGTATGCTGCTAGTTCAAAAACAACTTTAGAGTATCCGTTATACTGATAAGGATGTGTTCCGCAAAACAATACCCTTGTCATTTTATAGTACATGACCAACATATATTTTCTGTTCGAACCGCAATTGAATGTATTTAAATATTGTCCATCTTAAAATCAATATGGAGGACACATTGTTGAGAGTGATTCGTGACGTAAGGGAAATGAATTTGGATATTGAAACTATGCGGGCAGAGATTGAACTTCTCCGACGCGAAAACGCACAACTTGTGGAAAATGAAAAAGATTTAATGAGCGTATCAACGATTGTGTCAACAAAAAATGAAAACGCCCGGTTGGTCAATGAAAACAAATTGCTCAAACAATCCCTTGAATCCAGAAAGAAGGAATTCGACGAACCAGAAGACGATGAATTGTTCACATTGAAGCACAAGGGGAACTTTTACATGCTCAACGAAGCTAATGAGATGTTTACCATTCAGCAAAAAGATTGTAAAGGCGACCACGTCGGAAATCGCACATACGATGATTCAAAAAAAAAATATAGAATCCATTTATTCTCCACAACACCCATATCTTGAATTTACTCAGCAGTAAATGAATTGAGGTCATTATGTATCAATTTCACGTTTTTCCAAGATGTATTCACTGATTCAGTATGGTTACCGAACCGGACTCTCTACGTATCATTTCGTAACAATTGACATTTTCGAATTTAGAGTATTTTTAAAGTTCTTCTCGATATTATCCGATTGTTCTTGGATAACCTTCTTTTCATATTTGTCGAGTCTATCTTTATCAAAATTAAAACCTTCTGTCTGATTCTTGTGGTAAAAATCGTTCAATTCTTCGATTTGCTCCACCATGGATACCATCGGATGGTGGTTGAGTGTCAGAATTTTTGATGTGTTTTTGAAATTACGAAACATATCAATGTCCATATATCCACCAAACATTTTCAAACATTTTCTCGGTGGGGCTGGAAGAACGCTTCTCGTATATTGAGATGCGTTTGCCATGAGATTCAACAAGTTATACACCTCCCATACGTTTAGATTGGCGACGTTTGAATAAAAGTTATCGGCACAACAACATTCGAAGCTACAATAACACCCAATCACATTGAATGACTGGTTTTTAAAACTGACCGGCATGCCAATGGTCCTTGTATCAAACGAATGACAACACCAGTCACACATTCGTGTAGAATTCAATGCATTCGAAATATTATTCGTGCCGTTAATAATCTTAATATTCGATTTCAAATCATTGGAGTTGGTTGTCTGTACCCCTTTGATTTCAGAAGGATGTGATATGAAACTATCCGACTCGATGTATGCATGCGGAATGTTTAGTGTTTCCGGATCGTATTTGCAGAAATCAGTCTCATAACTTTCATATTGAGAATCAATTCCAATTTCTTCGTTCACATTAATATTCAATTGAATTATATGCTGTGCTTGGACAGAATCACTTGTTCCTGCTTTATCTTTATCTGATTTTGGTTTACGTCCTCTTTTTTTCTTTTCTAATGGTTGATCAACCATTAGAAAATATATATAGAATTAGTCGTTTAGTTTTAAGTAGTGATATCTACAGAACAGTTTATATTGATCCGATCCGACTTGCACACTTGATTCAATTTTGTTTGAATTTGAAACAAAAACACCCGTATCGAGACAAGACTTTTCACAACAGACTCCCTTTTTTTCAACATAGGTATCTGCGAGAGGTATGAGTGATAACATGTGTCCAAAAGAAGCTCGTTTCGTATCAATGAGTAAACCTGAACAAGTTACATGTTTATTATCGATTTCGACCATTTTAAGAATGATATTTGTCGATTCATCGAAAAACTGAAACTCGTCGATGTATATGTGTTTTGCAGTTTGGTAGTTGGGATTCGACACTATGTCCCACAAAGAGTGTATCGAAATGCACTGAAGACATTCACCGGTATGTGTGAAAATTCCAGAAACACCATATCTAGAATCTAAAGCATGATTGAAAATCAAACCCGGGACTTTTTTAGCTCGACGAATTAGTTCCGTCGTTTTGCCTCCGAACATCGTTCCTGATATGATGTGTAGGGAGCCATGCATATTTAGTCGATGTGACTAATTAATTGTAGTTA
>Ga0115006_10002671_pt1 | contig 11822 bp, 14 predicted proteins | sample ArcOceMetagenome_3_FD_88943 | JGI IMG/M metagenome (GOLD analysis project Ga0115006, IMG submission 88943) | Marine eukaryotic phytoplankton communities from Arctic Ocean - Arctic Ocean- Svalbard ARC20M Metagenome | ecosystem: Environmental > Aquatic > Marine > Oceanic | place: Arctic Ocean...
GAGAGAGAGAGACCTCGAGGCCAAGCGTGCGGAAGTTAACAATCCACGTGTCCTCATCACGAACCGTCCAGTCCGCGGACAACACCACTTCACTTTTCCTTTTTTCGCGGGGGGGGGGAGGGGGGAGGGTTAACTATGCACTTGGTCAACAAAGAACGTCTCCTGGTCACGAACTGTGCGGTCTGCAGTGATAACACCGGTTCCGTGTCTTTTATCCATTGAGACATCCTAACCCGTACGGGACTATACCCTTTACACTCTAAACCCCACACTCCCACCACCCCTACATCCTCAACCCTAACCCAAACGGGCGATGCTTGAGATACCGTTGAAAGAACCCCAGGCGGTTTTGATAAGAGCCCTTGTCAACGTCGACCACCTGAAACGGTTCTCCCACGAACGGCCCCAGCTGTCCGTTGGATGGCGGCACGCAGTTTGTATATCTACAGAGAGAGGGAGTGAGACAGACAGACAAACAGCAAACAGACACACACACACACGCACACAGAGAGAGAAAGAGAGAGAGAGAGAGAGGGAGAGAGAGAGGGAGGGAGAGAGAGAGAGGGAGGGAGAGAGGGAGAGGGAGAGAGAGAGAGAGAGATGAGTGGTGGGCACACAATTGCTATATCGGATGAAAGCCCTTGGACCGTCTCCACTACCCCTGCCCCCACCCCCACCCCCCTCCCAAAGCCCCCTCCCACTGGACCTGACACGCCACGTGCCCTGAAGAGCTCGAGAGTTGGTGGTCGCGGCCGCCTTGGTCGGATTCTGGCTTTCCAGTTGCCTGTGCGGCATGTAGGGTGTAAATCCTAGACCCTGAACAGCGGGGTATGTGCTGCGAGGGGTCGCAGACGCAATCGCGCGCACACACCATGTGCCATACTGTGCGATAACCGCGCGCGTGGGTGCATGAACGCGCACGTGCACGTGAACACCCGAGCGGGCGAATGCGCAATGCACTGAGAGAACGAGATAGCAAGGCAGCGAGACAACGCGCGGCGCGAGCGAGGGAAGGATCACGGGTTTACCGTGCCAGCTCATCAAGGGCCCGCTGCACATTGTCTGGCACCTGCCACCATCCGTGTGTGTGTGCGCGCGTGAGCGCACGGCGAGGCGATGAGCATACGCCCGCGCATATACACACACACACACGAGCACGCGCGGCGCATGGCGTGAGGGGAGGTTGCACGGGCGTACGGGGCTCTGCTGCACGCACCCCGATCGCCGGATCACCGTACTCATTGGTCAACTGCAGCATCCGGGTTTTGAGGAGAGCAATTGCTGCGATAGACCGCACAGTGCGTCACACGCAAGAGATGCGGATGCGAGAGGATGCCGCAGATGCGGCGCGGCTCACAGGCGGGCGCCGGCAGCGCAGCGCAGCCAAGCACAGACCATTCTCAGAATCCACGGGTGCAGACGCCCGCAGAGCCAGCACAGCCGGCCGCGCGCAGACTGCCTGCGACGGGCCGACAGCCCCTCGCTGGACGGGGCCCCGCGCCGGCACCACCCGGAACGTCGCTGCGCACCGTGCGCGGGGTGGTCGTTTGAGTCAGGGGGGGCGCCCTGCGTGCGTGCCGCGGGCGCGCGGTGCGGCGCGGCGCGCGGCGCGGCACGTGCGCAGGGCGCGACTGGTGCGCAGGGCGCGCGCGTCCGCGCGTCCGCGTCTGCGACCCACCGCCGAGCGCGAGCTGGCAGAGGAGCAGCAGCGCGGGCTTCTGCATCGGCTCGTGGGGTGTTGCAGTGGTGTTGCAGTGTGCCTCCACATTCAAGGGGACCCAAACGCAGCAACGAGACGATGCGGCGCACAGCCGCGCTCGCGCTGGTTGCGCTTGCGCTGGTTGCCCCGGTGGGCTTCTGTGCGCCCCGCGCCCGCGCTGGCGGCAGCAGCGCGGCCTGCGGCGATGCGCCCCAAAGACCGCACGCCCGCTGGCGCGCTTGTGCATGCCTCCCAGCTCACGCACCCAGGCTCGCGCCGCGGCGACACACCTCCCGGCCAGGTGTGGGGCAGCGGCCACGGGCACGGGCACCACCGGCGGAGCATCAGTCTCCTCAACTTCCTGCGCCAGACCAGCAAGGGCGAAATGGCCACGCACAAGGAGCGGGTCGTCAGCAGCGCGGTCGCCTGTGCACTCGCCGCGGCGGAGGCGGCGGAGCAGGGCCAGCAAGCGCACGTGAGAGAAAGAGACGCCAAGACCGGTGTGCTCAGAAAGTGACGGGTTTGCAGTGCTTGGACGTGCGCGCGAGCGCGAGTGCGCACTGGGATGGAGTAGTGTGCGGAGGGGTGTGCGTGTGTGGAGTGTGTGTGTGTGTGTGTGTGTGTGTGCGTTCTCTCCTTGTAAATCTTCAATTTCAACACGTTGAAAATGTCCTCGCAAATTCTTCGACTCGGTCGCCGAGTCGCGTTCCCTGTGGGTATGCCTGTGGAGCTCTCTTTTTGTGGGTGAACGAGGGAGCGGGAGGGAGGGAGGCAGTGAGAGAGAGAGGGAAGGAAAGAGGGGGGGCTTGGGGAGCGAGGAAGAGAGACAGGGACAGGGCGCGGGAGGGAAGGACAGAAGAAGGGAATTCAAGGACCAGACAGACTGGGGAAGGCAATCAAAAGGACAGCCAGGCACGCACGCAGCCACCCACCCACCCACGCAGCCACCCACTCAGCCAAACACACACACACACACACAGACCGAGACAGAGAGGCATAGACTTGGCGGGAGAGGAGAGGGAGGGAGGGGGAGAGGGGGAGGGGGAGGGAGGGTGGAAGGGAGGGAGGGAGGGACGGACAGAGAGACGACATCCGAACACCATCCAACCGCCCACCAGCCACTCCGACTACAGAACCTCCCTACAGACTCGCTTGGGGTGTAGCACGTGCAGACAGCATCATCTCAGAGTAGAGAGAGAGAGAGAGATTTATTAGGAACAATCTCCATAAGGACTGTCACGGGCCGTTTGCCCCGACACGAGGCGCATATGGGGAGAAGGGAAGAGGATGGGAGTGAGATGTAGTTTTCGAAGGAGCATTGTCAATTCCCTCCAAGTGGACTGGACTCGGTGATCCCTCGGAGCCCCCGGGCCCATACAGCATGTATCGTAGTGTGCCAGTATTTATTACTGCAGGACCTCAGGCTGGAAAAAAGTCACGGTTTGTGGGCACTCTGAGAACTTGAAGATGGAGACCCCTGTGTTGCTGTGTTTTGTTAGTAGTACTGAAGCCCGAAGGTTTAGGGCCCTCTGTAACACCCTCGGCCTGAGGGTTTCCAGGGGTCACCGCACCCAAACTATTTGCGCCTACTTCCGTCGCTGGCTACGCCGGTCCCTCCTTCTTTCTTACCTTGGACCGTAAAAGGGTGTTCGTTGCTCCGTTGCTCCGAACTTTCTCGTTAGGCCCGACAGGCTGCCGCTCGGCAAGGACTAAACGAGAGGAGGCTGGGCTTAACGTGACAGGTGACCCGCGAAACAGGCCCCCGGGACCGTGACCCGAGTCAGAATTTACATGCAGGCATTGCATGACTCGGACAGTACTAGTATCATGATGCGGCCAGTGGCCCGGGCCCGGGGGCGCAGCATGCAAGCGGTATTTTGGTCTTTGGAGGGTGTGCTTTCCCCCCTGTCCCAGTAGGCCCGGCAGGCGACTGCCGCCCGTGCAGGGACTAAGCGAAGGGAGTCTTGGTTGCCGTGTTGCTTTGTTTCATTAATACCGACGCCGGAGGAATATAGGGTACCGAGGGTTAACCCAGGGGTCACCGCCCGGGCCGCGGCATCCAAACTGTTTCCCGGGCCGCCTTTACTTCCGTCGCTGGCTACCCGCGTAATGGTATGAAAGGTTCAACCGTTATTTTTTTTATTTATGACCGTTAAGGCAGTTACCGGTTGGCAATGGCGGCCAAGACTTGGGACGAGTTGCACACCAAAATCAGCACAGATGAAGACTTCACCAAGGAGATTGCGTTCAAGGGCATGACCTGTGAGTCCTCTTGATGTTCCTGTGAACCGAATTTGGTTTCCTCAGCGATCATTGATCGATCATCAACGATGTCGAGTCAAAATGTTTAAGATTCAAGTTGAACTCAAAATCTATGCTCTGTGCTTCTGCGTGTGCGTGTGTTGTACTGTGCGTCGGCTCAGCATCACTTGTGAAGAAACTGATGAGACGTCGCTCTCTGTCCCGCTTGTGTTTTTTAGGCCTTGAAGTTCATTCGGGGTGGTGCGGACCGAGCGCCGCCATGGTGCCTACGTTGAAGAAGCTGCAATGGGATATGATTGAAGAAAAGGGGTAACGATCAGTCCATGCGCACTGTAGTTCATAGAGAGCGTGCCGCTGCTGCTCGCCTCTGCTCGCCTCTACATTGCAGTTAACATGGTGTCGGCAAGAGTGGTTGAGAAAAACGTCTCCACGCACTTGTGTGCCCGACTCAGTAGTGCAGTCTGCAACTGTGAACGCGTACACCCACGACCCCTGTGTATGCGTGCAAATGCATCCACTGCGGCGACATGTGCGCGCTCGTGCAATCCTGTGCATTGCGCTCTGTGATGCTGACTTCCTGCGGTGTGTGCCAGTTGCGCGCTGAATTTCGTTGCTGCCAATTCGGACAAGATTGAAGCCCTGAAGGTATGCGAGCACACATGTCGCCAGGGCGATGGCATCCACCACTGACTACAGAACTTTCCTATCGACATGCATGCGTGTTGACAAACTTCGAGAGAGCGAGTGCGCAGCGCGCACACATGCACGCAAACGCGCGCAAACACATTCACCTCACAACCCCAAATCAAACGAAACCAGGCTTATCAGGAGCGGGCTAAACCGGTGTTCCAGTTTTATCGCAAGGGCGCTAAGCTCATGGTTTCTCCTGCTCTCCCTTCCCTCCCTTCCCTCCCTCCCCTCCCGTACTCGCTCCCCCACAGCCCCACATATAATTACATCGTTGGGCTGGAGACATGCAAACGTGCCGCCAGCCTAAACCCTGTCTGCACTCTAAACTCTGAATCTTGACCCTACACCCTAAACCCTACACCCTACACCCTACACCCTAACCCAGGAATTGGAGGGCTGCAACGCGCAAGCAATCAAGGGCTACATCGAGGATAATTGTCCACTCCTAGCTGATGTCAACGCTGAGTAAGGATGAGAGCGTATCAGGGGGAGGTTCGAAGAGGAGGAGGCAGCGGCGGAGGCCGCGGCGGCAAGGAGAAGGACAAAGGCCAAATGCCCACTTTTAGCATATACAACTTTTAGTCGATGTTGAATCGTGAGAGCGTGTAGGGGCATTTTGTAGAGCAACTGATGTGAGGAGAAGGCGGCGGAGGCGGAGGCGGAGGAGGCGGAAGAAGGGAAATGGTTTAGTTCATTGGACGAGGAGAACGGGAGCGGGAGAGCATTCGCACCGCGCACCAGGCATTCTACAGATAGATGACAGACGTGAGGGGCCAGAGTTATGATCTCTCTTTAGGTATTAAAGTCTCTCTCTCTCCCTCTCTCTCTCTCTCTCCCTCCCTCCCTCTCTCTCTCTCTCTCGGGCCCAGAGTTTTAATCGCGCTTATCTAGGGGGCTGATGAGAGAGAGAGAGGGAGGGAGGGAGACAGAGACAGAGACAGAGAGTGTGTCAGTGAGAGGGTGAGAGGTTGAGGGCGAGTGAGAGGGCAAGAGAGTGAGAGAGAATGCGAGAGAGAGAGCTGTATTAGAAGTTTTGATAGCGTGCATCCAGAGGGTTGATCAGGTCGTCTAAATGCAGCCCGCTACCCCCGGCTTCTAGCAACGAGTCATCGCTGATGAGTTCGTGAGCCCAGTGCTCGATCTTCCCCCGGACTTCCCCCGCCTGCTGCAGGCCCGCATCGCCATGTGCCCCCCCCTCGCCAGCACGAGAGAGCGCCCGGGGCCCTGTGGCACCGTCGTCTGTATCTGTCCCGCGCTGGCGCGGGGCAAAGGCCTCGCTGTCTGCGGAGGGAGCGGCAGCCTCCATGCCACGCGGCACGCGCGGCCGCAAGCGGTAGATATGGATGCCGCCCTCCTGCGCCTCCTCCGCTGCGCCGTGCGGCACTGCGACATTTGGTCCCGGCGCACTAGCGTCCACGGCACAGTTGCCGCCCCCCTGAACTTGAACCTCGGCAATGTCAAACAGCAGACGGGCCTCCGCCCAGAACAGCGCCTCGCTCTTGTACCGCGGGCAGTAGCTGAGGAGCACGACGAGGCTGGGGCGCGTGGCTGCTGCGCGCGACAGGGTGCGCAACAGCGCGCGCTGGGCCTCGCGGCTGCCCCCGCCGCCTCCCCACACCACGTCAGCGCCCAGGATGACATCGGCCGACGAAAGGTTGATATTTGGTTGAGTGAAGTCGCCCCACCGCAGCTGCCGCGCCTCCACACAGCACGCCCCTGCGGCGCTGTTGCTGGCGACATTCTGGCGCAGGAGCGGGAGGGCCGAGGCCTCGCCCTCGGTCGCGACCACGGACGCCGCGCCAGCGCGCGCAGCAGCGAGCGCCGGGAGCGCGGAGACGCCGGCGCCGAGCTCGACACAGCGCTTGTCGCGCACGACGTGCGGGTGCGCCGCGAGGTAACGCGCGAGCGCAACGCTGGCGGGCCACACTCTCGCCCCCGTCCCGCGCACGCCCCCGGGCTCCAGGCCCCAGCCTTCGGCGACCGCAAACTCACCTCCCGGCCCCGCGCGGAAGGTTGCTGGTCCGCCGCTGCCCCGCACCCGCACGAGCGCCAGCAGCGCCAGGGCGCTTCTCAGGGCTGTCAAGATCGGAGGCGCGCGGGCGCGCGTGGCGCGGTCCACGCTGCGGCCGGGCGGCATGGCGCGGCCCACGCTGGGGCTGCGCAGTCGAGGAGGGAAGAGGGGCTGCACGAACTGGGTTCGTAAGCCCTTCCTCCCACCGCGGCCGCCGACGCGTCGGCGACGCGTGTGTGGGCGCGCCCACACACGGACCCCACGCCACCGGCAGGGGCGTCGCAGCTCAGGCTCGCCCTCCGCATCTGCGGCGGTCGGGTCGCGACGACGGGAACACAGCCGTCTCCGCCAGCGTCGCGCTGTCGTAGGCTCGCCGCGATGGAGGAAGGGAGGACGGCGGTGGGCGGGGACGCGGATGCGGCGCCGGGGAGCGCGGCCGCAGCGGTGGGAGCGCACCTGAGCACCGACGAGACAGTGAACCAGCTCTTCGTCCTGAAGCGCCAGCAGCTGGGCCTGCGGCGCGAGATGATGGAAGAGCGCGCCCGACTCGCAGCTGAAGCCAGCCGCGCGCCGCCCGCGCGCCGCGCCGCGCGGCCGCGGCAACGCGAGTTCGACGGGGCGTGGGAGGCGGCGCGCATCGTCGACCCGTCGCTGCGCCGCGGCTACAGCGGCGTGCCCGACGCGGCACTGCACACGGCGATGCGCGCCCGGAGCAACACTGTGACGGTCGACTTGCGTGCCGTCATGGCCATGCTTGCGCGGCAGCAGTGCCTCATGGCGGCCCTCGAGCAGCCGCCCCCCGCGGAGGGCGGGCACAGCGGGGAGGGCGGGGGGGGCAAGGGGGGCGAGGGCGCGGGGCTGCGAGGGCCTGCGGTCCAGCCCAGCGTGGCGGACGAGAGAGACGCGCTGCGGAGGCGCGCGGCGGCGCTCCAGCAGCAGGCCGACGCCGTCGACGACGAGCTCGCGTCCAAGCTCGAGGCCGCGGCACAGGCAAGCGCAAAGGTCAAGCAGCTTCAGGCGCACCTCGCCGACATGCAGGAGGAGGAGGCTGTGCTGGGCGGCGCCGACCTGCTGAAGCAGCAGAAGCGGAGGGAAGACAACGTGCACACCAGCCTCCAGTCGACGTTGGAGAGCACCGAGCGGCTGCGCGCGGAAACGGCTTCAGTGCACAGCGCCATCCAAATCAACCACCAGGCCGCCGCCTCGGCGGAGGCGCTCATCGAGCAACAGCGACAGTCGCACAACACCGAGGTCTGCCGCCCTCAACGCTCCTGGCTGTCCCTCCAGCACAGTTCAGTTTGTGTCTCCGGGTTTCCTGAATCGTCTCGGAGAGGTTGCCAGGGCTCACGGTTTTGACTCGCCCCGATACGGATGTGATTGCGCAGCTGATGCAGCTCAAGTCGAAAATCTCCAAGACCGAGGCCGACTACACCCTTGCCGCTGAGCATGTCGTGATCCACCCCGACCATCCCTCGGGCCCTGCCCTTATCCCGCTCCGCGGCTTTGTGCAGCGCCCTCTCCGTCTTCCCGTCGCGATGTAACCCTGCTGTCGTGTGCGGGTGTGTGTGCGGTTGGGGGTGCGGTTTGCAGCAGGTGGCGGCGCTGAGACGTCGAGAGGATAGCCTGCGCGATGAGCTCCTGCGTTGCCAAGATGCCAACAGGTCGTCAATAAATGGACACCCCCCGTTGGAAGAATGCACGTTTCTGTCTCGGCTGACGATACGCAATGGCAGGTCCCGTTTACAAGCGTTAAGCAATGCCATCAAGGAGGAGGAGCGTCAACGTCGAATCGGTTGCGCGACCACACAACACACACACACACACACACACACACACACACACACACACACGTCTGTGTGAACCTGTGCGCACACACCAGATCTATATGCAGAGCAGATTGGCAATGCGAGAGAGTGAAAACGATTGTTTTTTGGTTGTGCGCTGTTGTGTTTCGGTGTCTGTTTGGTGCGGCGGCGACAGCGGAGGAGCACTCGGAGCAGCAGCAACAACTGCAGTGCAGGCTCCATGCCCTGGAAGGGGAGCTTGCGCACCTCCAGCATCTCAGGACCCTTGAAAGGGATTCTAGAAGCAACAGCGGCGGCGCAGGAGGAGGAATTGGCGAAGGCGGTGGCGATGGTAGTGGCGGTAGAGGCAGGCGCGGTAGAGATGGTGCGTCTGGGAAGGGAAAACAGGCGTCTCCAGAGAGTACCAACTCCCAACCAACCCGCGCATCGGTAGCGTTCGGCAAAGACCCTGCGCGAGAGCGTGCCAAGCACACTAGCCCCGCGAGTCGGATGGCGGGTTCGGGGATGGGCAAGCACGCCAGTGGGGCTGGAAAGGGGGTTGAAGCACTCGGAGGGTCGGTGATGAAGACCACACTGCTCGATTTGCGTTGCCAGGTCTGACGCCTTGCCCCCACACGTCTGCGCCCCCACACGTCTGCTGAACGCTGCGATTTGTAACAAATGCCCTATTGATTGCATGCCTCAAACACACAGGTGGCAGCGGCGAGACAGCGCGCGGAGGGGCTGCGAGTGGAGAACATGTTCCTTCGCGACAAGCCGCCCAACAGAAGCCCAACGGCGCTACGACAGATGGCAAGGCCCGCACGCGAAACGAAGCCCGTGCACGAGCGCGCAGGCTCGCGCCAACTCCCTCCTGCACCCAACTCGTCACCGCCCTTTTCCGCTCCCCGCACATCGCCCCCCTCCTCTGCGCCCCATTCTGCATCCCCGCCCTCTTCCGGGAAGAGCACAAAACCTTTGTTTTCGCCGCCGGAAGGAGGGAAGGAGCGAACGAGCGAGGGAGACTCCGCGGCGGTGCTGTACCCGTCTCAGCAGACGGTGGAGCATCCATGCCTTGTTCCTCTTGTGCTAGGAGGAGGAGGAGGAGGGGGAGGGGTGGGGAAGGGAGAGTCCGAAACGCACGGTGTGAGGATTCGGCTTGTTCCGGCCGGCGGGGCTGGGCCGCTTGGACTGGACAACAGCGACGCACAGTTTGCGGGGATCACCTCTGCGTCCGCAGAGGTGCGTGTGAGACTGATCCCAGAAGCAGAGGACGGCGAAATTTCGGAACACGTTTGTCACCCGCCAGCTGCGGACACCACTGTGTTGGAGAGTGAGGGCGGCAGGGGGAACAGTCCTCCGGAAGAGGCCTCGACAGGACCCCCTCTCTTACGGGGGGACTCGGAATGTGTGGCGTCCCTCCCGACAGTAACATAGGGCGGGGTTACTGCCGGTGTCTCTTAGTGTGGACTTTAATGTCTCTTAGTGTGGACTTTAACAAACAAAAAGAAATTGAAACCCAAGTTCCGAAAACCAAGTCGCCATCGCCAAGGGCTTCTCCTTGACGGGCTCGTAGAGGCCGTTGATGTGATACGCCACCTTGCTGCCGTTGACATGCGCCGCTGGTGAATCCTCCGGAATCGTTGCATTTGACACCTTGATGTCGTCTGACACATGCGCAACCTCCTTTTGGAAATACTCTCCTCCCTCTGCATTCCGGGGAAGTACGTGCATCGCTAGCAGCATTGGATGATGCTCTGCGACACCTGCGTTTTTCAGGTCGGGCTTCGGTCGTGTAGTGGTGGGATCAGGCACGGTTGTTGACACGGCGTGTTGCGTGGGGGCTTCACTTGCGCCGGCGCTGTTTGAGCGCCGTGGAGACGAGGGGGTGCTGCGACTGCCAGCCTTCATGCCCGGTTTCTCCTTCTCCTGCTCACCCCATTCTGAGATGATGGCGCCGTCCTCGGGCAACAGCGCTGCGTCATCGCTCGAGCTGCCGGAACACAAAGACGAGGAGGTGCTGTAGTGGTGGTCCTCGCCGTCTGCAGACACTTCGGATACGGAAGTCACGTCCCAGCTCGCGGGTGACGAAGGCACCCTTCGGAGAGGCATAGAAAGGCATGAGTCAAGATAATCGTCGACGGTCGTGTAGAAGTAAGGAAGATCGTCACTGGCGGCGATAGGCTCGAGGCAGTCCTCGCTGTATGCAGACAACACCGAGGACGGAGACAGCGCTTGCTCTTGGCGCACAGCGCGCGTCACAGCGTCACAGGTCTCAGAGACCCTCACGCGACACTGCACCACTACGCTGCCTTGCACGGTGAGTCGCCGCGGTGTGAGTTCCAGTGCCAGTGCGTCGCTGTGCACCAGGGGTGGCCCCGATGCGCTCGAGCTCGCTCGGAGGTCGGTCGGTGTCGAGGAGCGATGGTGGATCGGACCTGTGCCGCCGTGAAGTGCATGCTTCTGCCTCCACAGGGCAAGCATCTGGTCAGTGTGGTCAGCTTCGTCCTCGTGGGCCGGTGGAGACAGGTCAGCGGTATTCGAGGCATCATGCTCCAGAAGCATCGTCCCTCTGTGGCATAAGCGGGATACAGGATGATGATTCCGCTTGAGACGGATAAAGGCCTCGTTGGGTTGGCGAGGGTGTTTGGTTGGCGTGTTCTTCCCCCGGGGGAAGATGAACGGTTCACTTTTGGTAGTTTTTTTCCACACCTGGTAGTTATTTTCCCAAACCTGGCGCGTGGTAAATTACATTCTGAAGACTTTTATTGGTCTCAAGCGGTTACGATTGAGGTTGAGAGAGAGCAATTTTACCACACGTGTCCCCGGGATAACTTTAATTTTCACGACCTACCCGTGTGCCCTAGTATCTGAGGAGGGATTTCTGTATCTGAGCCGGGAAACATATTTGTTCAACGTCATGTCTTCATCACTTTACAACATCGAAACGACGTGACGTCTACGTTGTAAAGAACTCTCTCGAACTTCCTCAACATCACGGCTCTTCATTTCTCAAAGCAGAAAGGGGGGAACACCCTCCATACCCTCCAAAGGCCTCCAAAGGCCAGAGGCACGACTCCTCACACACACAAGTCCCACCATGGTGCAACGGCACCTTCTGGTGCCGCCGCAAGAGCTCGACATCCCCGGCCTGCAGCCGAAGCGGACCAACGCCTACGATGTCATCGAGCACGGCCGCCTGGAGAAGGAGCTCCCGGCCCTGTCGAGGCGCGGGCAGGGTGCGATCGTGGACATCGCTGGTCTGCATGACTCGCAGCGGGAGCCCAACGTCTCTGCGCCCAACGCGCACGGCCGAACGCGCAAGGCCGCCGATGGGAGCTGCGGCACGCAAGGAACCTCGTGCAGTGCTGCCAGC
>Ga0115006_10002672_pt1 | contig 11821 bp, 10 predicted proteins | sample ArcOceMetagenome_3_FD_88943 | JGI IMG/M metagenome (GOLD analysis project Ga0115006, IMG submission 88943) | Marine eukaryotic phytoplankton communities from Arctic Ocean - Arctic Ocean- Svalbard ARC20M Metagenome | ecosystem: Environmental > Aquatic > Marine > Oceanic | place: Arctic Ocean...
ATCGAAAGATTAAAAATCTGGGGTAAAATAAGAATTGTGTCAAGTATATTGCGGGTATAGATTAACGGTAAATTATCTGTCTTCCAAACAGAACATGAGGGTTCGATTCCCTCTTCCCGCTATGTTTTACAGATGTATTTACGTCCTAAAACTCGTTTAAGATAAAAGACGCCAGTTTTCAGGCACTTACTAAGTGCCAAAGTAGAAAGTTTTGGCTTAGTAATTAAGTCAACTGTCTAGGCTGCCGCCTTTCTTGAGCCCACTCACTATTTCACTAATTGAAAAAAGCAAATAATAAAATGCCTGTATGTTTTCCCACACTTTTTTTAAATGATTTTAAACTAGCTCTTCCTGAGATTTTTTTAGTAACTGTAAGTATGGTACTTTTAGTGTACGGAGTGGTTTATAGCACTTCCCGCGAAAAAGCTTATCCTATTTTAGCAGGAAATGTAAGCCGTTTAGCTTTATTCACTCTAGCACTTACTACAATTTTAGTATTAAACCAACCTATCGATGGTGGAGTTTTTTTTTACCAATCTCTGATTTTAGATGACTTAAGTAGTTTTCTAAAAAGTTTGATTTTAATGTGTTCTTTTGTTTCTATTTTCATTTCTATGGATTATTTAAAGCAGGAACGTTTAAATTCATTTGAGCCTACCATCCTGATACTACTTTCAACAGCGAGTATGCTATTCATGGTATCATCTTATGATTTTATTTCGATGTATCTTGCGATTGAATTACAGAGTTTATCTTTTTACGTACTTGCGGCATCAAAACGAGATTCAGAATTTTCAACGGAAGCTGGAATCAAATATTTTTTACTTGGTGCTTTTTCTTCTGGTCTTCTTCTTTTCGGTTGCTCATTGATTTATGGATTTACTGGTCTAATTCATTTTGAGGAATTAGCAAAGTTATTTTCAGGGATAAGTGAACTTTCCTCTTTTAATTCTAGTGGGATTCTTCTAGGTATCCTTTTTCTTGCAGTAGGGTTTTTATTCAAACTAACCGCGGTACCCTTCCATATGTGGGCTCCTGATGTTTATGAAGGATCACCAAATTCAATCACCGCTTTTTTCTTAATAACTCCGAAAATTGCTATTTTAGGCCTTTTTGTTCGCCTATTTCTTTATAGTTTTTATGATTTTCTTTTTCCTTGGCAAACCATTATCTTACTTTCAAGTATTGCCTCGATGATCCTTGCGTCTCTAGCAGCAATGGCCCAAAAAAAGATAAAGCGCCTTTTAGTTTATAGTGCCATTGGTCACGTAGGTTACATGTTATTAGCAGTATCTTGTGGGAGTTTAGAAGGTATTCAGGCTTTATTTTTATATTTAGTAATTTATGTTATCATGACTATGAATATGTTTGCTAGTTTACTTTCGCTCCGACAACAAGGGCAAGGATTTAGTATGAAATACATAGGTGACCTTCATCAATTAGTAAAAACGAACCCCTTGCTTAGTATAACTATGAGTATGAATCTATTCTCAATAGCGGGAATTCCTCCGTTAGCTGGATTTTGTAGTAAGTTTTATCTTTTTTTCGCTGCACTTAGTTCCTCTCTTTACATCGGAGCGTTAGTTGGTGTACTTACTAGTGTTATAAGCTGTTTTTATTATATAAGATTAATAAAAATTATTTATTTCGAAAGCCCAAAAACTTGGATTTCTTATACAAGAATGGATAAAGAAAAGTCGATCGTACTTGGAATCACCAGTTTTTTTATCCTTTTCTTCTTTCTTTACCCAGCGCCTCTTTTTTTACTTACACATAAAATTGCCCTTTCATTTCTTTTTTAATTCTTAGCAATATAGAAGGTTAAGAGCTAAAAGACTTTATTGCAAATAATATTACTTTAGAGTAATATTATAAATTAACACTAGCCAGAAATTTTTTATACCACTTAAAATCCGGTTTTAAATGGTCTAAGTTCTCTAGTAAAGCACAATAAGGTCACTCTCGGTTCACTTGGTGGAATGGTAGACACGACAGACTTAAAATCTGTTCCTTTTTGAAGGTTATCGGTTCAAGTCCGATAGTGAACAGTAGAAATCAAATTTTTAGTCCATTATTCATTAAAAATTTTTTTAAACAGTTTCCAATTTTTTTTAGTAAGGTAAGTAGTGTACTTCTTTTTTTTGGTACTTTCATAAACCTTCGAATAGATTAATGATTTCTTTTTTAAAAATTAAATAGAAAAAAGCTTTTCCAATGAACTTGTTCCAAAATACAATCTCTGATCTTAATAGTGCAATTGTTAATTTCACTACTCTTGATGCTTTTTTAAATACAGCAGACGGTTTTCTCTTTTCCCTTTTTTCTACTGTAGCTATTCTTTCAGGGATTATGGTTATTCGATCGAAAAACCCTGTCCATTCAGTTTTATTTTTAATCTTTGTTTTTTGTAATGTGTCTGGACTTTTAATTCTTTTAGGGCTTGATTTTTTTGCAATGGTTTTTCTTGTTGTCTATGTTGGAGCAATTGCAGTTCTTTTTCTTTTCGTAGTTATGATGTTAAACATTAAATTAGTAGAAATTAACGAAAATGTTTTAAGATATTTACCTATTGGTGGGCTTATTGGTCTTATTTTCCTTTTCGAAGTATTTCTTATCGTTGATAGTGACTTAATCCCTATGCTTCATCTTAACCCACAATTTTCTTTATCTGGAGATTACACTCTTTATTTAGATCAACTTGCCGTGGATTCTTTCTTTATTCAATGGCCTACATTAGTCACTGGTGTCTCAAATATTGAGTCTCTTGGGCATTTAATTTATACATATTACTTTTATTATTTCATCATGGCGAGTCTAATTTTATTAGTAGCAATGATCGGAGCTATTGTGTTAACAATGCATAAGGGTATTGATGTAAAACGCCAAGAAATCTTTGAGCAGAATACTCGTGAATTTACTAAAACAGTCCAAAAACTCGAAGTAAACCGAAAACGCACTTCTCTTGCGATTGATCGATTAAGTTAGAAATATTTTTTTGGATAGATAATAGATATTTTTGATAGAGCAAAAATCTCATCAAAATTATCTATTGTCTATTCAAGCGACCTACTTGTGCTTGTGGCTCAATTGGATAGAGTACCAAACTACGGATTTGGGGGTTGAGAGTTCGAATCTTTCCAAGCATAAGAAAAAACCTACAATTAATCGAATCCTTTAATCAAGCTACGCTAGTAAATAGCAATTAAATAAAAAGATTTCATCTTATGATATATTCACCCTTAGAACAATTCTCAATTGAAGCTTATTTACCAATTACACTTGGAATCTTTGATTTTTCATTTACAAATTCTTCATTTTGTATGGTTGTTGCGTGTTCTTTATTCTTGTATTTTTTACAATTAGCAACAGCGAATGGAGGTCAATTAGTCCCAAATTCTATCCAATCATTCATTGAGTTAATGTATGAATTCCTAATCAATTTGGTGCAAGAACAGATTGGAGAGAAAGGTAAAACTTTTTTCCCTTTTATTTTCGCTCTATTTACATTTTTATTCTCTTGTAATTTAATTGGGATGATTCCTTATAGTTTCACTGTAACAAGTCATGTTGTCGTAACTTTTGGATTATCTGTTTCTGTATTCATTGGGGTAACCATAGTTGGTTTTTATACTCATGGACTTCATTTTTTCAGTTTCTTACTACCACCAGGTGCTCCACTTATCTTAGCACCTCTGTTAGTTGTATTAGAACTTGTGTCATATAGTTTTCGTGCAATCAGTCTTGGGGTACGATTATTTGCCAATATGATGGCGGGTCACACATTAGTAAAAATCTTAGCCGGATTTTCGTGGACAATGATGTCAGTAGGGGGAGTTTTATATCTAGTTTCTAGTATCCCTTTACTTGTAGTATTTGCTCTAACTGGTTTAGAAATTGGAGTTGCAATTCTTCAAGCATATGTATTTACCATTCTAACCTGTATCTATTTAAATGATGCGATTCATCTACACTAGAATTTTTTGACAGATTTTTTTGAAATCTGTCGAAAAACGATTAAGACGTCCCTTAAAATATAGAAATTAAACACCGCTTGAGCTTCCAAAAAAAAATTTGCAGGAGATTAATATGCATTACAATCCTTTTAAGTTTTATCAAATTGCTCTTGCTGACGCAGCGCAGCCATGGCAATTCGGATTCCAAGATCCAGCAACTCCCGTTATGCAGGGTCTAATTAACCTTCACCATGACATCTTCGCTTTCATGGTTTTTATTCTTTTATTCGTATGTTGGATGCTTGGGCGTGCTATCTATAAGTTTGATGCAGTACGAAACCCTGTCCCGGCAAAAATCATTCATGGAACTTTCATTGAAATCGCATGGACCGTTACCCCAAGTATCATTTTAATGTTTATTGCAGTTCCTTCTTTTGCTCTATTATATTCAACAGATGAACTAGTAGACCCATCAATTACTCTGAAAGCTATTGGTCACCAATGGTATTGGAGCTATGAGTACTCAGATTATGCTAGTTCTGATGATTCCTCAATTGTGTTTGATAGTTACATGATTCCGGAAGATGACCTTGAACTTGGGCAGCTTCGTTTATTAGAAGTTGATAATCGAGTAGTACTCCCTGTTCAAACTCATGTACGTGTTATTTTAACATCAGCAGACGTTTTACACAGTTGGGCTGTACCTTCTCTTGGAGTCAAATGTGACGCAGTTCCAGGACGTTTAAACCAAACTTCTATTTTCTTAAAGCGTGAAGGTGTTTTTTACGGACAATGTAGTGAGCTTTGCGGAGCTAACCACGGATTTATGCCAATCGTTGTTGAAGGTGTTTCACTAGACAACTATGTACAGTGGATTTCTGAGCAACTAGAAGCTTAATATTCTTAGTCATGTCATTTGTGACTATTAGCGAACTTAAAATAAAAAAAGTTGTTTCTTATGAGTAGTGGAATACAAAAACATCCTTTTCACTTAGTAGATCCAAGTCCATGGCCGCTTTTCGCTTCAATGGGAGCATTCACAACCACCTTTGGTGGAGTTATGTATATGCATGGATATTCGGGTGGAGGTTTCGCATTATCTTTTGGTCTATCAATGGTAATTTATTCAATGTTTGTTTGGTGGAGAGATGTTATTCGTGAAGCAACCTTTGAAGGTCATCACACTGAAGCTGTTCAGGCAGGACTTCGTATGGGTATGATCTTATTTATTGTTTCAGAAATTATGTTCTTTATGGCTTTTTTTTGGGCTTTCTTTCATTCAAGTCTTGCTCCTACTATCGAGCTAGGTGCTGTATGGCCTCCTAAAGGAATTGAAGTCTTAAATGCTTGGGAAGTCCCATTTCTAAATACTGTTATTCTATTAACTTCAGGGGCCTCAATTACCTGGTGTCATCATGCTATCTTAGCTGGGCATCGTCAACAGGCAATAGTTAGTCTAGTTGTTACTATAGTATTAGCAGCGATTTTTACAGGATTCCAAGTGATGGAATATCTAGAAGCACCTTTTAATATTTCTGATAGTGTGTATGGGTCTACCTTCTATATGGCAACTGGGTTTCACGGTTTCCACGTATTTGTCGGAACTTGCTTTTTAATTGTATGTCTCTTCCGATTAATGCAATTCCACTTTACTAAGAAGCATCACTTTGGTTTTGAAGCTGCTGCTTGGTATTGGCACTTCGTAGATGTTGTATGGTTATTTCGTGCGCCGATGTCCTATATATTTCGCTGTTTTCCATAAAAAAGAATTTTTGCTTATGAGAAAACTAACACCGTTATTCAATTGTGTTATAAAGCAATTCCCCCTGGTTGCCATGGGAAACTTAACGCCAGAAGCGGGGATTAAAGCCGGGTGCAGGGTCCTGAATTACTCTAAAAGTCCTTGGCGAGCTACATTTGGTATGGACAGGTTAACAAATTTGATACATAGAGACGGGCCTTCCAGAACCCTCGTACATTATCAGTCAGGCGACAGTACGTGCCCATTTAAAACGGATTTCAGAAATAGATCTAGTTTTAGAATAACATCTGGGCGTCAGAGCAACTCGCTCATCCCGTTCTTAAGGGAATCTATGCAAAGTCCTAAGCCAAATAACGTCGGAATATATATAACTTCGGGATCGCCTAAGGAACGAAAGTTCTATGGGGACAGAGCCTCCGTAGTAGTCGCAGCTCTTAACGGAGCAGCTTATCATAGACGAAGGGAGGCAGGATATTGGCTCTCAGGGAGAAAACCTTTCTTTAGTTCTGTTGCTCACTCCACCACAGCGGAATGCGAACGGCTAGTAAATTTGAGAGAGCTAAATGGAAATAATCCTAACCTACTTAATAAAAAAATAATTCATGTCATCTCAGATATGAAAGTCCTCACTCTGGCATATGAGTCCATTAAAAGTAACTCCAGGAATATTACTGGAGGCTTTTCTCCTGAAACCTTCGATCATTCTAATTTACCAAAGCTTAAAGAAATCAGCGCTAAACTTAGAGCGGGTACTTATGAATTTTTACCAGCCCGTCAAGTCTTTAAGCCGAGGGTGGATGGAACAGAAAAGAAACCTTTATTCCTAGTTAATCTTAGAGAGAAGATCGTACAAAAAGCTATACAGCTCACGTTGGAAGCAATCTACGAACCCAGTTTTCTGCCTTCCTCTCATGGTTTCAAGCCCCAACAAGGTTCCCATACAGCTCTAAAACAGATTAAATATGGTTTCAGAGATATGTCCTGGGTAGTCAACACAAGCGTTGAAGGATTCTTCGACAACGTGGATCATAAAACTCTATTGAAACTTCTAAAGACACGTATCGAGTGTGAAAAAACCATAGCGCTTATTAAGCGGTCACTAGAAGCGGGGTTCGTGGCTAGGGGAATAGCAATAAAGGCCAAGAAAGGGGTGCTCCAGAGTAGTATCTTGAGCCCTTTGCTTGGAAATATCGTACTCCACGAATTGGATAAATATATGCTCCAGCTCAAGGATACGTACTCGCAAGGGAAAGCCCGTCGGGTTAACCCGGAGCACCGACGCTTTGAATATCTTATTAATAAAGCGGAATGTAGCGTAATGAAACGCCGTCTTCGGCGCGAAATGTGGAAGGTAAAATATAGCAGGGACCCGATGGACCCCTTGTTCAGAAGGTTAAGCTATGTTAGGCATGCGGACAACTTTATCATAGGTATCATTGGGCCACTATCTGAAGTTAAGGAACTCCAAGAGCAAATCTCTAAATTTTTAGGGAGCACCCTTAAGCTTAATCTCAGTATAGAGAAAACCAAATTGGTCGACTTTGGTAAAAATCCCGTCCTTTTTCTAGGGAGCCAAATCAGAGGTAGTAGAAAAAAATTCAATAAGCCAATAATAACTGTCAAAAATCATGGTAAGTTGATAAAGGTGATAGCAACGCCCCGTACTAGTCTTGAAGTGCCTATTCGATCTTTATATGCGGAAGCAAAATCGAATGGCTTTTTTAAGCAGAAAGGGAACGTTTATTATCCTACTGCCTTGAAAAGGTTAGTGAATTTAGATCACGCAGATATTCTGAGTTATTATAACCAGGTTAACAACGGTATTTTGAATTACTACAGTTTCACTGATAACCATGCTCGGCTGGGTACTTTTGTTCACCGGTTGAAGCACTCTTGTGCGTTAACGCTCGCATTAAAGTACAAACTACGGCGTAAAAGTAAAACCTTCGCAAAGTTTGGCAAACTTTTGACTTGCCCGGTAACGGGAGCTCAGTTTAGATTGAAACCTTCTTATGGTAAGTCGGGAAGTTTTCTTAAAAGTCCAACGGAGCCGTCTAAAGTTTTAGCAAAGAGGTGGAATGGTAAACTGACTAAATCCTCATTACAATTAACATGCTTGGTATGCGGCGAGTCACAAGTGGAAATGCACCACGTACATAGAATTAGGGATCTGCAACAAAAGTATGCCAAAGGACAAATTGATTTTTGGGCAAAGCAGCTAGCAGCTATGAATAGAAAGCAAATTCCTCTATGTAAAAAACATCATATGCAATTTCATCATAATAAATTATCTGATGAAGACAGAGAAAAACTAAAGGTAGGGATCAGTCAATTTAACAGGAAAAAATCCATTTAACTTAAAGCAGCCTTATCTGGCGAGCCGTGTGCATTGAAAGGTGCAAGCACGGTTCTGAGGGCAGTGAGAGAGCTAACGATCGTTAGATTCATGCAAACTTTACTGACCCCTATTATTTGTTACAATTTATTGGTGGGGAGGACTATAATTATCGATACTTTAAAGTTGGACATAGTCCAACTTTAAGACACTAATCTTTTAAATCAGTTAAGAAACTAACTATATTTTTAAAGAAAACGACTTAAAGAGCACAGTCACAATGATTGGAATAACTCATTCGATAATTTTTTTTGGCATTTCATAACAAAACTAAGGGTATATTGTGCTTGCAAAGTGTACTATAGTCTAGATACCTCCTTTTAAAAACTTCAGTTTTTTCGTATTGCTAATCTCCAGTCCTAACGAACTATTAACTAGTGATATGAAAAAACCTTAGGCAACTTTTCTTTAACCTAAAGCGAAGTAATTCCTTATAAAATCTTACTCTTCAAAAAAAAATAAATACCTGGAGTGCACTAAATTATTCTTTGTTATGACCAAATATTCTACTGGACATGTAGCCAGAGAATGAATCCTTCTTTACTTTAATAGACGCGCATGCCCATGGTTCAGGAAGTCCTAACTTACCAACATTAGATGGTAATAAGTGCTTAAACATCTCTATCCCCTTTAGTATGTCATTAGAGGTAAAGCGACGAGGCGCTTGCTCATCCAAAATATCAAGTAAACCGTGAGTAAAGTCATAGGATCCGGACAATATGGTGAAGTCTCTAATATCTGAAATAGTCTTAATACGTTCTTTAATATTTTTCTCAAAGAACCGAAGGAACAAACTTGGTATTTTCTTAAAACCTTAACGGGAAGATATTTATATAAAACTTTTTATAAAATTATGAGTTTTAAAAAAGAAATAGTGGTTATGGTTATTGTTGATGATGTAATAGATATAGTGTTTTTGTCGCTTTTTTGTAATGATACTAAGCGGCTCCGCCCTAAAAGCTTTAAGGTTCCGAGATATTTGTTTTTTTCTAGGTTTAGTGAAGACTATGATTCTAAAGGTTTTGAGAGATATATGTTTAATAAGGGTTCTCCGGATGGCGTAAAGTTATCCAGAGAGTTTATCACATCTAGACTTAAAACATTTTTCAATCTTTTACTTCTAGATGTGATAAACTCTCTGGACGTTAGGAGGAAAATCTTAAACAGTAGTAGCGCGCCTTTTCATCCTAGGTCCTTTAGGCAATACACAAATTCATCTAATGGTTTGAGTATAAGAAACTATGTTAAAGTGTTGCGGTTACCAAAGAAATTTGATTTTATTTGATACCGATTGTAAAAAATAATTAAATGAGATTCATAAGTAACGATTTTATTTCCCCGGCGTGACGGCGGAAATCATTCTCTTTAAAAGTAGGCGAACCAAAGTATTGGCTAAACCAAAAACACTTTCTGGGTCTGTGACTCCATCAGGAAGTGAAGATGCCGGCGCACTGGGTGGAACAGAGTTGGAAAAAGAAGTGAAATGTGAGAGAAGCTGAATAAGATCCTGCTGGTGTAAAGCCATATAACCAGTTGTCGCAGCTAATGCCAAGGTTCCCGTCCCCTGGAGTATATACTGGTTGAAGGCGGGGCCACTTACTAAATTTCTGAGCTGTCTTTTTACTTCTTCAGTTTCAAGCGACGAGAATTCCCTGCGAAGGTTACTATTAGCGCTATTCTCCGCAATGGCCTCGTCATTATTGATTAACTTTTCTGGAAAGATAGCCATTCTTTTTTCCTCGTCTAATTCTCCAAGGCGATTCTGGAGGATATGACCTAAAGCTGTATGGAATTCTCCCACAGTTTTTGGCTCTAATCCTTCCACCGGCGCAAAAATAAGTAATAAATGCGCAAGATCCCATATATTATCCAAAAAAACATCAGATCTAGTAAAGGATCTCCAAAGCGTTATTACTTCATCGTTACTCGACGCGTCTATTAGACTCTTTAGCGTGGTAACTCCATCATTATCTGTTATGGATTCTTTGATTGAATTTCTAAGACTTTCGTCCTCATTTATCTTTTGGAGAATAAAGGAATCGACCAAAGGCTGCCTGTCAGCGGTAAGGATTTCAACGACAGGAACATCGGTGACTATATTTTTTTGAATTTGACAAGCAGCTTCGTCGTACGTTTCACCTGAAGGCTTGCTCGGTGAGTTCCGACGAATCAACCGCAATATTCCGGGCCTTTGTTGCGTTAGTACTACTGTCCCTTCCTTTTTTTTTTTCCTTTTTTTTTTAATCTATTCCCCGTTTTTACGAAACGAGAAACCTGGAGGTAAATTACTCCCACCATCAATAGTTCCAACTGATTGTTTATAAAAAGCACCAGCGCGTAAACGACTTATTGATTCTTGAATTTTATTGAAGTTCACTGAACTCTGCTTCAATATGGTCTCAACGTGGTTCTCTATTATTTTATCGAGAGTATCCACTTGATTTCCCAGTTCCCTGATAACTAGGTCGGCAGCTGGCACTGTATCAGAGGGTGGGTTAAAGCCTCCATATTTAACCAAAAGTATTACCCCGATAATTATAGCAGCAAAAGCTATAATATTAAATCCAACTCCTTTTTTGTCGCCTAGAGGGGAATTCTCGATCACCTCTGGAAGAGGGGAGGATGCCAATTCTGTTTTATGGGAAAGAAACTCGTTAGCAAAAGAAATGCCCCCGGTAATTAAAATAATGACCAATAAAAGTGAATAGATTAATAGATTCTTTTTCACAAAATTACGCCTTTTTTATTGCCGCGATGGGTCCTTGTGAGACCATATCTTGGAGTTTCACTGTAACAAACAAAAACATCCATAAATTAGAAGCTTTCTGGCTTCCAAAAAGGGTATTTAATTCCTCTTTCGAATATTCACGATCACCGTGTTTGATGGGTGGTGAGGTGCATAGGAAATCAAGGAAAAGGGAACGTTCTGTTTTTACACCCAGAGAGTTCTCTTTACGGTCTAGACTTTTAGAAACAACTGACCATTGCAAAACTGAAAGAGCAAATAGGTCATTTGCTATAAATAAAAGATCAGCGAGGAGTTCAGGCAGAGCGTCCGGATTTTTACTATTTGCAGTGCAAATTAATGTTTCCAAGATTTCCAAAAGTTCCTTCTTATAGCCTAAAAAAAAGTACGAATTTGTACCCATAGGGTCTATCGATCCTAAATTTGAAAAATTGAGACTTTCGATATCCGATTGTAAGAAAACGCCGGGATTTGCAAGAGACTCCGAATTTAAGTTTGAAAATTCCAAGCTTTCAACTTCAACACGTAATCTCTCGAATAACTGGGAAAGGTCCAAATCATTGAGCGTTAGCTCAATGCTGTCATCAGGAAAGTACTTTAACATGAGTTCTACCATAATTCTGGAAAAACCCGGGTTTTTTTTATAAAAATTAGCTTGTACCGTCGGATTTAATTCCGAACAGGACAGCAGTAAAACAAAAAGCGGTACGAAAGAAGCGCGCGCGCGGGCTTTTGGACAGTTTCTATTTTTGGTTGAAAGCAAGAAGACACTTGCACGGCCCACACTCAAGATGTTCTCATGAGAAAATATAGTGGGGTTTAGATAGTTGAGTTTTTTCATTATTTTTTTCTTTTATATAGCGGGAAGAGGGAATCGAACCCTCATGTTCTGTTTGGAAGACAGATAATTTACCGTTAATCTATACCCGCAATATACTTGACACAATTCTTATTTTACCCCAGAT
>Ga0115006_10002675_pt1 | contig 11818 bp, 13 predicted proteins | sample ArcOceMetagenome_3_FD_88943 | JGI IMG/M metagenome (GOLD analysis project Ga0115006, IMG submission 88943) | Marine eukaryotic phytoplankton communities from Arctic Ocean - Arctic Ocean- Svalbard ARC20M Metagenome | ecosystem: Environmental > Aquatic > Marine > Oceanic | place: Arctic Ocean...
CGCGCCGGTCACGGTCGCGCCGGCCACGGCTGTCGCTCCGGCTCCGCCGCCGGTCGCGCCGGCCACGGCTGTCACGGTCGCGCCGGCCACGGCTGTCGCTCCGGCTCCGCCGCCGCTCCCGGCTCCGAGGGCGCTCACGCTGCGCGTGTGCGTGCTCGTCGCTAAGCCCCAGTCCACCGCGCCCGGCGCGTCGCTCCCACGGCGCCACCTCCGGGTTGTGCGCGAGGAGCGCCGCAGAGGAGTCTGCCACCTCCTTGACGAAGCCCTGCGCAGGTGGGGCGCGGGTCCGTAAGCGCGGGGGCGCGCGCCCACTCACATGTCGCCCGAATAACCCGCCAGCATGTTGCCGAGCCCGCGGGCATGTATGTCGCCCAGCACGAGCGCCTCCCCGCACGCACGCGTGCCCGACGAGCCACCTGCATGATTGGCGGGAGTTGTTTTTTCTTTTTGAGTTTTTTTCCTTTTGTTTTTACAAAATTTTAAGGTCGATTCTGGATTAAGGGCTTGGTACCACCTTCAAAGAAAAAACAATCCAGCTCGTGCTCTACGCAGCAGGCGCTCGCTCCAGGTGCGGCGGTACGGGAGTGGCAGGCGGAGCGGGGTCGGGGGCGGCGGCAGGAGCATGGGCATCATCGCCAGTGCAGGCGGCGGCGCGGTGGCAGCTGGCACCGAAAATGGCGCCCTGGCCTCAGTGCCGCGCCCGTTGCTGCTCATCCGCACACTTGCGCGGCGGCTCGAGCACGAGGGAAGGACAATGGCCAGGGGGAGGCGTCCGCGCGGCAGTGTGCGCTGACACACAACATCGCCGGAGAGCGGCGAGGCAGGGCAGTGCAGTTGCACCGGCCTACCCCGCCTCCCTCCGGGAGGGGCGGTTTTTTCCCGCTGCTCGACGGCGCGAGCGCACGAGGCCTGTCTGCGCACCCTGGCGGCCCCGAGTCTGAGCACCCGTGGCCTGAACGGTGGTGGCGGTGCTGCGGCAGGGGGGGAGAAAGACGCGCACAAACACCGCTGTGGCAGCTGCGGGATGGGCGGGGCGGTGTGTCCACGCACGCTTATGGTCGCTGACCGAGTTCTGCGGGCGCTTGCTGTGTGCGCTGTGCTGCGTGTGCGTGTCTGCAGATCAAGATGGGGTGCGGCAGAGCTAGGGGCGTGCGCCGCAACACGCGTGACATGTTCTCCAAGGGGTTCGGTAACCACGGTCTTCCCTCCATGAAGACCTACCTTACCCAGTACAAGCTTGGCCAGTTCGTTGACATCAAGGTCAACGGCGCCATCCACAAGGGTATGCCGTACAGGTACTACCACGGCCGCACCGGCAAGGTGTGGAACATCACCAAGTCTGCCGTTGGTGTCATGGTCAACAAGCAGCACAGGGGTCGCATCATCAGCAAGCGCCTTCACGTGCGCATCGAGCACATCAAGCCCTCGCGCTGCCAGGAGGAGTTCAAGAACCGTGTCGCTGAGCACGAGAAGGTCAAGGCCGAGGCCAAGGTTCTTGGTAAGATTGTGTGATGTGGGAGTTCTGCGTGATTGTCTCTTGGGCTAGCAGCTTGTCTGTTCGCAACGGCTGGTGCCTTGGCCGGCAGGGCAGGTACATGCAGTGGGGTGCATAGCGCACGGGCAGGTGCTGCAGGGGCGGTATGCTGCGTCGCACGCGCACAGAGACAGGCGATCTATGGGCAGATGGGGGAGGTGGTCGCGCATCTGCATGCCGCAGCGCAGTTGATCAGGGACAAAAGAGAGCCTGGAACGCACGGCGGCTGGAGGGGTAGGGTAGTTGAGTTGCGTCCTAGTGTTTAGGGTTTAGGCAGTAGAGTTGCGTCTAGCGTTTAGGGTTTAGGTTTTAGGTAGTAGAGTTGCGTCCTAGTGTTGGGGCGAGGGCAGCGTCCTTGCCAGAGTCCCAGCGACTCTGCGGGCAGTCAAAAGGCGGATGCACCATGCCGTGTGTCTGTAGAGCGACGCGTAGAGGACACGTGTCGTGTCTCTTATGTCTGCTGGGGACAGTCCCAGTAGCGAAGCGCGCGTCTCTGAGAGAGCGCATCGTTCGGTGCCGGTGGCTGTCACCTTGCTGGTGTATTCATGCATGTGTACCCAACAGCGCGGTTTGATCGAAGGGCTACAGAGGCAAGCTGTGCACGCGCGAGCGTGCTGGGTGATGGCGGGTAGGGCGCTCGCTCGACATTCATGTTGCGGTGTTGTGCGCAGGCAAGCAGATCCGCCCGCTCAAGCGTCTGCCCAAGGACCCCAAGCCGGGATACATCGTCAAGGCCAAGAAGCAGCCCGTCAACGTCATGTGCGCGGTGCCCTACGAGCTTCTGGCATAAACGATATACTTTTTTGAACACTGGAATGAACAACACGTCACGCGATTCTGAGATTCCACTCTTTTGCCACTTGCCTCCTGGTTGGTTTGTCCTACGGGCAAGAGGGAAGACATGGAAAGTAGTCTGTAGTTCTCACCTCTCTCTCTCCTCTTTCTCACCGCTGTATTTCCTTTCTCACTCTTCTCTCACTCATCTCGCCTCTCTCTCTTCTCCCTCTCTCCTCCCTCTCTCTCTCCTTTCTTGTCTCTCTTTCACGGCAAGGCAGCATTTACTACGGACCCACGCCAACAGGAAGGAGAGAGAAACGGAAAGAAAAGTGGATGTGGGTTGGATTTATTGTGAACGCACACACGGACGCATATCACATATCTCGCAGGCTCAAATGACAATGGCAGGCGGCGGTGGTGCGGCGATTTGGTGGATACTCGGCGACGCGGGACTGACGCGCGCCGATGACGCCGGCACTGCTCTCGCTGCCCGCCCCCCGCCCTCTTCCTCTCCTTGGGCGTCTGCGCCCTCAGACTCTTGCGCCTGCGACGGCGAAGAATGTATCGACGCGGACCTTGACGGATTCGAAAAGGATTCAGCCTTGTCACTGTCGTAGCCCGAGGCGGCAGAGAGTCTGTCTACAGAGACAGGTACGCTGCCGGCAAAGTTTGGCGAGTAGGCGTCAGGGGACCTAGAGGAGCCGGCTCTTTGGTCTGGCGTTTTCCCCTCCAGGCCTGCACCGCTTGACCGCGCTTTGTGGAGCAGTCTCCTGAAGCGTTGTGTTGTCGGGGTTGCTGTGGGAGGCCGAGAGATATGCACAGGCGCGGCGAGCTTGAGGGACTTCCCCCGCCCGTCCACCGCGGGCTGCTTCAAGACCTTCTGGATGTCAAAGAACTGTTGAACACTCTTGATTTTGGCCGAGGGTGGTCGGCTGAGAGGATGCTGCGTGGCCTTCTTATCGTGCTGCGGAAAGCTGGGCACAAGCCTGTAAGAGCATGCCCCGCGGGACGCACCCATCAGGAGGTCGTTGTCCACGATGCGCCCAGGCACGATCCCGGAAGCCTCGCATCCTTGACCGCCCTTCTGCACTAGTGTCACGAACTCCAGCGAGTTGTTGGAGGACATGTTGCCGCGCTTGCGATTCAGCAGCTTGTACGCCAGCATTTTCGAAGTCCAGACCTCCTCACCGCGGGCCTTCTTCTTGCCCTTCGCCTCGAAAGTGAACTCCTCCGTGTCGAACATCATAGCCTTCAGCGCTTTACCGGCTTTTAGCGAGAGCTTGTCAACAAGGCCTCCGTCCCCGTTAGCTAGCCGGTCGTCGTACCAGTACTGCGGCATATCAACAAGCTCTGCGGGAGTGATGTCCTCAAGAGGTTTCGGTTTGCGCTCTTCCAAGACTGCTGCTGGCGCCGCTTCGATCGCCGTTGCCGCAGCCTTCGCATTTCCACCGGCCGTCGGTGTTTCACTTGCCGTCGCCTGCTGCACCGTAGATGTATTGGGCTCAGGATACTTTGCCAGTGCATGCAGCTACCGGAGAAACAGAAAGCATGACCTTGCACTTTGATAGCAATGAAAAGCTCGTGCGCCGTGCTCGCGAGCACGCGTGTACCTTTGAAACATCATCCATCGGACCCTCGGGCTGGTGGTGCTGATGGGCGACATGTGAGACAATGGACACGGCCTGCGTCTGAATTTCCTCACGTGTCAGCGATCGTTCACACTCGACGGTCAAGTAGAGCATGCGGGGTTAACACAAACCCCCTTGGGAGGGCAGGGCCTAGGAAATGAGCTGATACATCCATGCAGGGAGGCACGGCACGCGTTGACTTCTCTAAGAGTTTCTCGTCTCGAGGCATACTACTCCAGGACACGTGTGCAGAGAGAAAACATCGACACAAGTAGTTCTAACCTCGTGAGGAGCTTCGTGTTTCCTGTGCAGGAGAGCGTTTTCGAAGTATAAATCCATCTCTTCTCGCAGGTAGCGTCGGTCGCGTTTGTGGACAAGGCATAGCCGATCGTACCACTCGAGATCAAGCTTCAGTTTCACCACCTCCTGCTCGAGTTGTACATACGCTTCATTCGCGGCGAGGGCCGTCGTATAGAGCCCCTTCAAGTCTTTTGGCGTTTTCCTGTTATAAAAACTATTTTGTCCGCGCCTCGTGCCTTCAGTTTCGTCGCGCAGGGCTACCATCCTGCGGTTGAGCTTCCAAAAGATGAGAACGGAGCTCAACTGCCACGCAGGCATACTCTGCATCACGCGTTCCATCAGATCACGGTATTCCTGTTTCCAGGCAGGAAACGAAGCAATACAGTCAAAGTCCTCTTTGCAATAGGAGTTGCTCAAGAGTTCCAGGTGTTTCGCACACACGCTTTGCAGGGCCGCCATGTGCTGTTTCTCATGCCGCGTGTGGCATGGGATACTGAACGTCTGGTCATGCTTTGCCAGTCCCACCAGCTCGCCCAGGCTGAAGTGAAACTTGTGGATCCGTATGGCCGCAACTTCAAACACGACCCGGAGCACCTCCCGTATCACGGGCATGGCGTGCGAGGGGCGAATGCGCAGCTCTGTCATCATCTGATCAATGCGAACGGGTTTCGGTGCCTCCCCGCCCAAAGCCATCTTGTGACCTCCTCTGTCCCGTGTCGCCGGAGAGTCGGGCGCGCCTGGGGAGTACGGGCATGTGGACTCGTGGCCGGTCTTGAGCTCGATGCCGTCGAGCGGCATCATCTTCCACTTGCCGCGCTTGTCTGGGCTGTGCGGGTTGAAGTTGCCCACCCGCTTGAGCTCTGCCCCCATCCAGGCGGGCGTGGGCTCCTTCCCGATGGCTGGAGCCTGTAGCGCGCTCGCCAGCAATCACAAGGCAGCGGCGGCGCATCAGCAGGGCGCCCCGCGCAGCCATGGTGCGGAGAGGCCGGGGGTGTGTGTTTTCGGGGCGGGTCTGGGGCGCGGGCCTAGCACCTGGCCCAACATGGGGGCGGCCTTGGCCTCGTCCTCCACCTCGATGTCGGCATACACGTAGGCCTTGGCGTTTCCCTCGTTCTCATAGTGGATCCCCGCGCCCTTTTTGACCCGCCGCCCGGGCGCCCAGCCCCGCAGCACCTTGTTGCCAAGGTGCTGGCGGAAGAAGCGGTCCTTGTCCGCGTTCTTGCCTGTGAACCCCGTGCGCTGGTCGTGCTTGTCGTTCGGGTCGGGCTCCTTGCCGTACACTGCGTTCAGCAGCTGCTTGCGCCCCAGGGCCGACAGCACGCCGTTGCGCATGAGGCTGTTCTCGAGGTCGTCGCGCGCGACCTCGGGCTCGGCCGTAACCTGGTTGAGGATGCTCAGGATGGGCGCCGTGGTGTTGGACGTGAACAGCTCCACATTGCCGCCCCCGTCCCGGCTGGGCATGTCCTCATACAGCGGCCGGACGCCGTTGCAGAGTGGCATTGCGCCCGGCCTGCGCCCGCGCTCGGCTCCGCGCAGGCCCTTTGCGCCGGTGTGGCAGCGGAAGGCTGGGGCCGTTGAGGTGCGGCCCACGAACAAGACGGCAAGCTTGGGCCTGGGCCGACTCCGGGCGGGGCGCTGCAGCACGCGCGGCGAAAAGGTGGCAAGCGCGGGCCATGTCGAAGAAGACAGAGGCGGAGCCGGCGCCGCCGGAGGCCAGTGAGAGCCCACCCGAGCAGCCGGTCTCGCCTGCCGCGGCGGGTGACGGCAAGGGCGAGGCCAAGGGCGAGGCCCCAGCCAAGAAGGGGACGGCCAAACGGAAGAGCCCCGGTACCAGCGGCGGCAAAGACCCCACGCCCAAGTCGTTTGCCACCACCCTCGCGGCGCGGACGGAGCGCTCGCTCGCCGACATGTACCGCATCCAGGACGGCATCCCCGAGGAAGTCATCGAGTGGAGCGTGAGCGCCGCCCCCGCCCCCGCTGCCGGAGCCGTGTCGTGCGCGCGCGCGCTCAACGCGAGTCCCTCCCGTTTGCCGCCTCCCTCCCGGCAACCGCGCCGCCATACCGAGCTCTCCCTCACCCCACCCCCTCCCTGTTCGCCCGCGTGCCTTTGCCCCCGCTCACCCGCCCTTTTCTTCTCCCTCTCGCTTCCTCCCTCCCCGCTTCCATCGTCATCACCTGGCCTTCCCTTGCCCTCGCCCCTAATATCCGCAGCTCAAGTGCTTCGGGCATTTTGACGCGTCGACCAACGGCTTCAACAAGGAGATAACGAGGGACCCGCTTCTCGATGACATGGACCCGTGGGAGCTCCGCGAGGCGCTATTCCTTGGGGGCCGCCACGAGGTCACAGGTGGAAATCCGCTCGCGGCCACGAACGCCACAGCACCTGCTCTTCCCTGCGCGCACTGACGCAGCCAGACGCGTATGCAGCCGCCGGCGTGTCGGTACGGCTGGCGCAATGCACGGAAGATGCAAACCAGGGTCTGACTCTGTCGCTTGTGCTTGTGCCCTCGTGTTGTCTCCGTGATGCGATGTGCTTCTGCGAAGATGAAACGGTTGTCCAGATGATCCGTTCGGTTGGCAAGGTTGAGCATTCCGACGTTCGCATCAACTTTCGGGAGTTTGTGACCATGTGCTGGAAATGGTTCTTCGAGGAGCCGCCGGAAGACGACGAAGCGTCTGACGTGCGCGATGCTTTTGAGATTCTGGGTGGCGGCCCAGGAACTGAGGGGGAGGTAGAAACACGCAAGCTCAAGCTCTTCGCTACAGAGTTGAATCTGACCATCGACGTTGACAAGTTTGTGGGCGAAGTCGACGAGGATGGGTCTGGCAAGGTGGACTACGACGAGTTTTGCAAGCCTTTTGCCGACAGCAAAATCGACACCAATTTGCATGATACTGGCGAAATGTGGTTGCGGCATGACAAGGACGAGATTCTCAAGAAGACGCCTGCCGTGGCGTCGGGCAGGCGCAGCGCGAGTCCCACGGGCCTCACGATAAACACTGATGAACCCAGTGTCCAACATCCAGAGGCCCCAGGGACGGCGTCGCGCCCAGATTCGGCCTTTTTTGACGCACGGTCGCACGAGCAGTCTGTGAGCGTCGTTCGACACCGTGATGGATTTTTCGGAGACGAGGCGCCGGCGCATGTCAATTCGGCAGCTTTGCACGCACCGAAAATGAAGAAGGTTCTGCAGAACACAGCGCCCAAATTTGAGCGGCGGGAGTACTACAATTCAGGCAAAACAATGCAAAAGTCACAGATTTGACCTGACGCCCAACAGAGAGTAATGCTGACATCTTTGCTCTGCAGTTGACACAAAGTGCCGCCGAGGCTGGCGCTACAGCCAGATGAACCGTAACAACCCGAAGGTAGAAGGATACAACTTCTACAATGTAAAGTCGAGCCAGGCTCAAGAGCTGGAATCGACGGGTGTCAAGCTGCGAAAGCGCGGCGCTGAATACAGTAAGCACCCCCCCTGAATTGGGTACCTCTCCACCCAAGCCCCCGGTCCTCCCGGGGTTCTGACTTTTATGGAACGTGGCAGCCATCAAAGAACACTCGTCGGCACGCATCAATGTCCGCCTGTCAACGGAGATGCGCTGCCGTCGACAGATGAAGTTGCTGGCCTCCAAGCCGCCGTCACGTGCGGCGACGGCAATGGGCCTCTCTAGCGACACCTCTCTGGGAATGACCACAGCTACCACGACTCCCTGGCAAGGTAACAGCCGCCCGCAGACCGTGCCGACGGAGGGCATCGCGGCGAGGCGGCACAATGTGTCAGCACTTAGCATCGGGGCTCAATCGTTCAACGCCCGCGGAATCGGAGGCGAGGGAATGTTCATGCGTTCTCGCGGTCTGGTATCGGCCGGGGGCTCAAATCGCGGACTCACGTCCTCTTGGGCCGCGTCGACCATCGGCACGACTCGGAACTACTCATACAAGGACCCCTTGAGGCCACGGGACTGGCTGTCAAATATGAAGACACGGCCGGACCCGTTACCCACAGCCGACCTGCTCAAATTGGCAGCCTCCGCCGGCTTGTACGAGGGCAGGGGGTTCCAAGAAAAGGTCGGGCCGGGCTACAGTTTCCTCGATGACTAGCAGCACACACACACCCAAAGCTCTCCCCCAACTTGAGTACAGAGAGCATCAACTGTGATTCCATACCGGCCGTTTGAGCCTTCGAGTCGCGTCCTGTATACACGACAGGCACCCTGCGCCCCTGGAAGCTACCTCCTGCGCGCCTTGCGAGACTGAGAACAGGAGACCGTGCAGGCTGGGTTCAGTCCCCACCGAATTCCTCGACCTGGCAGCCAGATTAGTACCGCAGCCGAGCCCTGGCAGTACAATTTGTAGCGGGCCCACAGGCCCTGCTACAATTCTTAGTGAACCTTGTACAAAAACCACTAGACACGATACAAAAGCTTTCAGGCTCTGCGAAAATTCGTTGGAGGGATTCCGGTGGGGACCTTGCAGCTCAAAAATCAGCCTGCACGAAAGGAGCAGAACAGAGCGCTCGAGGCTCTGCAAGCGGGTATGGAAAGGTGTGCGTGGCCACGGTGCCACGCATCGTGTCACAACCCCACGCTTGCAGGGGTTGTGACACGATCTGCGTCATTCCTGGACAGGTGCATACCAGGCGTCGCAATCTAAGACCTAAGCAAGAGAGCGGTGTCTTTATTACCGTCATTACTCATGTGCCACCGCCGTCTAGTTGTTGACAAACACGTATCTAGTTGAGCGTTTGCATATCCCGCCTAGAGCGCCCGTCACACGGATTCCGATGGAGGCAGCGCAGACGAGGCAGGACAGGCCAGACGAGACAGGGCAGGCCAAAATGCCTCTTGAACCACCGCCTCGGCGCTACTTTTGGCAGTGAGCATCGCGTGCGCGCGTTCACACGCGCCTGCAAGGAACAGATCGCAGCTGACAGCCATGCTGACAGCACCGTTTTCTCCACCGTCCTGCACGTGGATGCGCGCAGACATGCCGCTGCGGCGCGTTGTAAATGAGCAGCAGAAGCCCTGGTCTGTGCGCGCGAGCGCCACGTTGTCTGCCACGGTATCCACCACGGCCATCCGGAGTGCCGCCAGCATGTCTGCCTGGCGTCCGTCGTCGTCTCCGTGCTCAGCCGCGTGCCCCGCGGGCTCCGGCACTGCAGAACGCTGCTGTTGGCTACTGGTCTTGAGCTGCAGGTAAAAGCGGCGTGCGGCCGACCGGTCTAGCGCACTTGCGTGTTCCGACGCTAGCGATTCGCTTGCAGCGCCCACCTCCTCTGCACTGGCAGACAGCGTGGCGCTGGCGCTGCACGGCAGGGCAGGTGCAGGTGCAGGGTCGGCATCGGCTGCCCGCTGTACGCGCGCCTTGGCGGCCGTGAGCGCGAATGACAGGGCCTCGAGCCGCGCGGTGTCCCGCTGCAACTTCATGTCCTGCTCTCGAACCTGGTCGCGAGCGCATGCCGCATTGCCCGATGAACACGCCACGAGGTGCCGCCTCCGGTCAGCGCCCACCCGCAGGGGATACGCACGCGCGCGCCGGATCCACTGCAAAGCCATCGCGCGGATGCGGTCGGACAGGCACACAGGACACGAGCGTTGGCCAACCTGTCGCATGCCCTCCGCCAGGCGTTTCCCGCTGCCGTCGGTGGCCGCGTCCACGCCCAGGGCGCGCACAGCCTCCCGCGCGCCCTGCAGCTGCCACGGCAGCACTGCGAGCGTGAGCGCGCAGCAGGGGGCGGTACGGGGCGGCACGGACGGGGGGGGCGGCAGCAGGACGCATGCGTACCTCCCAGAGCAGCTCGTCATTGCTCCTGCGGGCGCACTGCAGGTCGAGCTGCAGAGCCTCGGCATGCCGCTGTGCGCACGCGTGTGCGGGCATGCGGGCGATGCGAGCCCACGCGTCTGTGCACATACGCAGGCAGCAGCCGCCGGCGCGCATGCCATGATGCCGGCAGCGCCGCTGCGCAGGGCAGCAGCGGTGCAAGGAACGCGCGCAGCACGCTGCACGGCACGGGCGCGTACCGAAACCTCGCGCTCCCGCGCACGCAGCGCCCGGGCCGCCTCGGCGCACCGCACGGCGCGCTCTCGCACGGCCCCTAGAGGCGCTGCCGCGGCGGGTCCCTCGAGCAGCGCCCGCAGCTCGCGCAGCGCCTGCGCCGTCGCCAGCGCCTCAGCCTGCATGGCCGCGCGCAGGTGCCGTGTGGTCCGTGCTTGGGTCCGTGCCAAGTGTCGCTTCGGGCGTGGTGGGAGAGGAGGGAGCAGTGGCCTGGGAGGATGCGGAGGCAGGGGGCAGGGCTGGCGGCGCTGGTGCTGGCGCTGGCGGCGTGCGCGGGCGTCGCGCTGGTCGGCACCGTGCGCCTCGGCGGCGCCCGGGCGCCCCGCAGCGAGCTCATCAGCGCGGGCGACCGGGCGATGCTGAACCCGCTGTACATGATGAAGCAGCTGGCCGCGATCAACAAGTGGGAGCAGCCGCGCGGGGAGCGGCCGATCCCGAAGCGCGCAGTGCTCGAGGCGCAGGTCGCGGCGCGGCAGCAGGCCGCGCGCGACAAGGCGACGCTCGAGGCAGAGGCGCACACCGAGGCGCGCGAGGGCCGGCACGCGGCGCCAGAGCCCGCGAAGGGGGCAGCCGCCCCGTTTGCGGACGCAAAGGTCGGCACCTACGAGAAGCAGGCGAAAGTGCTCGCGGCCAAGTCCAAGCAGGACAGCGAGACCGCGTCGGAGCTTGCTGCCAAGGCGCAGGTGCTGGCCGCGGAGGCGAAGAAGCAGGAGCAATGGGCGAAGCACGCGAACGCAAAGGGGGAGACGCTGATCCGCACGGCCGATACGCAGAGCCGGAAGCTGAAGCAGCAGGCGCATGTCGAGGACAAGGAGGCCAGCCACCTCGTCGTCTTTGCCAAGAAGTTGGCGCAGCGCATGGTCAAGGAGGAGGCGCTGGACGAAATGAAAAAGTGGATGGCCGCCAACGCGGCCAAGCGCGCAGCGATGCCCAGGCGGCCAGAGAATCGGCACGCAGAGCACAAGGCGTCGAGCGTGCGGCGCGGGCACAGAGCGCTGCACGCAGCACATCCGGGGGCTGGCGCGCTGCACAGGCAGCCGAAGGCGGCACTGCGCGCAAGGAGGGCAGCGCGACCGGCGCCCAGGCCTACAACAGAGGGGGGCAAGATTCGGGACGAGTTTCAGGAGTGGCGCGCGGCGAAGCTCAAGACGTACGCCACGGAGCACGATCTGTACACCAAGACGCAATTTTGCAACTCGCGTGCCACCGCACACTCGCCGTCGCTCGCCGAGCTGCAGCAGGCGTTTGGCGCCGACTGGCAGGACGTGCCCCCGCGCGTGGCATCGCTGGCCGCAGTCGACGGCTGCATGCAGGCGCTGGGGCTGCGCGCCAAAGACGCGTCCACGCCGCCCGACGTCTGGGACAAGGGGCCCCTTCAGGGCAAGGCTGCGGAAGTGAGGGGCTGCGCGCACGGCGACAACCAGGTGCGCGCCAGCGCCTTCTACTTTGGCTGGCGTGCGCACTGCACTGGGCCACTATAATCACGTTAGAAGGATTTATAAGGCTGAGCGTTCTCTTCTAACC
>Ga0115006_10002676_pt1 | contig 11817 bp, 8 predicted proteins | sample ArcOceMetagenome_3_FD_88943 | JGI IMG/M metagenome (GOLD analysis project Ga0115006, IMG submission 88943) | Marine eukaryotic phytoplankton communities from Arctic Ocean - Arctic Ocean- Svalbard ARC20M Metagenome | ecosystem: Environmental > Aquatic > Marine > Oceanic | place: Arctic Ocean...
CGAGGCCTACCTCGTTGGCCTCTTCGAGGACACCAACCTCTGCGCCATCCACGCCAAGCGTGTTACCATCATGCCCAAGGACATCCAGCTCGCCCGCCGCATCCGTGGCGAGCGCTCGTAAATTGTCCGTTTACCATCTGGTAGCCACAATTGTCGGTGCTTGCACTAACATGTTAGATTAGATAGTCCGTATTAGTCGTTATCGGAGTGATTTTACAATCGCTCCGGTGGCAGCTATCTGACTTTTGATCCAACAACAACCAAAACCACAAAAAAAAAACCAAAAACATACCTGGATTTTCTAAAATCCACTCAAACGAACAACAAAGTTATCCAACGCCATACTCCTTTTGCATGTATGTTTGTTAATTCCATTCATTTTATTTCCTCTTCTCTCTTTCCTTGTCATACATGTACAAGCAGAGACGTACCACCAGTGACAACATATGTGTCGCCCGTCGAGAAGCTTCAGATTTTATAAAATAAAACGAAACACATGACATCCTGTAGTACAATTGTATACCGTAGACGGTACCGTACGGTAGTATCCAGTCCATGCTTTCTAAACAACCGATTCCTTCCGCATAATATCAACGCCCATCCATGCAAACGACGACCAGCCTTCTCAAGCTTCAGCTCTCATCAGAGAGGTCAACAAACAACAAACCATCCCCGAAGAAGATTCATTCATTCTTCCGCGGCTGCTTCTTTGCCGCCTGCTCGCTACACGTCGTCTCCTCGGAATCTCGTTCACTCGACAAACTAAAGAATAAATATTTGGCTGTGCGTGTGACAACAACGTCCCTGTCCAGCAGCCAGTGATTTGTTTGCCTCTTTCGCCTTCGCTGAATGCCACCTGTTGTTCTGCCAATTTTTGACGATGCCGACGAAGCGACGGCATGTAACTTGCTCTTACGATAACGATCGCTATAGACTATGTTATAAATGCATTTCGCAAATACAAATGTAAATGATCTCTACTAGACTCTACGTAGCTAGCTAGCTAGCTAGCTAGAGAGCAGCTCCTCAATACCAACCAAGTCCAGTCGTCAAGAAATAAGGGTGAAGCAACACTTCGGTTATGCTCGGCCGTCTCCTTGGGTCGATCTGCAAGCACATACCGATGAGATTGCGAAGGCGGTTGCGCTTCACATTTCGTAGATCCACCTCAAAGTCCGGCGAGCTGAGCACTTGCGTGATCTCGTCGGACGTTTCTTGTTCAAAGTAGCCCTTTCCGGTGCTCAGCTCGTACAGGAGCATACCCAAGCTCCATATGTCGTAGGTGAATTCCAAGACGTGATCCAATGCCCGGCCGTCATGGAAGTCGGCGGCGAACTCTGGCGGACTGGCCTCTGGGGAGAAGTCGACCGGTGTCTTTCCCCTTGGTATGGCCGACTCCAGGTCAATGCCCTTGACTTCGAGAGGACATTCCCCATCGCAGCCGATGGAATCTGACGTGACGATGAAGTTTTCGGCTTTACCGTCGGTCCACACCAGGCCTACCCTGTGCATGGCCTCGACGCACCGAGCGGCGGCAAGGGCGGCATCGCGCAGAGCCGGTCCGTCGAGGCCACCTTCGCCCTTTTCTCCCCGTGCATACATTACTGACCTGAGGTCGTGCCGTCCCGCCTCAAGTACGAGGGCGCAGGCCGTCTGGCCAAACTGCGGACCGCCCCACTTATCTATAAACTCATACTTGTGAACGAATTGATCGCCAAACCCGCCCGCTATGATCCGATCGTAGTTGGCATTCTCTCGTTTCAGTGCCTCGCAGTTTGTTGATATTTTCATTGCGACGGGAACGGCATCGGCTGCGTGATTGTCTCCTCCGACCAGCGGCAGACCATCGTCGTCGGAAATGTAGGCGGTATAAATATTCGATTTTCCGCTCGTAGTACGGAAAGGTTTGCCGCTGATGAGGTACTCGTACTTGGACCCACCGGATCGCTTCCGGCCGGCGGTCTGACCGGTCAGGTTGTACCGTCGCGTGGCCTCCCGCTTCCGTTTTCGGAGGGTTGCTGTAATAATTTTCGGCGTGTTCTCCTTCGCTACAATATTCTTCTTCGTATTTCTGTCTACATCATTCTGCTCCTTGGCTTTAAATCTGCGGCTCCCGTCGCTATCAATGGCATCGTTTTTACCGGCACGTGTTAATCGGATGGACTCGCCGACCTTCAAATTGTTCAAGTTCAAAGACTTCCCATCACCGACATTCACCGACGGTACTGACGGCAATTCGAGATCGGCCGTCGCCCCGGCCTCCTCGGCGATACTGCCTAGCATCTTCCAAGCCTCCATTCGCCGTCCCAGCACATATTGCGACCCGCTGTAGGTGGTGACGACATCTCCATCTTTCAAATTGTCCGTGCTGACTAAAGCGGATGTGGTGATGACGTCGCCGGCGTCATATACGGGATGGTTTGACACGGATCCCATCAGCCGCGAATTCCATTGCAAACGCCACTCGTCCATAACAGGGAGGGACGCTGTCGGGTCATCTTCGGTATTATCGATATCTTTGTCGTTGATGAGTTGCATGAGGCCAAAGACATCGAACGTAGACTTGCCATTGCTGCGGTGGTCATTATCGTCGGACGAGTCAGAGGAAGCTTCCGACGCCGATGCAACGCTGTCACGCTTCATCTTGGGCCTCCCGAGTTTGTACCGACTGCCGCTGATCGTCGTCACCGTCGTCCCCTCCCGATAATGTTTGGTTTTGCCGACCGACACATGTCGCAATTCAAAATCGGCCAGAGGGCTGGTGGTTATCACGTCGCCGTCGGCGATGATGCCCGCGGGATGGCGACCGATGAGGGTGCCGACCAAGCGGCCGTTGGAATCGAAGCTGTAGTTGTCCAAAGTGGGGATGCTTTTATTGTCACTGCCGCTCTTACTTGCGGGGTCGGGAACAGTGTTACTGTTTGTGCCGGTTTCGCCGTCTGGTGCTTCGCCGTACCATAGAGCCGTATTAGCGCTGAACTTGTGGCCAAGATACCAATGACTACCGGTAGTTGTGTAACATTCGCTCTGGACGTTGCGAGGATCCGAAGCGCGGTGTGAACTACGACCGTCGGTAGTGGCATGAGCCCTCCGCCGATTGGACGGACCAAAAGATACGCCGCCGACGATCGTGCTCGGGGAAGACTGCTGAAACGCCAGAACCCCGCGAACGCTGACGGCGCCCAACGGTAGCATGGCCGCCGCCGCCAAGCACACACATGGGGCCTTCATGTCATGTACGGGTACACTGCAAGCACTGCTTCGTGGTGACTGATAATAAGTACTAGCTCTCTACCGTAGTACACGAGATGTGCCGGCCATTGGTTGCTCGAGTCGAGTTTCTGCAGGGTCCGGCGTTTTGAGCTGTACCGAGCCGTACATTTGGCATCGGTTTCAAGTCAAAGGCACTGACTGAGGGACCAATTCAACGCCGGTTTGGCCAGCATGTGCGAGAGAGCCGAATATGAAGAACTTTTGGTGGAATATGGCGTGAATTACATGACTGGGGGAGAATCCAACGTGATTTGTGAGGTAGCAACGGCGGGGACCAGTAGCAGTAGATCTAGCATTACAATGTAGGAGGAGTTTCATTTCTAGGCGTCGGAATCGTTTCTGCAATTGTATTGATAACCTCGTCTCGTTTCTGGTAAATTTTCCCATCCAACAATTCATAAACCCATGAACGAAGATAAAATGCATCAAATTGTTTTAAGATATAGCTAGCTAGCTAGATGTATCTTTACTATAACCAGCATGCATACTTATCTGAATTCAAATAAATTAGCCATCTACAACGACCCCTCGAACCATACACCCTCACCCTCCTCCCTTTGGATGAACTCAGTGGGGAAGACGCTCACGCCCTCTCGGCTATTGAATTCAGCCATGAAAGCATCCATGTCATCGGGCTCACCGACGCAGAAGATGGACGTACCGCTGCCCGACATCATCACGTGGTCGAATCCCTTGACCTTGAGCAAATCATCCTTGAGCGCCTTCAATTCGGGAAGACAGTCGAATGCCGGCTGCTCCAAGTCGTTGACGTAGGCATCATCCCCATCGGCGTCGACGCCAAATTCGAGGAAGCGCGCCAACAGCTCCTCGGGATCTTCCTTGCTCAGCTGATCATAATCCAATGCGCCAAATACCTGCGGTGTCGACAGACCAATATCCGGCTTGACGATGCAAAGCTTGACCTTGCCGAACGGTGCCTTCACTGGCGTCATGATCTCACCCCGCCCAGTGCAGTACGCTGTGCCATGCGACAGGAAAAAGGTAATGTCGGACCCAAGCTCGCCGGACCACTCCACCAATTCCTCCTGCGAGGCCGGACGGCCCAGCAATTCATTCGCGCCGAACATGGCGGCGGCGGCATTTCCACTGCCCCCGCCCAGTCCAGCCTGGGCCGGAACCTGCTTCACGAGGTTGGCCTTGAACTTCTTGTCGGTGGTGCCGGTCTTTTCTCTCACCAGATCCAATGCCCGCAGCACGAGGTTGGTCCGGTCCAGCGGTACGCCGGGCATGTTGCACAGGAACTCGTCATCTTCGACGTCGTCTCCCTCCAGCAACTTCAGGTGGAGCATATCTCCAAAGGCGACCGTCTGGAAGAGGGAGGCCAGATCGTGGAACCCGTCGGGACGCTTGCGAATGATGCGCAGAAACAGATTGATCTTGCACGGCGAGAAGAGCGACAGGTCGTATTCCGAGGAGTCTGCATCGTCGACTGTTGCCGGGATGGCTGTGGTGGCGGTGGCACGAAACGCCGTCCCTCTGGAAGTGGCCGATGACGGAGCGAAGCCAGAAGTGGATGCCACCTGAAGAAGGACAAACAAAAGGATTGCGAGGCGAGACATCTTTGGAATGCGGAGGGCTCTGGGGTTCCTGCCGTATGCCTCTGGCTCGGTGTCTCGGGAAAAAAATGAGGCAGTGCTTCAACGTGCGTGTTCAGGGTACTAGTAGGGGTAAAGGGGTAGTACAAAAAGTAGGGGCGAAATCGAAAAAGGGGCGTCCAACGTCAACAACCGAACGCACGAAGGACGAAGGACCGCACGGCACTGACAACTGACAACTATCTTGACAAGTGTCAATAAGCAAGGAGGACCGCCGATGGCGACGCCAAGAAGCGGCGGCCAACCCGTCGGCAGGCCCGTCGCCGCCGGCGGTGGCGTCACTGTTTCCATAAACGGCGCTTCACGTGTCGGCCCGGCCTCGACTGCGACCGCAGCCACGAATTCTCGGCGACAAAGGACTGACACGGCCTGCCTCCAGAACAATTGTGCAGTCCTCCTCCTGCGTCGGAATCAACGAGAGGCGACCGCGGTGGACGACTCGAACGAGTTCAGTGAAGAGGAGGCTCGCGGCAATGCATTGGATGCTGTCCGGCGCTTCCGACGTGCCATCGCTTTGACGACCACGACCAGCGGTTCCGATGGCGCAGAAGCTTCCGAAACGCAAGCAGCAGTAGCAGACGACGAGCGAGGCTTGGCCTGGTATCACCGACGGCTCTTGGCTGGCGAGCGAGGCGGTCCTGGTGCATTTGGAGGCGTTGGCAGTCATCGGCCTCTTCACGCACCGTCTGGGGTTGATTCTCATTCCAGCACGCCGCATCATCATCATCCTCCTGAATCATTTTCATTTTCACATGGCGATGTCTCCATATCGTCCCTGCACCAATCGCATCGACGTCTATCATTAACGCCACGAAAGAATAGTGCGTCATCTCTGAATGAAAACGATGCGACGCATGCCACTCCCGCTAGTAGTGGTTCATCTAAGTCTCTGTATGGTTGCACTGGCGCAGCTGCAGTTTTGGGAAGCCCCATGGGGACATCCAAGAAGTTACCACTCAGCGTTGGATCAGTAGGACGATCGTTAGCGCCACTCCGACAAAAGATGTCGCTTGGAGCAGAACCAAAAGTAGCCAGTGAAGCAAGACAAAGACGGACGAATCGCAGCGAGAGCTTCCCGGCACATGTCTTTGGTGGTGGTGGGAGCAATCGCAAAGATTCAAATAATGTTTCGACTTCGTTCTTCGGTCTGCCACCTGCGCCGCCACTGTTTGAGTCAAACAACGTTGATGCAGCCAAATCTCTTGCAGACACAGGTAATACTATCTCCAACGGTCGGCGAAGGGACCGGTCCGAATCATTTTTCCTGCCATCGTCAACTTGTGGCAATACCAGCTTTTCCTGTAGTGCAGGCGGGGGTGGCGTCCTTACCTCGGTCTCATCGTCGGGCACGCCTTCGACTCCAAACCATCTATTGGGTCGGCCTCGAGCAAAGTCGTTTGGAATATCTCATCTACCACCACCACCGCTGAACGAGGAATCATCTATTGGATCTCAAAACAACAATGAGTTGTCGACATCTCCGGCGGCGGTAGCTGCCGGTGTTGGTGTTGGTGAGCACCAAATACGCATGCAGGAATATCGTGAGATACGTGAGAAGACTCGCCGAGAGGCAATCGTGGCGGATGTTGTTCACCAGACTGCCTACCATGCGCCTGTAGCGGACGAGATCACGCCGCTGGGGTTGGAGTTCATGGGCGACTACATATCAATGGTCCTGCCAAGCAAGAGTGGTGGTTTTGGTGGCAGACAAAAGGGCGGCGAATGGGCGCAGGCGGTACGGAAAGGTACCGCCTTTGCCAAGAGTAACGCCGACGAAGGAGAGCTTTGCATTGAAGATATTGCTGCTTCTTCCGGAATAAATCTCGCCATTGTCCTTTATTATGGACATGTCAAAGCAGGAGATCTCGATGCCGAAAGCTATGGCAAAAAGATCGCCAATAAAGATGACGAAGAAGAGAAGAAAGATGCCTCCTCCCACGGGCAAAATGACGCTGAGAGGGATATCGAAAATGAATTTAGCGATACCTGTGATGAAGACAAGCGCTTGGAATTGGCATTGGCGTTGCTCCAAGAAGCTGCCGAAGTTTCCACCTCTCCGGTCCTGCGGGCAGTGGCCAATTTAAACGCCGGCGTTGTCATGTTTCGTCGAAACAGAGTGCGAGATGCGTTTGCATCCTTTCAGAGGGCGAAGGAATGTGTTGATAATATCGAGGATGATGTAGCAAAACGTGAAAAGCATATGGATTTGCCGCACCCGATATATTTGCGCTCCAGCACCCTACTGAATGTTGCGACGCTTGCAGTTCGACTCGGAGATTTGGATACGGCTTCGAGTGCAGCAACTGAGATGGATGGAGGGGGTGCCAATGCTTCCGGCAGTGGTGCTTATCGGGCTCCTCGGGGCAGTTTTGATGGCTCTGGATCGCGGCCTCAGTTCACAAAGCCCCCGCCGACTCACATCCGGCGAAGAATCCGTTGGCTCCAGTCCGTATCCTCTTATCATGTTCGGTCGCTCATACAGCGTCGTCGGCCGACAGGATCTGACTCTGATTCAGATACTGGAGACGACGGCCAGGGCAAGCCCACAAACATTCTTGATTCCTACAACACCCTCCTGGCCTCGGCCCGTAAGGAGCTGGGTCACTCTCACCCGGTAGTGGGTTCCATTTTGTATCACCGCGGAGATGCCCTGTTCGACAAGCAGCAGCTCCATCCCGCCATGCTTTCCTATCTTGCCGCTCTCAAGGTAATGGAAAGTCACACGGGCACTCCCGATCCCACCCGCCGTTCCGATCGACTTACCTACTCTCGTATCTGGTACGGTGTCGCCCGAGCACTGCACGATCGGGAGGAATTGACTGATGCTCTGCGTGCTTACCAACGAACCCTCGAGCTACAGACCAGCCTTGCTGGTGGGTCGGATGTTTGCGTCAATGTTGTACAAACTTTGTGCAACGTTGGCCGAGTCCGACATGCGTTAGGAGACGTAGATGGATCCCTCGAGGTGCACCGGCGTGTCGTCCGGATCGCCATGGCCCTGACGGGGGGTCGGGCTGGCCATCCCTTCGTCGCTGCCCGCCTCCGGGCCCTGGGCAATCTCCTGGTCGAGGCCGGACGACCCGCCGAGGCCGTTCAGGTGTATGCCCAGGCGGCCCGAAGCACCGGGGACGTCTGCGTCGGCTTCCAAGAGGAAGACGTCGATGGGACGGAGAATGCCCGGCAGAGTGCTCGGGTTTTGGCCAGGGCCGGACTTCCCGACCCCTGCGCCGCGACGGCATGATTGTACAAACTGAAAATACCAGAACCAATTGTTATGTTACGGCTGTAGAATTAGAGTGATAAGAAAAAACTTGTACAATTGTATCCGAATAATCTACTTTTACATTTAAAATAAGTAACGTTGTGGTCGGGGTCATTCTTCTCGTGTACGTGTAGCATCTAAACGCTACGGGGTCTTCTTTTTTAAGCTAGAAGCTAATATAGATACATAACAAATTAGTGCGTGCCATGTTCTCTTCCCTACCCAAAGATCTACGCACTGGGAGATCTGGCAATGCTCGTATGGGTATTGAAGGTGGTCTTTTTGGTGGGTCGGTGAGCATATGTTCGTGGTGACGTTGGAAATTGAGGAGGGGTGTTGGCGAGACAAAGATCCTTGCACGACAACCTGCGGAAGGACTGCGCCAGGCTCTTGGGGTTGGTGACGACGGACGAGCGACGGCGTCTCTTCTTATCAGTGGAGGCAGCTCCCTGCGGATGCAAGACACCGGCCTCGCTCGCCTGGAGGGCGGCGGCAAGGGTCTCCTCAAGCAGCACGTGCTGCTGGACCCAGGCGGCGTCGGCCGCGGCGCGCTCGTAGGCCCGGTCGCGCGCCCACGAGCTGGCGGCGGCGCTGGCGGCGGCCACGCGCTTCACGCGCTCCTCCCGCTGGTCGCACTGGTCATTTCTGTCGTTGCCGGTCTGGCTCTTGTTCTCTAGGCCTCTTTTCTGCTCGAGGAGGACGGTCTCCCGAACCAGACGCTTCCGGAGGGAGGTGAGCTCTAGGATGGCCTTGCTTTGCATCGATTCGAGTCCCCGGGTGCAGTATCCGGTGGCGTCCTCTTGTTCTTGGCCAAAGACGAAGGGTTCTCCGCCTGAGGTGGAGGCGCCTTGTTGTTGTAGCTGATGCTGCCTTCGAGCGAACAGAATGCAATTCCGGGCGTCGAGCAAGGATCGGCGATGATCTCGATCGGTCGTGTAGAGTGCGGAAAGCTCCTCCGGTGGTGCGTCGGAAAGGGAGGGGATGAGAATGCGTTTCGTTAGTTCCGGAGAGTCGTCTGCCGGGAAGCGTACGGCTTTGGTGACTTTGGTGTTGGTGGTGGTGGTGGTGGTGGTTCGGCCTGTTGTGTGATGGGTCTCCCGTAAAAGACCCTTGCCAGAGGATGCGTTGAGATCGTCGGAATCGTCGGCCCCCCGTAAACCCTTTCCAGAGGATGCGTTGAGGTTGTCGAGATGATTCATACTAGTTACGTAGTAGTTGATGCGAGCGGTTGGGGTGATACACTCAGCGATCAAGAAGAAGACGGCCTTTGAGTTCTGGCCAAGATTATGTTATTATGTGTGCTTCAGGCCTCGGTCCTTTCTGTGAATCAATCAATCATAAATCTACTCGTAGAAATCGATGTGATAAAATGACTTTCGACGTCGCAGCGGTTCTCTTGTGTAGTGTCTCAAAACTCACATCAGCCCCTTTCGGAATGATGCAAACCTTTTGCAAGTCTTTCTGTGGCGTCAATGCACGGGAATGCAAGGCCCAGTCAGCCTGACGCCTTGATTATTTGACGTCAAACGTTGGGCGCCTGACGTCAAATATTGCCGCGGCGCCCAATGCCAATCGCAATTTGATGCTGGAAGTCACGATGGACGCATGTTCCGCCCTCAATTACGGGAAGTAGTCCGGAACGAAAGAGAGCACATTCCCCTGGTCAACAATACCGCACCATGTCAGCAGAAGCATCCTTCGGTGGCTTTTCTTTCCCTGTCTCGGAAGTTCCAGGCGCGTCCGCCGGCGGGGTTCCGCTCGGCATGATGTTTCCCCTTTCGCCGGTCACGGTGACAACTTCTGCCGATTCCGGGACCGGTGACACATCTGCGTCAAGGAAGAACAAACCAGGTTCGCCAAAGGGAAAGAAGCAGAAGAAGCAGCAAGATCGCCGAGAGCGGGCCAAACTGCACGCGCGAAAGTTCCGCGAGAAGAAGAAACACGAGTTGGAGGACCTGGAGGAGGAAGAGAAGATGCTGCGCGAGGAGAATCTTCGGCTCCGAGCCCTGGTCCGGGCCAAGCTGCCCGACCAGGCGCAGCACATTGTCAGCAAGTGCTGTTATTCCAGCGAGCGCGTCCGGCACCTCAATCCGTACATCTTCCAGCAGGCCGTGGGAGAGAACGGCGGCGAGGAGGAGCCGCCAACCTCCCCGCCGGCTCAGCTCGGTGGCAACGATTTTGACTTGATCGAAAGTCTGAGCGCCGGAAAGCAAAGTTTCGTCCTCACCGATCCTCGTCTTCCGGACAATCCCATTGTGTACTGTTCCGATTCCTTCTGCGAGCTCACCGGATACAGTCGTGATCTCGTCGTTGGACGGAACTGTCGATTCCTCCAAGCTCCCGAGACGGATCCCGCAGCCGTGCAGCTGGTCCGCGAGGCCGTCAAGAGCGGATCGGACTGCACCACGGTGATGTTGAATGTCAAGGCCGATGGCACTACCTTTTGGAACCGAATCTTCGTGGCTCCACTTCGAGATTGCCGCGGGCGAATCGTCAATTACGTGAGTTGACTTTCTATGCTAATTTGTGACGATGTATGTATGTACTGGCTTCGTGTGTAATTCTTGTCGATCTCTCACGCTAATATGTAACTCTTCTTTACTACGAACGTTTATCTTATCCACAGGTTGGAGTGCAGACTGAGGCTGAAACCCCTCTAGAATCTGGCGGTTGTATGGGCATGGACATCGTGGAAGATGAGAAAGTGGGCAGTACCAATAAGCAGATCAAGCAATTGGATATCAAGCGCATTCCAGATTCTTCCACCCGCACCAACATCGAAACAGATGTAGAACCTGTGCCTTTCTTCGGCGGCCCCGACTCGCCAGTGGGGGACGGAGAGGAAGACCTAAATGACGAAGAGCTAGGCGACATCGATTGGGTGGGTCTAGCCGAATCATTGGAAAAGGACTACTCAGAGGCGACTGAGGAGTGTTCCCGGTCGCCAAAGGAATGGGGGTCTAGCTGGTGCAGCAAGCTAGCAGGTAATAGTGGCGGCGGTGAAAACGCATGTGACAATCAGGATGCGGCTATGTCTACTTCTCGATTCGTCCAACTTCCTCGTCTCTTCACTACCAACGTTGTCAGGAGTGAAGTTGTCAACGCACTCCTTTCGTCCTACGGAGATGTGACGGATTCTCGCTTCGATGCAGCCCTAGACGTGTTGTCCTCCTTCTACAAATCTACGAGAATTGACGTCAGCAATCGCGACAGATACCACGATCTTATGAATGGGTCGTGGCGGTCGCTGTCGAGGCCGGCCTTTCAGGGTTGTATGGGTATGAAGAGCGATGGAAGCTTTGTGTATGAGTTGGGAACAATGAGCTTCGGAATGTTTGGCCCTGCCAGTATTCAATGCGCCATTCAGAACACGCTGACTCACATCTCTCCGGCCACGACGCCATCTGATGGCTCACAGACCATTACACCTTGGTCTCTTCGGCGAGAACTGGCTGTGTTGAATGATGGTAAAGAGGTACCAAACGGCAACATCAGTGACCAGAACTACTCGATGCTAAAGACTTATGAGTAAGTTCGCTCGGACACTTGTATTATCCCGTCCATTCCACCGGAACCTTTTCATCATTAACATTTCTCTCTTTTCCTTTTTTATCACAGCATTGCCATGTCTCTGAGGGTCGAGCCTGCCAAAGACAGTGAATGCTC
>Ga0115006_10002677_pt1 | contig 11816 bp, 7 predicted proteins | sample ArcOceMetagenome_3_FD_88943 | JGI IMG/M metagenome (GOLD analysis project Ga0115006, IMG submission 88943) | Marine eukaryotic phytoplankton communities from Arctic Ocean - Arctic Ocean- Svalbard ARC20M Metagenome | ecosystem: Environmental > Aquatic > Marine > Oceanic | place: Arctic Ocean...
CACACAACACACACAACACACACATAACACACACACAACACACACACACACACACACACACACACACATGCAGCCACCTGCTGCTCGAGCACGACGCGCTGGGCATCGGCCGAGGCTTTCTCCTCTTCACTCTTCTTCAGCGCTGCCAGCAAAGCCTCAACATCCATCCCCCGCATCTGCGCCGCAAGACGTCCCAGCTCCTCCTCCAGTCGCCCCCCACTCCCCACGGCACCGCCCGTGTCGGCACCGCATACCTCTGCGGCCGCATCTTCACGAACGGCGCGCTCCGACGGGCGCAAGACGGAGGACCGGTTCCAGATCTGCTCCAGCGCACCCTCCAGCACCTTGGCGCGCTTCGCATCGCCGAGCGCCTCCCGGAGTTTCTGCACGGCACGCCTCGCCTCCTGCTCACTATCCCGAATCTCCTCGGCAGCCCGCTCGCCCGGGCTGCTGCTGCTCGCTGGCCCCGGTCCCGCAGTGTGCGGCCCTTTGAGCTCCGTGTTGGCGATCGCGGCAACTACAAGGCCCATATCCACCCGTGCCAAGAGCTCCCAGCACTCGGCAAGTCTCTCTTGCCGCTCCCGCCGCTGCATGAGCTCGCGGATGGCCCCGTCGCTAATATCGCCGCCCAGCGAGGGCGCCCCTGGCTCGCCGCGCCAATTTTTGCTGCATGCGCGCGCAGAGAGAGAGATGCGTGTGCAGGTAGCGTGCGAGTGTGCGTGCGTGTGTGTGTGTGATGCACGGCACACAGATGCAGCCTCCACACAAGCCCGCTTTGGAACGTGTTGAAGCACGCCCTCCGCACACCGTCTGCCCGTGCGCCCTGAGGCACATGCGAACGCGCGCGCGCGCGCACACACACACACACACACATTCGACATGCAAATACCTGGGGCCAAGCTTCTCCAAGCCGAGCTTGTCGCGGATGTAGTCGCCCAGCTCCCAGTAGTTGAGCTCGTGCGCGGCGTCGTAGCACGTTTTGCCGCCAAAGTTGATGACCCGCGGGTCGGCGCCGCGCCGCAGTAGCTCCTTGACGAGCAGCTTCTGCCCCTGCCCCGCGGCCATGTGCAGCAGCGTGTTGCCGTCTGCATCAATATCGTCCAGCGCCACCGTTTGCGCGTCCAGCGCCTCCTTGACGAGCTGGTGAACAGAGAGAGATAAGTGTGTTCTGAGAACGAAAACAGGAGGGCGCGGGACCCGTGCACGGCACACAGATTCAACATTCATTTCAGGCAAAATGACCTGAAGCTTGCCGAGCTTTGCCGCTTGCCACAGGGAGCCCTGGGCCTGCTCCGCGACCCCGGCGTCCACGCACCCGGCGTCCGCAGTGGCCGTCATGGTGGAGCCGGGTGCCAGCGCGCGCTCTATCGGCTTCTGGCGCCACAACCACGGCACTCGCTTGCGCGTGAGCTGCCCATGATGATGAAGTTCGTTGGGTCCACAAAAGGTTCGTGGGTGGACGTGACAACCTTCTGGAGCTCGGCCCATGACCAAATCGACGTTATCGGGCCACAGCTGGGATGGAGTCGGGCATGCGAGGCCGGCGCTGAGGGCGTGCGGCGGCATGCCGTACCAGGGCAGCCCCGGCGGGCGCGGCCGTGAGGAGGCATCCGGCCGGTCCCTGGCTTACCATGGCACCGCGCTGGCGGGTGGCAGCGCGCTCCATGGCAACCCGGGCCCGTCGTCGCCGGAAGTCAGCGCGCAGAGCAGCACCGTGAGCAACCTCATCAGGTGCCCAGGCCCGTGCCTGCGCCGGCCCGCTGCGAGCCCGCTCGTACGGCAACCGCTGGCCTGTTGCGCAGCGGGCCAACGCACTGACACAACCGCGTCCCACCTGGCCCCATCACACACACACACCGGTTCCTGTGCGTGCGCGCGCCAACCTGCGCAGGGAGCTGCAGGAGCAGGCGGGTGGCAGCGTGCTCTACGGCAGCCCGGGCCGGTCGCCGCCTCCCTCGGTGGTCAGCGCGCAGAGCAGCACCGTGAGCAACCTCATCAGGTGCCCAGGGCCGTGCCTGCGCCGGCCCGCTGCGAGCCCGCTTGCGGGCTTGCAGCGGCCGCCGGCCTGTTGCGCAGCGGGCCAACGCACTGACACATCCAACCTGTGCAGAGAGCTGCAGGAGCAGGGCCGGGACCACGGGCCGATTCCGACGCCCAGGCCTGTTGGCGCTGTGACAATCAGCACGCCCTTGTCCACGCCGCGCGGTTCGAATCGGCGGCTCTCAGACCTGCTGGCGACCGCGGGCATGGACGTTCGCGATGACCAGATGGTTGCCTCGGACACTGGAGCGGGCAGTGGATTCGTCGACTTTTTCGTGCAGTCTCTCCGCGCAGAAGACCAAATGCTGCGCCAGGTTGAATCGGGCGTCGTCACGTCAGCAGTGCGTGCTGACTCCTTGTACTCGACCGCGCAGATTCAGGTAGCTGGGCTGGAGGAGGAAAATTCTGCGCTGGCCGAAAAGGTGACAGAGCTGCACCTGCACAATGAATCGCTCCGCGCCAGGCTGCAGCAGGGTGCACAGAGAAGCCTTGCGCTCGAGCGCGAAAACGCGCGTCTGCATGAAGTCAATCGTGGGCTTGAAACCTTCAATGACGCCCTCCAAGGCCAGATGCACAGCGAAAGTGAAGATCTGAAGGCGGAAATTGCCCTGCTCCAGGCAACGGCAAAAGCGCAGAAGCAGGAGATGGAGCTGCAGAGGACGCGGCTTGAGCAGGAGCTGAGGTTGGTCAAGGGGCTAGAGTCGGTACAGCAGTACCAGGCGCGCTTGAGCGAGGAGGAAAGGCTCGCCGAGGAAGGGCTCGCATACAAACGCAATTATGACGTTGTCTACGCGCAGGCGCAAATGCTGCAGGAGCGCGTGTGGAGTCTGGAAAAGGACCTGCTGGAGAGCCAGCAGCGCATGGCTTCCGAGGACGCCCTGCTGGAGACTGCCTATCATAAAGAAGAAGCGGTGCGAATCAGCCGAGAACTCATGGAGGTGCAGGCAGACTGCGAGTCGCAGAAGTTGAAGCTCATGGAGCGCTTGAACGAAGCAAGGAGTCTGCTCGAAAGGGAATTGGAAAAGAACACGGAACTGGAGTACTTTAAGACACAGTGCGAGCGCATCTCAGGCATAGATATGACCAAGCTTTGCAGCATGCAGGAATTGAACCTTGCACAGCAGCTGCTGCTAGCTGAAAGAGCTCAAAGCACCAGAGGCAAGTACATGGCTATTTGGGCGGCGCGGTACAGGCGCAAAAAGGGGATGCAACGAGCGCGAATGTGGTTGGTTTCGAGGCTTCAACGGCGGCAAAAGCTGCATGTGCTGCAATTCATACGACAAATGGCCCTGCACAGAAAGAGACTCGACCAGATTCTCTTTACGTTTGAGTACCGCAAGAGCCGCAAGTTGCAGCGTGTTGTTGTTTTGCAGTGGGCAAGGGTTGTGAGGACAACCCGTGCCTTCAACGCCGCCGCCAACGCATTGCTGGAACGATCTGATCGCGCCCTTGCACAAGATTCACTCCTTCTATGGCAAAGGGTAGTGACTAGAGGGAAACTGGCGTCGGAGCATGTCAAAAGCGCTCAGTTGCGACGATCCTTTCGGGCTGCAACCGCCGCGATGTCCTCCCTTGACGTTGAAGACTTGCAAGACTTCTTGCCCACAATGGCGCCGGAGGTGTACGGTGGAAACGTCAATCGTATCGAAGAAGCTCCCAAGAACGTGTTCGATGTCGTGATATGCGCGGTTCGAATCCTAGATGTTTTTTGTGTGTTTTAAACCTCCTGAGCAGATGCAGAAGCGTGCTCCATCTCTTCTGACTTTGCGGGTGCGCAGAATGCTCGAAGGCATCTGCGGGGGTTACGCCTATCTGTGCTCCTGGAGTGGCACCGGGTTGCTGAAGTATCCAGGAAGCTCAATTACTATTGCCTGCTTCTGATGAATCGCCGAGATATACGGGCACCAGTGATCTCAGAGTGGCATCGCGCAGCAGTCGAATGCAGGCGATTAAAGCGATGCTGTCTGCAAATTGTGCTGCGCCTTGATGACTCCATCTTGAAGAAAATGTTCGACGAATGGAGGACGATCTGGGTAGCAAGTGCGAATGTGGGTCGTATGTCAGCTTCTCGTGCTGCCGTGATCAAGCAGGCAAGCAGCGCATGTTTTGAATCTTCCACTGTCTGTCATTCTGCAAGAATCGCTGCTGACCCTCTTTTCTCTCTGCGACGCAGGCCGCCCAAGATATATTGCCAACATGGATGCACGCCCACATTGACCGGGCACTGACAGACGCCATGCCAGAAGATCAGAGAACAAGTGCGTCGCAGAATATGGTTTCCATAGCAGTGCAAGTTGAACGGAAACAAGGAGACGAGGACATGGAGACATTGTTGGACAAATACTCAGGGGTGTTGAGTGCTTTTGTGGATCGTAAAACGCTCAACATTCCATTTGCAGTTTGGAGTCAGTATGTTTCCAAGAAACGGAAGCAGGAGGAGAAATGTAGACGAGCACTTGTTGCCCGAAGGCACAGATCGTTGCAAGGTGTTTTGCATTGTTGGCAGGATGAAGTGCTGGAATTTGAAATGAGCATTGCCAGGCCAATGGAATTGTGGCTGTCAAAAGTTTTTTGTCGTGACACGTACGGCTGGGCATTTTCGACATGGAGCTCCTATTGCAAGCAAAGGTCCCAGGGACCCGAGGTGTCTGCACGAGATCGAGTTACAGAAGAGATGTATGATGCGCCCATCACGTTGTCCACCAAGTTCGTTTCTCCTCAGAGAATGGGCGCAACACCGCCGAGGGTCATGGGTATGAGCCCACCGCCGGCGAAATATGAGTCTCCTAGGACGATGCAGACAGACATGGGTTTGTCTGGCCGGGACCACCATGAGCCCACCGAGAAAATCTTCGAAGTTGAAGACATTATGATGGAGCTCGTCCTAGACATGGAAATGGAACAGCTCGATGGTATTGAAGAGGAGTTTAAGGCATTGTTGATCATTGATATCGCCCAGGCAGTGTTTGGCAAGCCAGACAAGATTAAGATCCATGAAATTCAGGCTGGATCGGTCATTGTCACATTCGCGCTTCAGGAAGGGGTATGTGACGACGGGCGCTCACTGAGCGCTGTGGCGAAAGATCTTGAAGTTCAAGTCGGCGATAGCCAGTCAAAGCTAAAACAAGGGAGGTATACAAGTCAGGCGATATCTGCAAAAATTCTCACGCAAAATTCAAGCGCGGCATCAATGAGTGCCGTGAACGAGGTCTTTGCAAGGATCCTGTGCCAAGAACCTTTGGCACCCCGACGGGCCCGCCATGTAATCATGCGATGGTCTCAAAGTGTTGTCCGGCAACGAAACATCAGGCGACGTGTCCAGCTATTTCTACAGCGGTCAAGACGAAATGATGCAGGTACGCTGGAGGTGTGCTTCAAGTCATGGTGGCAGCGAAAGTGCGATGTCGAGGTGCTCACTGATCGCGCGATCAAGACGCGCAAATCTATTGTCCTCAAGCATTTCGTCGCCGACTGGTGGACATTTCTTCAGCAAAGTTGGCAATTGAGGAAGACTGCCACAATACTATACCACCGAGAGGCCCGTGGTATCATGCGGAAATGGAAAACGCACACAGACAAACACAGGAGGATATCGCGCATTTTGACCGTGTTGGCAATGAGAACAGATCGTGGAAACGCCCTTGCTTCTTTCAAAGCATGGCGTCGACGATTACATGAGGTCCAAAAAATGTTTGATATCTCATATTCTTTCGAGCAAAAACGTCTGGGGCACGTATTTGGGGCGTGGAAAGGGCTTCTACTGCGATTTCGACAAGGGCAAACGATCACACATATGTATCGAAGATTCAGAGATAACGCACTATTGCGGTCCTCATTTAGATCCTGGTTTTGCAATGCCCACGTGGTTCTGCATCTCCGGAACGGCTTCCAAGACCAGGTTTTTGCCATGTCCACAGTCTTCCTCTCAGATATGCGAACGCAACGGCTCCAAAATGAGCTTTCATGCCTGCAAGGGCGCAGACGCGCTTTGAAGGCATGTAAAGTATTTGCCAAGGAAATTGGCTTAACGGTTGTACAGAAGAAAGAGCGAGACGCCTTCGAGTCATGGCAAGCGTTCTGCGACTGGAGATCAAGCGGTCGCGAATTTTATCTTAGGGTTGAGAATCTGTCCGATTCGAAGATGGTTCAAAAGTACTTGTTTGCCTGGGCACGAGGTATCCAACAGCAAAAGCGAAATGCAGACGTCATTATGCGTATTTTGTTACGTTGGAACCGATCACTGAGATGGCAGATTCTTTCCGCATGGAATCTCTATACTCGCATGCGCAGTGAAGTTTCTCACAAAATCTCCTCATTTTGTGGGCGTGCAAATCGACGGGTCAAACAGAAAGTGCTGAAAGATTGGAAGACCTTGTCGGATTTCGAGGAGATGCTCCTTCACATCGCAGAAGTGATGGACGGCAAAGTTCTTCGACGTGCATGTTATGCTTGGCATCAGAGGCTTGTGGAAGAGAACCTACGCCGCAAAAAGGTATGGCGAGCTACTTTGGTCATCCGTAGAAGCACCTTGAAGGCGGTCCTTTCGAAGTGGCATTCACAAGCAGTCAAACAAATTGTGAGAAACAAGGCTGTCGTGCAGATGTTGCACTCTGTTTTGAAAGGCAAGTTGTGGGTAGCGACCATGTCCTGGCGAAATCATACTCGAATCATCGCAAGTGGTAAGAGCAGGGCTGCGTGGCTCTGTACCCAATACGTTGGCTCGGTCGTGCACAGGGCTTTCTGGACATGGTCACAATTCTGCCGAAATTCTCGAGATGCAGAGTTCATCTTGGTACGCGCTCAGGGTCGACGCATGACACAGACTGCTGAGGAAGCGCTGGAGCGGACTACGCTTCTAGAGTGGCTGTACCGACAACAGTTCAAAGCACTTTTCCGCGTGCGCCTGCAGCGGGCAGCTGTCCTTGTTCAACGCAGGCGCTTGCGACTTGTCGTCCAGGCCTGGCGCTGTTCTGTAGAAGACAAAAATGAACATGGCAAGATCGTGTTTGCGTTGGGTTTCAAACGAGACTCGGTCCTACGCGTGTTGCACTTCCGAATGTGGATTGCTTACAAGTTCAAAGCCGATGTGTTGCGCGAAAGAAAAGAGACGTTGGGTCTTCGATTACGTATGCGAACAATTAGAAAGTTTTTTTCTCTCTTGAGATCAGAAATGCGAAGGAAAACACGCCAACCGAGATCCTTTCAAATCCACACTCGATTAGCAGACAAAAGTATTCTAATCAACTTAGCTAACTTGAAGCGGGCCATGTGGATGCGATGGACATTTGCAATACAGTCTCGACGGGTTGAAGTTGTGAATCTGCGGCGAGCAGCCGCACTCTTACGTAAGCACAGGACACGAGCCTTGCTGAAAGTATGGCACGAAAATGTTCAAACTACCGTGCGGTGTAAGAATCTCCTTCGACACATGCTCAATGAATCGAAGCATGCTGCCCTGTACCGTTGCTTTGTGGCATGGGCAGAATATGTGCAACACAGAAAAATCGAAAGACGCAACGCGGAGCGCGGAGCGATTGTATGGTATCGACGAGCTTTGCGCCAGAGCATAGGGGTATGGCGTGAATCAGCACGAGTTGCGAAAAACAGTAAGCATATCCTGAGAACCTTGAAAAATAGACTGCAACATGCGTCAATTTTTTCCGCTTATTCCAAATGGGCCAAGTATGTCGAGTGGACGAGTCAGAGTGGAATCAAAATGGAAACCACACTTTGGATGCGTCTTGCGGCCACGCAGGTCACGCGCAACGACAGCATACTCGCCAAGACGTTGCAGACATGGAAGAATCGCGAGGAAAGATTCAAAGCCTTTTTGCACAGCACCTCCGTCGGAGCAGTGTTCAAGATGAACTATGCTGCTCTGAATACCGTATTCAAAGGCTGGGATGATGTGGTGTGTGAGCGAAGACAGAACAGATTTAAGGTCCTTCGCCTTGAACAGATGCGGCGGAGAAATCTGCTGTGCTCCATGTTTTCGACATGGCTGCTGCTCCTGGAGGAAATTACTGAGTTGGAATTCCACGCCAGTCGTTGGGAAGATTGGCGCGGGCCTGTTCCAGAGTGGTACGCAGAGAGCCTACTTGCCGTCATCCAGCAGCGAATGACTACTGCGGCCAGAATAATGCGGGCCTGGAGTAAGCTGGTAGACCAATATAATTTCATTGTAGCAATGTTCAGGCAGAAGATTGGTGAACGATGGTCGCGCTGCTTGTTTGTACGCTGGCAGCACTTGAAAGACTACAAACGCATGATTAAGTTGGATTCGCTCAATAAGGAGGAGTGCATATCTCGGCGGGCCCTTTTGTATCTGCTACGTGATGCTTTGCGTGTATGGGTTGCTTACACCCGCAAGTATTCTGCACTTCGCATGGTGAGCCACTCTGTACCTGTTCTCTACCACTCCGCAAGCACTTGTGGAATGTGTTTACTCTTCGCTCTCGAACTGGTGATCTGACATGACCACAACTTTTGTGGCAGGGCAACATGTGTGTAGATCGCTGCTTCCTCGAACGACGGGCGCTTGCTTTCGGTCGCACTCTGCAATACCCCAGGCCCATGCAAAGGAGGATGGCACCTGGGCCAACTACATTTGTTCGACGTTGTGGAGGTTTGTTGTACGGACGAGATGCAAACGTGTTGAGTGATATACTTGTAGAATGGAAACTCAGAAGCGGCACAAAAATTCGACGGCTTCGCATCTGCCAAACCTTGCTTCAGAGCGGTCAATATACTCTTGTGCGGCGAATGTTCACAGGATTCAAGAGCTATTGCTCCAGACAGGTGTATCATAGCCATCATTTGAATCGGTTGAATGATATCTTCTCTGCCAGTCTTCACAGGCGTTTTACGCACCGTCAAATTGCTCAGTGGCACCTCGCAGCTGAATTGCAAGAAAGTCGCACTGACAGACTGAACTTGACTTTGAAGATCCTCGTGCGGAAGGCCAGAAAAGAGACAGAAACTCGGGTCCTTGCTACATTGATCGCGTACCGTGACCACAAGCACAGGCTGCGAGCATGCGAATACCATGTCATGATCAGGACCCACATCTGGCTTAAACGCCGATTGTTCAGATCCTGGAAGGATGTCGAATGGCTGAAATACTTCTCTCAGATCCTAGAAAGATGGTATAAATTGTCCATGGGCCAGATTCTGCAGGTAATGCAGCGGCGAGCTCTCAAGTCCGTTTCGGAAATGTGGGACAGGACCTCACTGAGCATTCTTGCAGACATGCAAAAGCCCATGTCAGATGACATGTCATCTGACGCTACTGACCCTTTTGCCAAAGAGAATCGAGCTGTCCAGTTCCAGGACCCCCTGCATCAAGCTTTGCCGACGCCGCCATCATCCATGATCCAGACCCAAGACGTTAAGCCTACGTCTGCGAGGGGCAGAAGTGAGTCTCCAAAGCGGAAGGGAAGCCGAAAGAAATCCAAGACCCCTCCGAAATTGGAGGCGGAGAAGAGGTCTGAGAAGCAAGGCGAGAGGGAAAAGTTGAAATCAGTCGCACGTGCTGTCAGGTTGACTTTGTTGCTGAGTGTTTAGTTGGTCATTGTATGCACTTTTTAGAGTCTGCCCTTGATCGTTGCAACTATCGTATTTGAGCAAACCGTTCCATCTACCTGCAGGTCAGCGTCGGCGATAGCTCGATCATCCCAGTCGACCAATGTTCTCACGAGCCCGCGACAGACTGCTTCCAGCCTGCTGCGAACTGGTGCGAGTAGAAGCAAGGTGGCAGGCTCAACGCCCCGCGGCTCCGCTTCCTCGCTCCCAAAACGATGAAATGTGAAGGATGGACGCGGCAACATTACAGCGTACCAGTTGGATTGCAACACCGGGAGATATTCTATTGTGATTTTATTGAAGAGTAGCGAATAAAGCTAAGCAAAAGCTGGAGGTGATTTGCAATTGCAAATCACCTCCAGCTTTTGGAGGAGAAGACACACATCATGACTCACATCATTACCGCTTCATTAAGCGTGAGATATTCTCGCCTTGTAGTAAGAGCGAAGAATTGCAGGAATATGCATGATAAAATAAAGTTCAGACTAAACGTGCTCTGGGCCTCTCTCGAAGTATGATTGAATACGAATGTTTTTTTCGTGCCTCCTCCTCAGCCTCACTTTCCTTCCTGCATCCTCCTCCTCCGCTTCCCGAGGCTTTCATTTCCCTCTGTTCTCCGTATCACCCTCCTGTTCATTTTTGACAGCACCGCTATGCTTGGCAGGGGTCAGTGATCGCCGGAGGACATTAGGAAGTAGGCTTTGACATTTGCCCCTTCAGTATCCCAGCCATCAGAACTTGCTGAGCCGCTCTTCTAAGATCCTGCTGCCTCCTCCTCATTTCGATGAGCTGTTGTTGCTCCATGAGCATCTCCTGCTCCTGCAGCATCTGTTTCTCGTGCTCCTCCTCCATCGTCAGCTCAAGCTCCTCCCTGATGTGTGTGCGGAAGGTGGGATTTGCTGCTTCAAGGTTACTGTCTTTTTCCGTCCCTCTCTTCTGCTTCTCTCTATCTGTCTCAAAAACTGCCTCACTCAAACGTACATCTCACAATACCTGCACTACTGATGTCAAGCGGAGAAGGACGGCCGGGAGTTCGCGAGGTATCATTTTGTCGTGCGGATAAGCCATCTGCGCGTGTGATATGTGTATGTGGTCGTTCGTGTATATGTCACCAGGTGCATATGTGAATGTGCCTGTGCCAAAATGTGTGCACATATACCGAGCGCTCCCGGTCTTCACACCAGTATGAGAGAGAAGGTTTGAAGTTTTCAGAGGCACACACAGAGATGCACACACACGAAAGCGCACACCTTCAGAACCAGCTGATGAGCACACCTTGGAGCCTTCCGTGGCACTTACGCTGCGCTCAACCCTGCTCTCAGGTGAGTCTTGACCCCCATGCATCTCCAAGGCCTCTGCTCTCTCCATCTCCACCCCTGGTCCACCGACTTGAACTCCATTCTTATCACTTACACGCAAACCCATTTCATGTCCATCATACTGTCCATCCTCTTCTGCCCCAGTAGCAATCCCCTGCCCATGATCCGCATCCCCCTCACATTCAGAAGCATAATCCTCATACTCATCTTCGTACTCTTCCTCGTCTTCCTGTTGCCCTGCTGTGCGTCCTTGCTCCCCACTCCCCACGGGCCCATGACTCGCATGCTCGTCGCGTGCTGTGAGGCAACGAACTGCAATCTCTGGCGCACTTTCCTCCCCTACAGCGTCCGTGCTTTGCCTTCCAGGTTCCCTCGTATTGACGAGCTCCTGTGCGTGGGGGCGCGGGGTTGATGTTTGTGTCTCTGCCTCGTGCTTCTCGACTTCGTGATCTCTTTCCTCTTTCACGTACTCCATCGTTGGTCCGCTGCTCACTCGCTTCGGTCGGTCTTCTCCGTCCCCTCCTGACTCTGAGACTTGATTCACTTCATTGTTCTGCATGCTAAAGTCCTGAAGGACAATCCCAAGCTGCTTCGCATACACTTTCATATTCACCTCATCTTCATCGCTGAAGCGCGCGAATTGGTCTTTGTTGATTGCCTGCAAGACACCGAACACGCTGTCCGAACCCTGGACCCGAATGGCAACAGCGCAGATGTTGTTCACCACTTGCGAACTCCAAGCGCGGTCGTGCCCTGGGTGATATCGAGGATCGGCGTAAGCAGCCTCGGCCCTATACCCCTCGCCAGTATCCGCGACGTAGCCAGTGATGCCGACGCCAATCTTATGCAGCATACTTTCGCACACCTCGCCCCCCC
>Ga0115006_10002679_pt1 | contig 11816 bp, 5 predicted proteins | sample ArcOceMetagenome_3_FD_88943 | JGI IMG/M metagenome (GOLD analysis project Ga0115006, IMG submission 88943) | Marine eukaryotic phytoplankton communities from Arctic Ocean - Arctic Ocean- Svalbard ARC20M Metagenome | ecosystem: Environmental > Aquatic > Marine > Oceanic | place: Arctic Ocean...
CCCATTTTGCCGCCTCCGCGAGGACCCCGTGGGAGGGTGCGGCCTTGCCCTGACGCGGCGTGCGGCACAGGTGAACCGTACTGGGCGCCAGACTATGGCCTGAAAGAGAAGCGTCCGAACCTGTACGCGGAGATGCAGGCCGAGTGCGGGTGAGTCCGTGTGTTGGGCTGCGTGCCGCGCTCTGCCTCTGTGCTGCTTGCTCGGCTCCTGGGTGAGCTCGATGCCACACGCGTCCTCTCTGACGCGCACGCACACGCACGCAGCAACAAAGGGTATGCTCTCTCGCGATGATCTTTGCTCGGGATTCGGAATGTTCACGGAACATGCCGGCGCCAGCAGCGGGGAATGGCGCTGCGGCACGTGCCCCGTTGCTGCCGCATCAGTCCGCAAAGCCGGCGCACCGAGGCGGCTGTTCGTGGACATCTGTCTGTGCATCACCCGCGCACGCCTGCGTAGTGCCTAACGTAGGAGACGAGGACCGACGAAGAGGGTGACGAAGGAGGGGTGTATTTATATCTAACGATGTTGCAAGGGGATTCAAGCAAGGGTTGTTGAAGGCGCCTGCCAGGAATGAAGCGTTTTATTATTCAGAGATAAAGGGAGAAGGATTGAATTGCTAACTAGAGATTACGGGTGACCTAGCTGACAGCCGGGCGCTGGGGATACAGGGGATTGGGTCTTTTCGTAGGGAGGCCCCGAGGGTCAGTATCGTACTCGATGGCTTCCCAGTTGAAAGGATTGTCCCAGTAGTCGGGAGGCACGTACTGCTCCTCGATGGGCTCCCATGTACTCGACTTCGCCTGCGGCGGGCAGCCATCTGCGGTTGCCAGCGCTGGTGCTAAGCACACATCATCCCCTGGGACAAGAGCGCGGTCTCGAGCTTCTGGGTTGGCGCGGAAGATGTGCTCGAGCATGATGCCAAAGCGCACGCCCAGGGATTCGACTGAGTCGCCTTTGACTGCTCTGTACCGAAGACCTGTCTTGAGTCGCAGTCCAGAAGGCAGAACAGAGAAATGGCGCAAGTCTGGATTGATGCTGAAGAGGAGGGCCCATTCGGTTCCAAGCCCCGAGGCGATCGAGTGGAGCGATTCGCCCTTGACTGCGCACCGCCGGCAGCGCTCAGACTGGATGCGGAAACAGCGCTCCGGCCCCACAACGGCACCATTCACTTGTCGGGACCCAAAGCACTGGGTCCAAACGCGTCCTTTGTCCTGAGATGTGGCCGTCCACGAGAAAACACCAGTTTGCACACCATGACGCACTACTCCACACGGGCCGGATGATGCTCTGTCAGTTGGGCACTGTCCCCCGACCTGCTGCTCCTCCTCCAACGTCGAGGTGAGGTTCTCAAGATAGGCCCCTGGCATGAGCCCGTCTCCGGCCGGATAATCGTATGAGCCTCCCCTTTTGCATTCCCAAGCACCGGCCAGCGTAAGTGCGCATGGTTGTGGCCGATCCCGAGGATTGTGTAAAGGCGCGCCGTGCCAATCATGGTCGCTCCAAAATCTCGTTGGCCACAGTTCGACCTGAAATCCATTGGGATCATCCACCTTGATAAGCTGCAACAGCGGACAGCTCTCAGCTGTGCTGAGCACTTGCCCTTCGGTGGGCGTCGGCTCTATGAAGTCGGGCGCGGGCATTCGCACTGGCACCGTTACCACCTCGTCTGGCAAGGAGTCTTTGTACTTGAGTTGCAGCTTCTCGCCCCACTTGACACGGACATTAGTCTGTGGCAGGGACTCGGCAAGAAGCTCCGAGTAAACCAGCAGCGACCCCGTGAACTGCCCAGCGCGTTGATCGGTAGAGGTAGCAGCTACAAGAGAGATGGTCTCCGAGGAGTTTTGCAGCACTATCTGCAGCGGCACGATGGAAGGGGTAGCAAGATCCGTGTCCGTAAGGGTAACATGCATGGTGGCCACCGGTGTAGCTGGCGTGGGCCACGGTGCGGACGCAAACTGTGTTTGATGAAATCAGACATATGTCATGCACACTCTCGATCAACGATTTAAAACGTTTCCGCAACCGCTCATGTGTCGCAGGTGGGAGGCACGTGCGCAAGGGGGGGAATGCAAACCTCAATCACAACGTGGCCAAGGTCTTTGGCGATAGAGCTAATCGTGAGCACGCGCGATGGCTGCTTTTCGTGGTACTCGAGGGTTAAGTTGCTGTGTAGTGTCATCTCAATGATTCCGTTTCCGTCTTTGCCTGGCTCGCTCGCATCTGGTCAACGTGTTCAGACAGGTCAGCAAACATGCCCCCGTGACCAGCAGGCCAACTGACCACATTGTAGCGCAGTCTCTGGTCAGCTAGTGACAGTCACTAAACTCTCTCTCTCTCTCTCTCTCTCCCTCCCTCCCTCCCTCCCTCCCTCTTTCTCTCCCCCTTTCCTCCCTCCCTCCCTCTCTCTCTCTCTCTCTCTCTCTCTCTGAGACCTTGCAGCCACAGGGGTGCGCAGCAAGCAGTCTCGAGCAGGCGAGCCTCAATCTGGCCTGTGAAGACACTTGAAGTATCTGCAGTCTCCACCAACGTCAGCGACTCTGTGTCACCAGACGGAAGCACCTTGAGAAAGGCCACCCCATGTGCCACGTCCGGAGCACCGCGGTCTTGATTGAGATCTGCGTCAACCACTGTGACAAAGATGGGCCGATCGGCAGCGAAGATGGGGCGCGGCATGTCTGCTGTTGCTGCAAATGCTATGGCTCGCGTGATGCTGTAAGTGCCGGCGGGTTCGAGGTCAGTATAGCTGATGTTCAAGATATCTCCGGACAGGCCCCGGATGTGCCCGTCGTTGTTGTTGCCGGCATCACTGCTTGAGACCAGCGGCAAGACGGATGAGAAGATTCCAGTGGCCGGGCCGCTCTCAATCAGCAGCAGCTCTTCGGACTCGGCGGCGCCGCGCGAGGACGATACCGTGGCGCGAACGGTCTCTATGAGCTGCTCATTACGATTTGCATCGAAATCACGCAGCCTTACATTTATCGTTGGCTGTCCGTCTTGTACGACGAAGAAAGCTGCAAGATTTGACTCCTCGCCTACCAATACTTCGTACATCATTGTCGCGTACGGGGAGGCGTCATTCACCGAGATCACTATCTTCTGCCCTGCCTCTACCTCCACTGTCCCGTCTTGGAGCGTAGGGGGCTTGCCAGGCTCCAAAGATTTGGTGAGGAGCTGCCCGTGGTACTCTCCCCATTTCGAAATCTCGACCGGCCCGTCTTCCATGATGGCTACATCAATTGCTTCTGCCAGTGTCATTATACGACTTGCAGCCTGCAATGTAGCATTCAAGTCAGTGGATTGATCAGCAAATGCACGCCTGCAAACGCACGCCGGCACATAGCAGGAGTCTTGCATAAGTTGCCAGATGACGAGGACGATCACACAAACTGATGTGATACTTACGTCCCATTTCTGGATTACACGAATCTGTCCCGATGCCACGAAGTTTATCAATCCTCGGACATAGCGATCGTCCACAGTTGACAGCACGGCGCCCGATAGCCTCACATTCAAGGGATCGATGAAACCGTCAACAATGTTGAGTAATCCCTGAGATCAACACAAAGCAGATTAGATTATAATAAACAACCAATCAAGAACATTTGTAGCGCGATGCAGACACAATATCGGGGAGGAGCCGAGCAGCAAGCTGCGAAGCCGCCTGCTGTACCTGATGCGTGATTTGCTGCAAGATCAGGACCTCATGCTCAGCATCCGCCGAAGGCTTCTTGACAACAGTCACTTCGACAGAGTCAGAGGACATGCGAATATCCGTGTTGATCACCTCCACTGACACCGGCTCTCCAGGAAGCACTACCTTTGGTGTGGCGGTGATACTGGTGTCTGCAGCTGCTATAACAACTTTGACAATGCTTGCGCCGTCAGCGGCGTCGGCAGGCACGTGTGCGTCCTCGTACGTGCACGTGATAAAGCCACCTGGCTCCACTTGGACCAGGCCTTCCGCAGATTCGCACGTCAGACAAGAGGTGAAGACTCCAGTGAAGTGACCAGTATCATCACCATTCTCCAGCAGCGTGATAGGCTGTGGAGGCTGACCGACAACAGGCGAATCCACTCTTACCGACAGGCTCTCAGGGAGCTGCAGGTTAGTATTGGCATCCGAGTCAATCACTGTCATCGCAACCTGGTCGCCGTTTTCGACTCTTTGAGAGGGGCTAAGTCTCAAGACACCGATGCGCGCTACTTTAATTGAATGTGATCGCGTGGCGTGTGGCATCAAGTCTTGATATGACACTGACAAATGATCTCCAGCTCGCACACTCAGCACACCGTTGTTGCTCTCGCCCTGCAGACTGGGACTGCAAGCGAGGCAATCATCGGCTGTGAAGACACCGTCGCGTGGCGTGCAATACTCAGCACCCATGCACGTGTCCAGTACCCCAGTGAAGGTTCCTGGCTCCAAGTTGCGTGCAGCATGTAAATGTATTGTTTCCTGCTCGGCATCTTTGCTGGTCGTTACAACTACAGGAATGACGGCGGTCCCAGCAGGACTGTTGTCCACCCAGTCCAGCCAACCGGCAAGGCCCGAGGCCAAACCACCCCCGCCCCCGCTTTCAAATGCAATATCGGCATCAACAACAGTAAGCGACACCGCATCGCCACCGAGCACGACACCACCGCATGCAGATTCACAATTGTAGATGAACGTCTTGCCGGTAACCCCCACGCGCGTTTCCACTGTGATGTCATTGTTGCGCTCCTTTTCAATACTAGTGCTGCACACGTCGTGATAGGTGATAGTCACGTGGTCACCTTCTCGGACATGCAAAGCAGCATGTGCGGAAAGGGCTTCAAAGCAGCCGTTCTGACGTTGGCATGACTCGGGAGAAGGATCAGAGTTCAGGATCGTTCTCAGCAATCCCGTAAATTCTTGAGAGTCGACGCCGTTTTCTGTTAGCAAAACTTGCTCTAGACTTTCCTCTGCCCAGGATGATGTGACGTTGACGCTCGCAAACTCCGCCACGCTGGCGTCCTGGTTCAGATCGATATCTGTCACCGTAATGCTCATCGTGCGACCCATTCCAAGCACCAGAGGAGTGACCCGCAATAATCCTTTCCGGCTTACTGCTGCTACATCACTGTAGGTGGAAAAGGGCAGCGGGTCTGTGTATGTCACTGTAACGATCGTGCCTCGGGTCATTTCCCACATTTTGAAGGGATCATTCCCTCCCAGATACGTAGCTGGTTGCACACCAGCAGCTTCGCTGGCTGTGGTCGTGGAGAGACAGCGTTGATAATGTCTCATGGCGCTGGGCGCCTCGGCGAAGAGAGCTTGTGCAGCGTTTGCAAGCTCAACAGTAACATGTCTTCGCTGACCGCGGGGTGTTTCCCAGCTGAGCAAAGCCACTGGTATCGTCAATGGTTCAAGATCGTTCATCAAGGACACACACAAAGTGCCGTTTTCTAGCAACAGATGTGGCGACAGGGCGACTCGTGCAGGTTCTCCAGGCGCAGAAACTATAATTTGGCTGCTTCGAGCAACACCAGTGTTCCCCTGCATGGTTACGGCTTCTTCATATTCAACAGTAAGATGGTCATCTTGATTCACATGGATGACACCGTCGGCTGGAGGACTCACTGCTGTGGTAAAGCGCGTTTCAATCACTCCAGTGAATACACCCTGCAGGCCTCCAGAAGAGAGATTCCTAGAGTTTGCTACAGTTTCGGTGAGCAGTACACGCTCGTCTCCTTCAAATCGCTTGCTGCTGGAGACCTTCACTGTGACGACATCAGGATAGCCGAAACGCACGTCGGCATCGGGATCCACAACCGTAATCGTCAGACGCTCTCCCGCCCCAGGGGTTGCCGAATGCACTTTTGGTGAGACTGATGATGCATCTGTAGCCATTCGAACGTTTATGCTGGGCCATGGTCGGCCATCGGCTCCTGCGCCATCCTCTGCTTCCGCCGCCCCGGATTCTGGGTACCATGCTTCGAGTGATGATGTATTTGTCAACAAGACGCCTGCCGCATCGGTGAAAGTGCCGGACAGGGACGCAGCAGCGCGGAAAAACCCGCTGAAGACACCACTTGCAACAAAGGTTTCGTTTAGTGTGACTGTCTCAGTATCGTCAACCAGCCCAAGGACGGTCGTATTGTAGCTCGTGTTGGTGCTTGTGTTGAAGGCTACATGTGCTGTTGGCATCATGGAGTGAGATCGCACCACAATGTCAATGGTCTGAGAAGCTGTAGATGACGTGTCCAGCGACTTCTTCATCAACAAGACCCCGATGCTTTGGTTTGCAGTGATGAAAGTAGACAGGAGCGGGGACGGAACAAAAGCTATCGTGCCTGCTGACACTGCAGTTCGTAGAATGCTCGTCACTGATGTTGGCCACATGTCGATGTAGACAACTGTCACAGTGATGTTATCACCCAGCGGAGAAAGCACGCCATCACCATGCTGCACAACCTTCTCAGCCTTTGGTGGCGAATCTGGCATCTCAACTTGCCAAAAAGCGCTGGCAGAGGTTTGGATTGCTCCAGTGTAAATGCCAGAGCTCGCGGACATCGAGAGAATCATTACCTGGGGACACACAGCATATTCAGCTATCAGCTCTCAAGTTGACAAGTACCGGTACCCGAGAGGCAAAAACACAAGCACATTACGCAAGCGAAGAGATTTACAAGAGCAAATCGAGTCAGGATGAACCTCTTCATCGCCATTTGACGTGGAGACAATGACGCGCACACTTTCAACGAGCTGATTGTCATTGTCTGTTGAAATCGCAGCATGGTGGATGGCAGAATGATCTACAAGCCTCGCGCCCTGAGTCTCGTCCACCACATAATCCTGCACCGTTATGGACAAGGGCTCTCCTGCTACAAAGACTGGCGCCGCATATCCGTCCATAGTGCCTCGCTGCGCAGTCTCAGAAGGAGCAGAGGCTGATACGAGAGGACGAGCCTGTGTTCGTGTTTTCTTGGCTATGCTTCCAAAATTTGCGTCCCGATATGTTGCTGCCGACATTTGCATTCGTCAGACACGAGAACGAGCGAGAGCGGCATGTGCAAAAACAAAACAACAGGTGGGTCTGACGGATCGCACCTGTCACCAAGCAGGTGTGTGCGCCGTTGCAGCTGAGAGTCAGCTTGTCTGCCGAGGTGCTGGTGGATACGCCCACGACAGCAGTGAAGACTCGCGAATTTACGGATGTTTCTGTGATGTTGAGTGCTTGCGAGTCGCCGCTCTCCTCTGACATGACGGTTAGGAGGCCTCCAACAGTCTGCACGCACAGTTGGTATGTCATGCACAACAAGCGCCAAGAAAAGCAACGTTGCTCAAAGGTCGTGCTTGAAAACAATGCACCAGTCAAAAACGATTGAGCACGCTCGCGTGTATGGCCAAGCTTAGCGCTTTATTCTGCACCTGGGGAGAGAGGGCATCAGTATTCAAATCTGAATCTATCACTGTGATCGTGATGCTTGCGTTGTCTTCGATGTTCAAGCCCTGCAGAGGGGCAGATATTGTGACGAAGCCCGGATCTACAAAGCTGGCAACTCGGGTGATGTTTAGAGCATTGCACGTATCCCAGTACGTGACTCGCATCGACTCCTGCCAGAGCAATCCACATGTAAGATCATATCTAAAGAACTGATGTTGGTGGTGACAGATGGTCAAGGACGCATCGTGGTAGCATGTACTTTGAGGGACTGCAAACGCATACCTGAGACGTCAAGGGGCCCAGAGCTCCATCGCCAGGACCGCTGTGAGTTGCATCCCCATCCACGCCAATGACCCCAGTAAACACGTTGGTATTGTTGCCAGTCTCCCTCATCACGATCGTCTCTGAGTCTGAGCCATCGAGAGTGACCATTGAAATCTCGGTAGCATCAACTGCCATGCTGTCGACGTTGCGAGCCTCGTCAATGACCTTGAACTGTAGAACCCCGGACGAGAACGCCACGTTTTCTTGCGTCGAAGCTACTCTGCACGCGCAGCCGCAGTCTTTGTTGAACGGCGAGATGGTGCTCGAAACTCCAGCTGCTGAGCAAGAGCAATTATGCGCCGCACACGTGACAGTCATGTTTGACCCCTGTGAAGCTCCAAAATGGATGACGTAGGATTTCGAGCTGTTGAAGAGAGTTTCCCAAGATGTGACATATGAGAAAGGCGCTCCCGCGACCCCACGGAGATTTTGCGAGACGTTAAGCACCGCCGGCTCGCACGCTTTCGACTGCGAAATTCGAACCGTTGATGAGCCGCCTGAATTGAATGCGTCTGAGTAGGTTACCGATATTGCGGACGCAGGTTCGCTTGCATTGAGTGCTTTGCGGATGTAAAGAACTCCGTTTCCATCAAGAGCGACCATGCTGGCATTCATAGTCACATTCCCTGCCGTGAGATGACCCCCAGCAGATGTCAGCACGCGACCTGTGAAGGTGGCCGAAAATCCTGAGGTGGTCAAGGTCTCTGTCAAGGTCACTTGCTCAGTGTCCATCACCTGTTGATTGCCGGAGCCGGAGGTCGACACGACGCTCACCGTGAGAGTGTCTGCCGCATTTTCCGTAGTGTCAACGTCACAGTCAAGGACGGTAATCAGCAGAGCTCTGCCTGGAGCAACCGCTGGGTCTGTCGACAGTATTGCATCACACACTACCTTGCGTGCCACCGTCACTACCTGCGGAGGCTGTGCATCGGCGTACGACACAGTCAGCGCTGCATCGTTGCCAATCTTGGCACAGATGGCAGAAGAGGAAGCCTGACAACCCGAGACTGCACGGAACATCGAAAGCGAAGCTGTGAACGTGCCTGTGGACACGCCGGTCTCCTTGAGCTGCAAGGTGTTCTGACACGCCGAGCCACAGGTGACAGGACCGCCGCTCAAGGTGGCTGCGACTGTCACATTGATCGATTGTGGAAGTTGCACGGTGTCAGCACTCAAATCATATAGCGTAACGTGCATGGTGTTTGCGGAACCAGAAAAGGCAGCCACTTCCAGCACGCCGAGCGTCAGGATCGAAGACTCAGCCGTCCGTTTGGCGGGGACGGACGTGCATGTTGTAGAGCATTGACCCGTGACACTGCATGATTCGGTGCAAGAATGCATCATGTGGCTGCTGTCTATGTATTCAGCACCAAGACTGCGCTTAACACCAACACTCTGTGTGCCAATGTCGAGGGCCGAAGCGCTGCTCGTGCATCCCTCGCAAAGGAGAACGGTGGCAGTGAATGTTGCCGAGTTCACCCCGACCTCCGTCATCGTGATCGTTGTCTGACCGAAGGTTGAAGACGCCGTGGACGAGGAGTGGTCTATACGCAGCTCCACAGAAGCTGTGTCCGACACAGCGCTATTGACGTTGAGGTCAGCGTCTTGTACCGTCACGTTGATCGATTGCCCAGCGGACACCTGTGCGGCAGAGAACGTTATCGTCCCAGGAAAGGTTAGGGCGAGTGCTGCCCTGACAACGTCTGCCAGCGGCGAGGGATCATCATAAACTGCCTCTACGTAGGCTGACACGCAGGTGCACAGGGCGTCATTGGTGCACTCTGAACAATATCTTTTCTCAGAACAGGCGCATGCCTTTTCTTCTCTCCTGTTTCCGCTTTCCAGGACGAAGGGCTGTTCGCAGTTGAGCGTGTTATCCTTGCGGGTCTTTCCGAGTGACGTGCCGATTGTTCCCGTGAATACTCCGCTACTGTAATTCGTCTCCACAACTGTCAGGAGCTCTGATGCCGTTGCTTCCGAGCTCTCTGTATGGCTAAGCATAAGAATGTTGAACTCATCCGGGCGCTCAAAGTCTTGATTGCGGTCGCCGTCGCTCACTGTGACAGTCACGGCATCACCGACAGCGACTTGCGACGATGAACCTTCGGAGGTCATAGAAATCTGAGCAGACGTCCGTAAGCGCGCCGTAGCCACCCGCTTTCCTCCCGTAGAGTCGTAATACTCGACGTTGACGAGTGAGCTCGCTGATGGTCCCTGACCAACGAGAAGTTGACCTGCTTGCTCTTCCGGGCTATCTGCTGCGCTAAATTCTCCTACAAATACGCGTGAGTTTGGGCTTGTTTCTTGCACCGTGAACTCGAGCGTTTCAGATCCAGCCCTTGCAATGGCAACGCCATTGGCCGGGTTGGTGAACGGGCTGTACATCTCCACTGATTCGGGGTCAGTATTCAGATCCGAGTCCACGATTGTCACCGTCATCTTAAAATCCGAAGCCACAATCATTACAGAATCTGCTTGCATAGAAAAGCCATCCTGGATTGAATTGCGAACGTCGTCCCCTGGATCGAGAAATACACGTCCCAAAACTCCCACAACAGACACGGCCTGGCGCGGGTTGTAACAATCACAAACCAAAGCTAGAGAGGAAGTAAGGCATCTGGTTCGCAGCATCATTTTCTTGCTGTCGTCTCTACACACTTTGATCTGTTGGTCTTCAGGCGATGTGTCAGAATACGTGACAGTGATAAAGTCACCATCGACCAGGTTCATCTCACCATCGTTGCTTGGACCCAGAAACGCTGACCGCCGAGTCTTCAAGAGTCCTGTGAAGAACCCCGTGTTCCAATCAGTCTCAGATAGGAGAATGTCTTCCGAGCCCTCACCGCCTTTGCTGGTTGTTGCGACAACCGTAACTGTTTCCGTTGCGTTCACTTCCAGGTTGAGATCCGGGTCAGACAAAGTGATAGTCAGGACGGCTCCTGCACCGATCTTGGTATGTGAAACGCTCATTTCTCCTATGGTGGATGCGCGCACGATGATTACTGCATCGCCGTAGGGGGCCACGTCGTTGTATGTGACAGTAGCAAGGGTCCCGTCATCCCAGGGCTCAATTACGTTGTTGAACCGCTCTTGCGTGTTGGTCCGAATGTTTGACGTCCTTATCACGGAGGTGAACACGCCCGTGTCAATGCCAGTCTCTTGTGCATCAAGCCATTCCTTATCTCCTGGGGTTGGGACCTGAGTTTCAATCCACAGAACCTGGGAAGCCTTGTCAATCTTCTCGATTACAGTAGCATCTTGATTTACATCGGCATCCAGTATTGTGATAGTCAGATTGGTGCCAGATTCAATTTCCGGCGAAGATGTCCGGAGCTTAGCGCGAGCATACAAGGAAACATGAATCTGCTTTTCTTCGTGCGGAAACTCGTCGGTGTACGTCAGCGTCAGCGTGTCACCTGCTCGTGCGGCGAGAATTTCTCCACTGCTCTTCAGTTCTTGTTCGGAAGGACGAGCAGGAGATAGATCTGTCAGCCGTTCGGACAACAGAAGGGCTCCAGTGAAGACACCGGAACTCGCAGACGTTTCCGTCACGCGGACACTGCCGAACGTGTCAGCATTGCGCCCCCACTTCATGTTCAGGTAATTCATGTTGCGATAGCCCGCTGATGAGAGTGGCGACCATGGCTGCCGGTAGGCGTACACCAACCCAGTGTCTGCCGCTGAAGGATTCAAATTCAAGTCACTGTCGGTCAAAGTCACGCTGAGAAGCTCTCCAATTGCTGGTAGCGAAGGAGCGACCGTGAACAAGGCCTCTGAAGCAACTCGAATGACTGTAGTGCGCGACGAGAATGGTGCCTGGTCTGCATATGTTACAGTCAGACGATCACCCTCCATGACGTTCAAGAGCCCAGAATTAGAGCGCCCGCGCTTTGCATCTCGTTCAGTGTTGAGAATCGCGACAAATCTGTTGCCACGATCATTGCTTTCTTTCAAAAGCAGCTCCTCAATTTCAGAATCTTTGCTAGTTGATACCCGCAATCTTCCCGACACACTCTCACCAGGGTCATTATCATCAGTGTTGAGGTCCTCATCCACTACAGTAATGTGCAGTGAACCACCGGCAAG
>Ga0115006_10002681_pt1 | contig 11814 bp, 6 predicted proteins | sample ArcOceMetagenome_3_FD_88943 | JGI IMG/M metagenome (GOLD analysis project Ga0115006, IMG submission 88943) | Marine eukaryotic phytoplankton communities from Arctic Ocean - Arctic Ocean- Svalbard ARC20M Metagenome | ecosystem: Environmental > Aquatic > Marine > Oceanic | place: Arctic Ocean...
AGAAACTGTACTCTAGAATGTGTTCACTTACTATCGAATGTGTTCTCTCTTCTACGCCTCCACAGGGGGAGCGACAGAAACTGTACTCTAGAATGTGTTCACTTGCTACAGAATGTGTTCACTTACTACAGAATGTGTTCTCTCTTCTACGCCTCCACAGGGGGAGCGACAGAAACTGTACTCTAGTCTCGCTCCTCTTCGCCTAGCAGTCAAGGCCCAGAAACTGACGCAGAAGGAGGAGATGGGGCTGGAGGGCGAGATCATCAAGGCGGCACGTGACCAATTTTTTGACTACCTCTTCATCCTCCACGAGGCGCCGCGCACGCGCAAGGTGTCGCTGTGCCATTTGTATGTGTGCATGAATGTGTGTGTGTGTGTGTGTGTGTGTGTGTGTGTGCTTGTGTATGAATGTGTGTGTGTGTGTGTGTGTTTACACATGCGCGCGCGCGCGCACACACACACACACACACATACACACACACACACACACTAGGTGTCGCTGCGCCACCGCGGTTTGGCGCGCATACCGCCGGAGGTGCTGTGCATGACGTACCTCACCGAGCTCGACCTGGCGCACAATGCCCTCACATCGCTCCCGCCGCAGCTCAAGTACTTCCACGCCAGTCTCACCTCGATGGACCTCTCCTACAACCGCCTCTCGAGCCTGCCGCTGGACCTGATGCATCTGACGCGCTTAGACGAGTGCTCGTTTGAGGGGATGGTCATGGAGTTCGTGCCCAAGGTGATTCGGAGTGCGGGCATCAAGCACGTGCGGCGGTACATCACCGAAATGCAGCACGCCAAGGAGACCGGCACCCTTTTCCTCACGGGCATGAAGCTGACGACGATCCCGGACGATGTGCTCGCCATGACCAACCTCACCGAGCTGCACCTCGAGGACAACATCATCCGACAGGTGACGCCGCAAGTGACGGTGCTGGTGCGGCTCAAGAGCTTCTACATCGACAACAACCCCATCCGCGCCATCCCGTGGGAGTTTGAGCTCTTCACGGCGCTGGAGCGCATCTCGGTCCTGGATTGCCCCATAGAAGAGCTGCCGCTGGGGCTGTGCAAGATGCGGAGCCTGCGCGAGGTGCGCACCTACTCGCACGAAATGCTGCCGCGCCCGCCCGAGCCGCCTCTCTCCACAGATCAAGTGCTAGAGAAGACGGCGGTGCTATTGGAGCAGTTTGAGCTCATGCTCAAGGCCTACGAGACGCGCATCCTCAAGCTCGCCGACATGGGCCTGTCCTTTTTCCCGAACGAGGCCTTCCAGATCACGGCCCTCACGGTCCTCGACATTTCGATGAACAAGTTTTCGCAGGTGCCCACGGTGGTGGGGAATCTTATGAACCTTGAACAGCTGCGGCTGAGCTACAATTACATTCCGGCAATTGAATTCGACTGGAGCGGCATGACAGCGCTCAAGGAGGTGCACATTGAATACAACTGCATCGCGCTGCCCCTGAGCCCGACCTTCGGCGCGCTCACGAATCTCCGCGAGCTCTACGCGCACGACAACAAGATGCCGAGCATCCCCAAGGAAATGTCCTACTGCGCCTCGCTCGTGCATCTGGACCTGTGCTACAATGACATCACCGAAATCCCGCCGCTTCGCGGCATGGAGAGCCTCAAATGGGTGGACCTCAGGTACGCGCTCCCCGTGCATCCACGCTCTCTGCCCGCATGCCGAGTGCGCACAGCAGCGAGAGTGCAGACGTTGCTGCGCCGTGTCCTGCACTGTGTACACGCATGCGTGCCTGCCACGCTCTCCAGTGGCGCAGCTTTGTATTCTTTCGCCGCGGACGCGCTGCGCGTCAGTGTAGCGACGGCGTGGGGAAGAGAGGGCTCCTGTGACGCGTCACGCGCGCCTGCGCGCACCGCGACAGGCACAACTGCCTGACCGAGTTCCCGCGCGAGGGCTTTGGCTATCTGTCGACGCTCGAGTACTTGGACTTGTCCTTCAACCGCATCACGCGCTTTTCGCCCGCAGGCGAGTGGCCGCGAGTGGACCGCAATCTCTCCTTTGTCGATCATTGCGGGGTCCCGATGGATGAGGTGGTGGAGGCGGGGGGAGCGGGGGGCGACGGGAGCGACGCATGGGGGGGCAACATGGTGGACAATCGCGAGTCGGGCGAGAAGATGCTGCGCTGGGGCGACTCGCTCAAAACGTTGCACCTGCACGGCAACTTCATTTCGGTGCTGCCGTGGGACCTGTGGGTGCTGACGTCGGTGACGGAACTGTCGTACGAGCCCTCGGTCATCCTAGTGCCCACGCAGGAGGTGGTGATTCGTGGGTGGGGAATGATGCGATGTTACATGCGGCACTGGGACGACGCCCTTCGGCGGCGCGCCCTCGATCTCAGCTACTTCAAGTTTGTGCACATCCCCACGGAGGTGTTCCTCTTTGACAAAATGACGAGGCTGGACGTGTCGCACAACCGCATCTCTGGCACGCTCGACCCCGCAATTGCGGTGCTCACCAATCTAACAGACTTGAACATTGCGCACAACATGCTCGTGGACTTCCACCCGCGGATCCTGGAGCTCACGTCGCTGTGCGACGGCTGGGATCTCACGCAGCCGTTGGAGACGGATGAGCACGGCCACGGTGGCATCCGCTGGCAGGGCAACCGCTGGCGCTCGCCTCCAATGCCAGTGATGCTCAAGGGCACGCGCTACATCTTCTCATACATTCATCGCCTCATGTCTGCGTACAGCTCGGCGCAGCTGGACATGGAGGGGCTGAATCTGCGGCACATGCCCTACGAGGCGCTCAAGCTCACCAACTTGACGAGGCTGTCGCTCGCGGGCAACTACCTCATCGTCGTGCCACCGGTCATTACCGTGCTCTGCAATATCAAGGACCTCAACGTTGACCGAAACCGTCTGTCCATTGTGCACCCCGAAATGGTCCGCCTCCTGCCCCATCACTGGCCTGCCTGCCTGTCTGTCTGTCTGCCTGCCTGCCTCATCTGTGCGTGGCACTCACTCGTGCGCCTCTTCGCTCAGGCCAAAATGCGCAAGCTGCAGCGGCTCTCGCTCAAGGACAACCGCTTGCAGGTGCTGCCGCACGAATTGTGCTCGATTCCGTCGCTCGAAAATCTCATGTGCTCGGGCAATCCCATGGGCGGGCCGCCCGAGGGGCAGAAAGTGAGGCTCGAGGAGCTGCTCGATGGCCACGCTGGCGCCAACCCCCCGCTCTGGATGCAGGAGATTCTGTCCTCGGGGGTGGCCCCAGAGTGCAGTATCGTGTATCTCAAAGTGTGGCTAACGTGTCGCGGGAGCAAGTCGCTGGACATCGAGCCGTCCCTCGTGCTCGACCTGCGCGCGCTCTGTCTCGATGCCCTCCCCCAGGAGGTGTGGGACCTGCACTGGGCAGCGCAGATGCAGAAGCGGGATGTGGCCACCTGCATCACGCGCCTGCTCCTCGACGACAACCCGCTCTCACAGCTCCCCTTGAACGTGCACGGCTGGCAGTTCGTGGAGACGATCACCTGCAACAACTGCCTGCTGCGAGACATTCCGCGCACGCTCGGCCAATGGGAGCACCTCCCGTGCCTCCGCGTCTTGGAGGCAGCGGACAACGGTCTGCGCACGTTTCCGGCTTTTGACGGCGGATGGACGTCGCTGGAGCGCCTGGATCTCGACCGCAATGACTTTGTCGCACTCCCGCCAAACTTTGGCTACCTGACCAACCTCACGGTGCTGACGCTGCGGCACAACAAGATTGAGCTGCTGCCGTGCTCGCTGTGGCGCATGAAGGCCCTCCGGGTCTTCTTCATCCAGAATAACAACCTGACGCGCCTCCCTCCCGAGATCGGGGCATTGGCCGCAATCTTTCCGCCGATCAACTCGATCGAAGGGCGTGAGCACATAAAGCGCGGGGGGCCGGAGCTCGAGTTTGTGGCCCGCCCGCCCGGCAGCCCCATGCTCGCCATGCCAGAGGATAAGATCGGGCGCAGCATGTGGCGCTCTTCTATGCGCGGTCTTGAGACCGACGGCGAGAGCACGTACGGCTCCCTGGAGGATTTCCGCTTCGAGGATAACAACTTTTTCTGGTCGCCGCCGCCAGAGGTGCAGGCACAGGGTAAGCGCGCCATGTACCGCTACCTGAGGGCCTTTTACGACTGCCGCTTCACGCGCGGGGCGGACCTGCACGACATGGGCCTGCTGCGCATGCCGCCAGAGGTGATGGAGGTAGCATGGTCGCTGCAGAGTCTGTGGTTGAGCTTCAATGAGCTCGAGACCCTGCCCGTGTGCATCGAAGAGCTCACGGGCCTCAAGACGCTGCATGTCAACCATAATCGCATCACCCGCCTGCCGCCGACCGTGGGCCTCTGTCTGCTGGAGCTCACCGACCTCGACATCTCCCACAACCAGATGGTGCGGCTGCCGCTCGAGTTTGCCAACCTCAAGAAGCTGCAGAACTTTGAGCTCCGCAACAATCCGTGGGAGATGATTCCGCAGGAGATGGTGGGCCGCGGCACCGTGACCATCATCTACTTCCTCCAGAACCTCAAGGACTCGATCCACGGCACGCTCGACATGATGGGCATGGGTCTGACAACCAACGGGCTGACGTACGTTAAGCGCGGTATTCCTGACCCCGACCTGGTGGAAATCGCCTACTTTGACGACAACGTCATCCGAACCTTGCCCAAGTCGTTCCACGTCCTCACCAACCTCACCGTGCTCAAGCTCGACCGCAACCAGCTCCAGAAGATTCCCGAGTGGATTCCCGTATACCGCAAGCTCATCAACCTGTCCGTGTCCAAGAACCAGCTCCACGAGATTGAGCCCGGCATCGGCGAGTGTCTCGACCTCGAGAAGATCAACCTTGACGGCAACTTCATCCAATACATCCCGCCGACGGTGGCAGTGCTCACGAAAGTCGCGATGCTGCGCCTCGAGAACAACAAGCTCCTCGTCGTCAACCAGTGCGTGGCCTACATGATGTCCCTCCAGCGGCTGTGGCTGTCGCTCAACGAGCTCACGATGCTGCCCCCGGAGCTGTGCTACCTGACCAACCTCTACGACCTGCGTCTGGATGGCAACGCCCTCAAGTCGCCGCCCTCGGAGATCCTCACGCAGGGCACGGTCGGGTGCCTCTCCTACCTCAACCAGCTGCAGATCGCCAAGGACATCGACGAACTGGACCTGACGCACATGATGCTCCTGCACCTCCCGTTCGAAGTCACCTACCTCACCAACATCACCAAGCTCGACCTCGACAACAACCGCCTCAAGACCCTGTGGCCGCTCGTGCCCTCGCCTGCGCCCACGCTGCGGGACAAGGCTGTCATTGTCGGCGGCGGCTACTGGGCGTATCGCGGGGGGCGGACGCCGGTGTGGGAGGAGCCCGAGGACCCGCTCAAGCTTGTGGGCCCCAATGACGGGCAGCCGACGCCGGGGATCAAGACGTACCCGGTGCACCTCCTGGGGAATCTGGTCAACTTGCAGACGCTCTCGGTGCGGCACAACTTGCTCACGGACCTTCCGGGCAAATGTTTCCCGCGCTTCCAGACGTCGCTGCGTGAGCTGCGCCTCGACGACAACAAGCTCACGGTGCTGCCCTTCCAGATGCACATGCTCGACGTGCTCGAGTCCTTTTCCATGGTGGGCAACGACATCAAGAACCCGCCCCTCAACTACGACAAAGAGGGCTTCCCCACCCTGCGCCGCTACTGGAAGCGCATCGAAGCATGCGAGAAGACGGTACCGCTCAACCCTAAACAACTCCTGACCCCTACCTAAACCCTAAATCTTAAATCCACGCTGCGCCGCTGCTGGGAGCGCATCGAGGCGCGCACGACGACCTGCCCGCTAAACCCAACCTAAACCTTACCTAAACCCTAAACCTGGCGTGGGCTCAGGGGTCGTGGCTTGCGTGCGCGCCTCAAGGACTGACATGTGCAAGTGCCTCGATCTTGTTTGCGAACAGTGGGTGCAAGTGTGTGTCGGAAGCGCTGACGTTTAGGGTGTAGAGTTAGGGTGAGCGCTGACGTGTTAGAATGTAGGGGTGCGGGCTTTGGGGTGCTGTCTGGGCCGAGAGGGTTGCAGGTTGAAGGGTGGGTACGTGTGTGTCGGAGGTACTGACGAGTGAGGGCGCGGCGCAGGGTATCCTTGAGCTGACGGACATGTCCCTGCTCATGTTCCCGCCTGAGCTCGCTCTCGACATGCGCTACGCCTGGAACCTCCGCTACCTTAATCTCGCGGGGAACAGGTGTGTTTGTGTCTTTGTCTGTGTCTGTCTGTCTGTGTGTCTACCTGTTTATCTGCCTGCCTGTCTGTGCACCTGTCCTGTCCGTTCGTCCGTCGTCCGTCTGTCTGTCCGTCTGTCTGCCTGCCTGTCTGTCTGGGTCCTTGTCTGCCTATCTCGTCCCCGCGCGGCCGGATTCTGACAAGTAAGCATCGCAGGATCCCGGTGGTACACAAGAACATCGATAACATGACTGGGCTCGAGACGCTGCGGTTAGAGAACAATCTTATTGAGGAGATTCCGGGCGAGATATTCAAGTGCACCAACCTCATTGAGCTCAACATGGACAACAACTTCATTGATGTGCGTGTCTTTGCGTGTCTGTGCGGCTGTGTCTGTGTGTCTGTGTGTCTGTGCCCGCACCTGCACGCGCGAGTGCGCGGTCAAGCGTGTTCTAGGGTAGGCGTCGCGCCGTGCAAGGCTAGATGTTTTTGGCGCGTCACAAACGCTCGCGCATGTGCTCAAAAGAGGTGATTTCGAGAATAAAGTTCACGCACACACGCACACACGCACGCATACACCAACACTAACGTCGCAAGCGCGCACGCACACGCTCACGCACACGCCAGGAGCTGCCGGAAATGATAGGCGAGTGCACACGGCTAACGAGCCTGTCGCTCAACAACAACAAGCTGTCAGTGGTCCCGGAGTCCATCGCGATGCTGACGGGGCTCGTCAAACTCGGCTTCGGCGACAACCAGTTCAAGCTCGGCACTGCCTGGTGGCTGGCGGCGCTCACTTGCCTGCAGAGCCTCTGGCTCTACAACAACTTGCTGATTGCGCTGCCCGTCGCCATCGGCGTGCTCACGAACTTGGACGACCTGCGCGTCGAGGGCAATCCTCTCAAGGATCCGCCCGCGTCCGTCGTGGCCAAGGGCCTCAAAGCAGGTGCCACCGTTGTCGTCGTCCCGTGTGCCCCTGCGCTAGCGCTGGCTCTGCGCCAACAATGCCGCGCTTTGTACACGCCTTCGAGGCAAGGTCAACTAGGGTGTGGGGCCAAATAAGTGCAAGTAGAGTGCAACTAGAGTGCAACGAGAGTATGCACTCTAGAGTGCAAGGTCTACTAGCGTGCGACGTTTGCCCTCGAGACGTGTTGGTCTCCTTTTGTGTCAGTTGACATGTGTGTGTGTACGGCAGTTCGCGAGTACTTGTCGTACAACGTCAAGTACGAGTCCGATCAGAGCGGCCTGGCGCCGTCCCGTGTCAAGGTCGCGCCTCTATCTATAAGCCCAAGCCCTAAACCCTCCTCTGAACCCTAAATCCCGTCAGAGTGGCACGTGTGCGCGTGCATATGCTCCCCAATATCTTCCATGCGTGGATGCATGTGAATGCATGCATGCATGCATGCATCTGATATGTATGTGATACACGACAGAGACGGCTGCCGCGCCTTGTAACATACGTCCCGGAGCTGGTCAACGGCGCCACCTTCTGCGAGCACACCGTCTCCTCCACCGCGCCTGCCGACTCGCGAGGCCACTACCGCTTTACCAACGCCCTTGACGGCTACAAGGTCTTTGTTTCTGATCGTATCTGATTTCGTATCTGATCTACTCGAATCTACTCTTTTACTCTACCCTACTCGGCTCTACTCTGATCGAACCCACTACTACACGCTCCGTCCCCCCCCACTTCTCACACACCACGTTCTCTTCTCTCACGCTACCTCGCCCCCCACTTCTCACACACCACGTTCTCTTCTCTCACGCGCCCGCCTCCAACCACCCCCGAACCCAAAAAATACCCCAGGAGGTGCGCACCTTTTGGATGTCGCAGGCGGGGCACGACAATGTGGTGGTTGATGTCGATCTTGGCACGCGCTTTTCACTTCAGCGCATTGAAGTCCACTGGCGCTCCAACTTTTCGGTCCTCTCCCTGCGAAACTCTGAACCCCGAACACCCTGAACCCGTGCCTAGACCCTAAACCCGTGCCTAGACCCTAAACGCGTGCCTAGACCCTAAACCCGTGCCTAGACCCTAAACCCTTGAGGCCCAGTGGTGCTTCAAGTTCCCGGTCCTTCCCTTCTCTCTATTCATCCCCCCATTCATCCCTCCCTCCCTTCCCTCACTGTCTGTTTGTCTCGCGGAGATATGGAGGTGATTCGAGATTGGGGGGTAGCACAGGTGGACCTTGATATGAAAAGGGGTCGAACCTCTCTCTTTAATAGGGTGTAAAAACCTCTCTTTAATAGGGTGTGGTGTGGACATCTGTCTTGAGTTGACCTTGTGTGCCTGTGTCTATGTCTCTGTGCGTGGGGCGTCTCTAATATTGCTCTGTCTCTGTCTCTCTGTCTCTCTGTCTCTGCCTCTGAATCTGCCTCTGTCTCTGTCTCTACTCGCGCACACATACAGCCGCGGCACTACACGCTTGAAGTGAGTGAGGAGGGGCGGCAGTGGTTCCTTGTCCACCGGTGCATCGTTGATCCGGCCAAGGGCGAGGGCGACAAAGTCGTCGAGGGCGAGGAGCACATTACGGCCCTCCACCAGGTCCGTGTGTGTCCGGGCATTCCCGTCGTCAGCTGTCCTGTGTTACCTTCTAGCGTGAGCTCTCGAGTGTCCTGTCTGTCCTTTTGTCTGTCTGTCTTGCTGTGCATGTGTGTGGTGGTATGTTTGTGTGCGTGTATGTATATGTACACCAGCGTGTGTGTATCAACGTGTAAATGGTTCGGGTGCGCGCGTGCACGTGCGAAAGAAGTCCCTGCCACCTGGGCCCACACCTGCACGCAATCGCGGTATGCGTCTCTGACCTGGCCATGCGCACATTTCAGTCATATGGGACAGACCGCAAGGACGTGATCATACTGCGCGACGATTCGGCGCCAACGGTAAACACAGCGCTTCCGTCCACGGGTGTGCAGTTTGTGCGCGTGCACATGACAAAGCGCTGGTTCAACACCTACCGCATGAATCAGCTCGAGGCGTGGGGCAACGTTATCCCTGGCGCTTCTTTTGTTGCGATTGACGGCAAGGACAAGAAGATTTCTTTCCAGGACGCTTAGACGCGGGAGTGGAGCGAGAAGATGTGATCATGATTTGATCCATTACTACCCTCCTCGGGTAGGCGGCGGAGAGACAGAAACTGTGTACATGTATTGATTAGAGCGGGGGGCGGTATTTGGTTGGCGAGGCATCCGAAGGCGAGGGCCGCGTTGCTCAGGCCCTGCCTGCTCTCCTGTCGTACGCCTGTCGTACGGAGGCTGCCAAATGCGAAATGTGTTTGTGATGTTATTAAATGAATACTGTATGTGACGAGTCTTCAAAAACACTTGGACAGAGACCTTGGATTGTGTCAGCCAGGGGGGAGTGGGAGTGGGAGGGGGTGTGAGAGGGGGGCGAGAGGCTGTGTGACCAAGAGTTCGCGCCAGGCGCCGTGCCAGCATCGCAGCAAGGCGCGCAACGCAGTTGCGCGTGATTGTGCGGACGAATGTCCGGACCAACCGCCGCAGACCTGCTGCCAAGGGCGTGGCACGAGTAGGACTGAAGAGGCAAGAAATCTTCTCTATCTGTAGGTGTATCCTAAACCCTAATGTTCAAACGTTTCCAGGTTGGGTTTTTGAAAAAAAAAACTATGTCTTCCTTAATACTTCCCATGCGACTATTTTCCCTGGTTTCTCCTCCTCAACATCGCTTTTTTCTTTCTGATATTTCTCTTTTCCTCCTGTGCTGATATACATGCATGTCTCTCCTCACATTAGATATGAAGGTGGCTCCTGTTTACACAATTGAGAATCATTGAATTGACCCGTTCGCAACTCTCTATACCCACATGCCTTGAACATCAGCCCATTCAAATCTTTACTATTGTCTTATCCGCGTCCTATCCATTCAGTTTGACTGCAACTCAGCGTAGTGACTTCCCATCGCACGTGCGCTGGGTCCCTCTGCTGAATACGAATCAACTCCTCCTCCTTTCTTCATGTAGATAAATAGACTCAATGACGGATTTACGCCCTGAAAATGTGTGTACTTGTTGCCAATGCAGCGCCCGGCGCCGTTTCCACAACGATGCTTCCCTGAGAGTGCATGAGAGAGGTGGTGCACCCGGTACCAAGGAAAAGGAGAAGGAGTCCGCGCCATAGATACATGTACATCCATAGATTCAATCCACACAAATGATAAGGAAAGCACAGACCCACACATGTTCACATACATGGCACCAACGATTGCCGGTGTGTGCAGGATAGTATGTGTGCACGTGCACAATTGCCGTCACAACACAAAACTTGCCGTCACAACAGGGGCACGTCCAGAAGTGCTTGGTTGCTGATCCGCTCGAATCTCGTCTTGATGTTCTTGAGGAAGAGCTGCAGGGGCCGGAGCACGTGTCCTTTTCCTCAAAAGAGGAGCCAGGCTCCTGTTGTCTGTATGTTCTCGTTGGAGCAGCATCTGAGCCCTCCTCTTCTCATCTGCTGTGGCTAGATCCGGGGGATGGCTTCTGGCATTGTCGCTGGCACCCGTGGCTCTAAACAGTCGGTTGAAGGACTTAGTCATCGTTGCGGATAGGCTAAAGTCCCAGCTCATGACAGTTAAGACCACCCTGCACGCACATTGTTGGATCCAAAATTATGAGTAGGCCGCAAAGCTACAAGACTCAGGGCTGTGGCCGGTTGCAGCATCAAGCGGAAACTTGAGATACATTAACACAAATGCTGAACCTTTTCAAATTATTTCATCATTTGTGCTATACGAGCTTGTTTGATTTCAGGGGAAATGGACGCACCTATACATTGGGTAGACGACTCCTGTTAGCCAATTGATAGCCAGGATGAACAATGCCAGCAGATAACTTGCGATCTCGTCTCCATCACTGGGCGTTACTTCATGCAGCTCATTGAGGGTTTGCACCATCAGATAGATTATACCTCCTGCGATCGTGTCCAGGCCGCCGATAAGGAATTAGATTGTGTGTACAAGAGTTCAAAAGGACACAACTCGGACGCGCACACGACAATAGAACGGCACCACTCAGCTCTGAAAAGCACAGTAAGATGGATTGGCAAATACCCAGAATGGTAAAAAACTGTGTGATTAGAGCAAGACGTTGGAAATCGTTCAGACGCCTGTTCAAGTACGGATGCACCTGAGAGTTTTCATTCACACACAAACAGATCATTGCAAACCGTGACAGTACAGACTCTCATTTGGAAATGAATAAAATACAGAAGCACATGTCATGCAAGGGGAAGCAGCATACAGTACCTTGAGGTGTGCAATGATGAAGATGAAGGTCGTAATGAGTGAGGCGACCAAATGAGGCGCAGATCCATTGTATATCACCACCAGCAAGGATGTGAGGATAAGCTTGCGCAGCATCTCCACAATCTGTGTTATTTTGTGTCAACAATGGGGAGTTGGCGTTGCAAAGTTCAGCAGGATTGAAGAAGCCAGGATACTTTCGTCAGGGCCTTCCAAGAGGAAGTGGGAAAGAAGGGAAGGCCTTACCTCCCAGTACCAGACCTTCACCTGGTATGCGTCTAGCAGAAAGCCAAAACGTTCTATGACAAGGTCCTCACTGGGGCCCAAAGCTCCATCCCACTCCAACGGTGAGATCG
>Ga0115006_10002682_pt1 | contig 11811 bp, 11 predicted proteins | sample ArcOceMetagenome_3_FD_88943 | JGI IMG/M metagenome (GOLD analysis project Ga0115006, IMG submission 88943) | Marine eukaryotic phytoplankton communities from Arctic Ocean - Arctic Ocean- Svalbard ARC20M Metagenome | ecosystem: Environmental > Aquatic > Marine > Oceanic | place: Arctic Ocean...
AGCAGCACCAGCACCAGCAGCACCAGCACCAGCACCAGCACCAGCAGCAGCAGCCTGGCCCTTCATCTACGAGGAGCCCTCGATGCGAGAATGCGGATTCCGTGGGTGGGCATACAGGCGGGGTTGAGAATGTACCACCGCCGCCACCGCCGCCTCCTCTGCCGATGTCTCTGCCGATGTTAATGGATGGGATGCCCACCATGACGATGTACGAAGGCAATACTCATGGCAACGCATGCGATGGCGTACAGCAGCAGCAGCGGGAGCAGCATCAGTTCCCTAGTATGAGCAATCCTCCTCCTCCTCCCACCGGCAGCTTCGGCGAAGCTGCCGCCTTTATTGCCGAGCAGCAGCATCAACAGCAGGGCGGCCAGGATGCCGACGAGGAGGATTCTGCCACCACCGCCCAGCCCGAGATTCCCAGCACCACCTTCGCCGACATCATCGGCCACGGGCAGGCGAAGCTCCGCCTCGATGAGGCCCTGCTCCCCCTGGCCCTCCCCCCCGACCTGACCGATGCCGTCCTCACTGGCGTCCGGGCCGCCCCGGCGACGATTCTGCTGCATGGCCCACCGGGCACCGGCAAAAGTCTCCTGGCCCGCGCAGTGGCAGGAGAGAGCTCCAGTCCCCTCCTCACCGTCGGCCCCTCCGACGTCCTGTCCAAGTTCGTCGGCGAGTCCGAGCGGAGCATCCGCCAGCTGTTCGACGCGGCCCGGATGGAGGCGGCGCGGAGCGACAGCCGGTGCTGCGTGCTGTTCTTCGACGAGATCGACTCCATCGGCGGCGCCCGGAGCGGGATGGGAGGTGCCTTCGGAAATGGCGGCGGGGGCGGTGCCATGACGGCCAGCGTCGGTGGGGGCGGAGGAGGAGGAGACGGTGGAAGCGGGCGGAGAGTCCTGGCCGAGCTGCTCATTCAGCTCACGAGGAACTTCAACGAGGTGGGCGAGGAGGAGGAGGACGACGATGTCGAGGAGGACGACGGCTCGGTTTGCTCGGCGGCCATGAAGGTCGATCCCGCCGGTGCTGGTGCACCCGCACCGTCCGCCAGCTCGCGGTCGATATCTCCCGTCCCACCTCGAAGCGGTGTCAGCTCCAACGATGCCAGTGCCGATGTCGGCGCTACCTCGGAACAAGATCACCAGCAGGCGCTGCAGCATCACCACCAGCAGCTGGAGCTACCGCAGAAACGCCGCCAGCGCAAGCCCAAGGTGCGAATCATCGTCGTTGCCGCCACCAACCGACCGGAGGATTGCGATCCCGCCCTCCTCCGTCGCTTCGCCGTCCGGGTCTTCGTCGGCCCACCAACCCGAAGGGATCGGAAGAAGATCCTGTCCAAGTTCCTCTCCGACGTGGAGCACCGCATCACCCCATCCCATCTCGAGGAGATCGCCGCCGCCACGGAGGGGTGGTCGGGATCGGAGCTGGAATCGCTCAGCCGCGAGGCCGTGATGGCCCCCGTTCGAGAGTGCCTCCGGTCGGCAGCCCTGCTCCGGGCCAAGGCCCGCAAGAGGGAGCAGCAGAGTGGCGCCGATAGCGGCCAGGACAGCCGCAAGCCCGCCAGCAACCACGAGGTGGCCCGCGACGCTCTGATCGGGGGCTTCCGCTCCCTCCGTCCCGTGGCGCTGGAGGACTTCCAGGCTGCCGTGCACTTTTGCCTAAGTGGGGAACAGGTGGGGCTGGTTCACACCCAGGATGGAGCCTTCGCCTTCCAGCGAACGTCGGGAGGTCACTACGATTCCGAGAGCAGCTCGGATGAAGAGGGAGATTAGATGGATTTCACACACACTTCTACATCGAAGAACAATTGGATTGTCTCTTTCGATGAGTCACATATTATTTCTAACTGATTATACAAAGTCAAATTTCTAGCCTACTAGCTAGAGTAGAGTAGGTAGAGCGCCGAATATTCATTCTAATATCTCCAGCACCAACCACCAATCATACTCGTAGTCCTCCGATTTGCAGCTTCATCGTACTGGTTCATTATGTACTATGTATTATTTGTAAGCACGCGGGGTCTCTTCAAGTCTGTACATCAGAGAAAACCTACAGCACGAGCCTCTCCCTACGTACAATCTTTCTCTGGCACATCGACAAGCTAAGGCCTCATGTTTGGTAGAATATCATCACCGCCCTGTGGGAGCTCCCGTACGATATTCAGCACATCTCGCATCACATCATCGCTGGTAATCATACCAAGGAATGCACCATCATCATCGACCACGGGGATGGTATGGAGCCGATCGCTGGCCATCTTGGCGGCCACATCCCTCATCCCCGCATCCTTCTTCACCGTCTGAGGGTTCACCGTCATCACGTCGGCCACCCTCTTGCCACAGATCTTGCGGGCCGCTGCAGCGTACGACTCGACATTGTCAGATCCCTGGGACGGATCGACGGGGACGACGGCACCCTCAAATGCCTCTCGTTGGAGGAAGTCGTACGACGTAACGATGCCCACCAGCTTGTTCTCATCGAGGACCGGTGCTGCCTGCACCTTGTTGGACAGGAGAGCGGCGATGGCCTCGTCGGCCGACTGGTCCGGCGACAGCTTGACCTTGGTAAGTGACGACATGCAGTCGATGACGGTTCTCTGGGGATGAGTTGGAGTTGGCGTGCCAACAAAGACGCGCTGCTGGTTGGAGCTGAAGGCGGAAGCCGATCCAAGAACGGTGGCCATCAGCCAAAAGAATTCGATGGCATATCTTTGTTGATACATTTTGCTGGAGACGAGCTGCAGAGCACGCGAGATAGAGAGGACGATACTAGAATACCGCAACGCCGCAACGAAAAAGGGGCAACGAAGGGAGAGAATACAACGAGTCAACGAGTTATGCTGCTGATTGTGAACGTCGAAGACCTGACATCAATGACGATGACAGCAGGCAGCAGCAGGCAGGTTTGCATCAATGACACCTGCTGATTTTTCGTGAAAGGAAGCTTCGTCTTTTTTCGGGGTGCGGATTGAAGCTGAAAGCCAACGGACTGCCAACTGCAAGCAGCAAGCACGTTGCGTTGGACCTTCGTGACATTTTATGCCCGCGCCGTGCCTTGCGCCGGTTTCATTTTGCATCCTCCTGGACTCCTAAAAAGACGCAATGGCAGTATTCCGAACGACGAAGAGATTGACGCTGGCGATTGCCGACGAGATTGCATCGCTTGCCGTCAAGGCAGCCAAGACCAACAAGTTTGCGCCCATCTCGGTGGTCGTGATGGATCCAGACGGCAGCGAGATTGTTACCAAGCGAATGGATGGGTGCCCGGTAGGTGCCCGCCTTCCTTTGTTGAGTTATATTTTTAATTGGTTTATCCCTTTTGCTGGCAGTGTTTTTAATCTCGTTACCTATCCTTTCATCTATCCCACACGGCACGCAACAGCCAATGGCATACAGCAAGCTTGCCTTCGCCAAGGCCAACACGTGCGTGGCGGTCCAGATGTCCTCCCGAGCATTCGGCAACAAGTACCTGAAGGGCGTCGATGGCATCTCTCCAGCAGCGTCCGATGTGTACGTTCGGGGTCTTAATCAGATCGTTTCGGTGGAAAGCGGCCTGGCAGCATTTCCAGGCGGTGTACTGATCAGGGATAAGGAAGGTTCGATCGTTGGTGGTTTGGGAGTTAGTGGCGCGGCCGGCGATGAGGACGAGTATTGTGCTCTTGTGGCCGTGCGGAAGTGTTCGGCCACAGATGAACTTGTCAGCGAGCCAGCGGAACATGTTTGCAAAACCTTGCTTGAAGAATGAGCTTCGTCTTATCGTTCCTTGCTTTCCTGTCTGGAATGCCATAGGTCTGCGGTACAGATGATATACCTATATCTAGGTACTACCAACCTATCTAGTCTAGAGCTAGTGACGCTAGTAGGAATATATAAAAACACAAGCGCTATTATAATATTAAAGCGCAGGAGGCAGGCACCGCGTGTGCCTTTCGCATGCTTGTCATTCATTGTCAGTATTTGTGTTATTATTCCCCACACACGCATGCCTCACCTCTTCCTTTCTGATCGGAACCGCCCTTTTGAACCGACGGGCGGCCTATTCATGTGTTTGAGTTCGCCCCAGCAAACCAGGTTGCTGAAAGTCTCCTTATTACAGCTTTCTCATGGACCGCTTGACGCGGAATCGAAAGATGGGATCGATCCGAAGGCGATCCAACAGAGCATTGAACTCATCGCTGCCCATCCCGAATCGTTGGACGACCTCCTCCGCCTGCAGGGGGAAGGCATCGCATACAGCCCGAACCCGCGGATCCAGCAACGACCGCACGTTCGGATCGCAAATGACCGGGGGAAGGTAGTCCACCTTGAGCGATTGTCGCAGCTTCTCGAGGTTGCCCTCCCGGAGTTCCTCCACCTCCGAGAGGCATCGGGCGAAGGCATCGATCTGCTCCGATGTGATGGGCGGCAGGGCACCGGCAGCTCCACCGCCGCTGGAACCTGCCGACTTGCCTCCCTTCTTGCCCCTGCTGCCACCACCGGAACCAATCCTCTTTCCGGTGATGAGCGGTACCTTCTCCATACCCGTCAGGCCCGCCGCCATCCCATACAGATATGCCTGCTCCATCACTCGCTCCTTCAACACCGGGTCGGATCCCACCACCTTGCCCAGCTGGTTGAACCGCGCCACCGACAGGCCCAGGCTCCGGACCATCTTGGCCGTGTTGAGAGCGTAGCTGGCCCGCAGGGTGTCGAACTCCTTGCGCTCGTCGGCCGACCACCTCTTCATCATCCGGTCCTTGGCCTTGTTCTTGCTCGTCGAGGCATCGAGCTTGCCCGAGTCGATGTCCTGCAGAGCGCGCCTGACGCGGGAGGACGCGACGCCGGAATCCCTCGCGCGGCGCAGCCCCTCGGCGGCCGCCAGGCAGGCCGCGTACCGGTCGAGGTCGGCCTCCGTCGGGGTGAAGAAGAGCGTGGGCATCTGTGTCGAACCCGTGGTTAGGAGCCCGGACCCCGGATTGGTGCTGGTAGTGCTGGCGGCGGTGGTGGAGGCAGGCGCAGCGGCAGCTGCCCCCTTCTTGGTTGTTGCCTTGGTTTTGGCCTTGGCAGCGGCAGATGCAGCCGGCTTCGTCTTCTTCGCTGGTGGTGCCGCTGGAGATACCTTCTTCCTCCTGGCTTTGTTGGCATTCTTGCCAGCCTGCTGCTGCCGTGCCTTGTACTCGACGGCAGCTTTCTTCTGCGCCGCCGTCACACTGCCGGTCCTGCCCCTTTTCACCCGGGTGGAACCGCCGCGGGTGCTCATCAGAGGATCTGTGGCACCGGCCTCGCCTTCGCCTTCAGCACATGTTGTGTCGGGCTGCTGCTCGAATGACGGCGGCGAGGCCGAGGTGCGAAAGAAAGGAGGGAGGCTGCTGTGCTCGCGGATCATCCGCGACGCGTATCGGAGGGGCAGGGGAAGACGGCTGCCTCCGCCGTCGGCGCCTGCCACCGCCGCCATGGCGACGACGCAGGCGCAGAGGATACACGTCGTCAACAAGCGCATGGTCGGGGGGATTTTTTTATTTGAATGAAAATGAGAAATGAGAAAGTCGCGAGCCGGCCATGCGCCACATGCGCGCGCCGGCCATGCCTTTCTGCTGCCACTCAAACCACGTCAGATACCAGATACCGTGAGATTGGCTACCGCCAATGGCATTACCGATACCGCGATACCGCCAAAGGCCAAAGGCATGGCATGGGGCCGAGCAGCTAACAGTCAGACTTCAACAAGATCATCCATCATATTCCAACGGAACAGATGAAACCCAAGCAAGTACATCTTGCCGCTACCGCATTCGCTTCCTCGCAACGCCACGCAATTGCTCTCCCCCCGCGCTCTTCTTTCATTACTGCCCCTCCTTGCCCTCCGACGTCCGACACGACATTTTCTCTTCGCGGTAGCCACCAGTCGTATTGCGGTAGCGGTAGCATGCCACCTCTTTGCGCCAGTGCACAGAACTCGCCGACCATGCGCGAAAGCAGCACGTCATCGCCGCCTCCGCTCAGGGGCGTCGTCCTCGACATGGACGGCACCCTGACGATGCCCACCATCGACTTCGCCAAGATGTACGAGGACTGCAACGTCCCGAGGGGATGCGACATCCTCGCCGAGCTCGAGCGCATGTCCCCCGCCGAGGGCGACCGGTGTCGGCAAATCATCGGGCAGATGGAGGAGGAGGCGCGGCGGTCCATGGTCCTCATGCCCGGCGCCGTCGAATTGGGACGGTGGCTGCATCTGCACGGCGTCCCCTTTGCTCTGGTAACGCGCAACACCGCCAGGACGGTGGACACTCTGGTCGGGGCGTGGACGGAGGGAGGCGGGCCTCCGTTCGACGCTGTGCTGTCGCGAGACGAATGCAGCGGGCTCCCTCCCAAGCCTCATCCGGCGTCGTTGATTCAGATTGCATCGAAGTGGGACATTGATCTGACGACAGAAGACCCCAAAGGCAGCGAGGGAGGAGAGGGAAACAGCGTCGTTATGGTGGGCGACTCGCTTCGACATGATGTTGCGTTTGGCAAGGCGGCGGGTGTTTCGACGGCACTTTTGGACACATCATCATCGTCTTCGTCGAGTCACATTACTACATGTAGTAGCAGCAGCACCGGCGAAGAGCAGCCCGAGTTTCACATCAACGGACTGTGGGAGCTCGCATCGCTTCTATGTAGGCACCGGATCATCCCTGGTTCACTGGGAACTGGCCACCCTTTAAAATACTACGGCCTCCCACCCGGACCGAGTAGCATTGCCTGCCTCGCAGCGCACTCGGGTGCCGTCAAAATGCTAAAAACACTGCCACCCGAGGATCTGATTGCTCCCGAGGAAGAAGGGTCGGACAACACTCCGCTGATATGGGCCGCAGATCAGGGCAAGATCGAGGCTGTTCGATTCTTGCTCACAGTTCCCAACGTGGACGTCAATTACAGAGGCTATCTCGGCTCGACTGCCATTTGCAGGGCTGCCCGAAGGGGACATGCCGACATCGTTCGGCTTCTGGCGAAGGATGGGGAGGCCAACATGGAGATACCCAACATTAAGATGCAGTACCCACTGCACTTTGCGGCATTCAAGCTGATGGACGAGGCCGTCGATGCCCTGCTGGAATGTGGGGCCAGCACTCTGGCCCTGGACCGGAAGGGCCGTACGCCCGCAGAAGATACCAGCAGCGAGAGAATACGAGAAAGGATACTGGCCGCCAGACGAAATACCCTCGGCTCATCATTTCGTAGCACTACGTATTAGCTAGCTACGTTGCTACGCAGCTCATACTTTCTTGCATTTCCATATAACAATAAAACGATAGAAGTGAATAGACTCTGCAACTCTACGATCGTACTGACTCTCTACGTAGCTAGATTATTTCTATATATGTGGAGCAAGCAAGTAACTTAAGTGACGCTTTTATACTGGCTCTAATCCCTCTTGGCAAGCTCTTCCATCTGCATGTACCTCTGAACGCCCTCAACATCATCATCCTCGATGCACTGCACAATCGCATCGGCAAGAGTTTCCACGCGCACCGTCTTATCGACGAAGGGGACGCCAAGAGCGCTTGCAATATTGAAGATGGGTATCGCCGGAAGGACATCGAACTTGGAGTAATCCCAGATCAACGAGGGTCGCATCATGCAGGCGCGGATCTTGGACGAGGACGCCAGACGAGCCTCCACGGCGCGCTTGGCGACCAAATAGCCCTTGAGCCACTCGGGCGCGAGCTTCTCGTCGACGAATTTGCCACCCGGTACGTCGGGCCAGCCGGCCTCGGCGCAGGAGACAAAGGCCAAGGGGTATTTGCCGCTGTTGGTGAAGGGAAGGCTTGGCTTCTTCTCGATGGCATCGATGACGTTGAACATGGTCTGACGAGTGATGGCATCGTACGTACTGCCCTCCCCCGGGAGCGATCCACTGCCACTGACGATGGTGTTGAACTGGGCCAGACCGGAATTGACATCGAACAGAAGTCCGACAGCATGGACACCGGCGTCGTTGTTGTTGATGAGATTCTTAACGGTGGCTGGATCGGTGGCATCGCCGGCAATCCACGTCACCTTCTGCAAGCTCTCGTTGTTGGGATCGGGATTAATGCCTCGTCGGCTGAGGGCCGTGACGGTATGGCCCCGAGCGGCAAGCCGCTCGCACACTGCGGATCCAACATAGCCTGTTCCGCCGAAAACAGCAATTTTCTTGGGAGCCGCAGCAGTCGACAACGCAGCGACGCGGACAGCGCTGGCCGAGAGGACCAGGGTTGCCGCCGACAGGACTGGACGTACAAAGGAGCGCATCATGGACTACTGGCGAGACTGGCTAGTACTGAGCCCCCTTGGCTCATCCACTCATCCACTCATCGCATCATCGCATCAGCACTCACATCACATCGGCTGAGTCAGTCGCGATTTCTTAGTAGGGGCAGCGATAAATTAAAGTACATCCGCCGATGATGAAAAAGGGGAATGCTAATGCAAAAATTGGCGAGAGCGGAAGCAACGTACATGTAACACAAAGCGGCCTTTCAAGACCTGGACCGGCCAGCCACCAGCCCACCGCCAGTCGCTTGCGATAACGCCACAGGGGAGAGAAGACGGACGACGACATAGAGTGCGGTGCAGACAATCTGCAAGTGTCGCTCATTCTTACATTCGCACATAAGTCGAAAATCAAAGCCAGAGCTGCTGCAGGCACAAGATACAACAGAACAAAATGTCGACGTCAAGGAAGGAGCCCGATGAGCGTGGCACCGACAGCGAGCCAGAGCCCAACGTTAGCTTCGATGGCAGCGAGGAGGACGAGAAGGTGGACGATGAAGTGAATGAGGACTTCGATGATGAAGTGAATGAGGACGAGCCTGACGTCGAGAATGACGATGGGGACGAAGAGAGCGAAACTGATGGTGAGCCTCCCGAGCCTGACGTCGAGAATGACGATGGGGACGAAAAGGCCGAAGCTGATGGTGAACCTCCCGAGGCCAATGTTGATGATGAGAACATCGTTCGAGCAACGGAAGAAATCACTGAAAAGGTCGTCGAGCTGAAAGTTGATACGACGACAAATAATAATGGCGAGGGGGAAAAAGGTGCCGACAAAACAAACAGTGACGATTTGACGCCCCCGAGCAGCGGTGCAGCCAAAGCGGTCAATTGGACCAACGATACGAAGGAGGCAGCAGCGACCACCCCGACGCCAAAGTCAAAGAAGTCGCCAAAGACAAAGGGTCGAAAGAAATCGGCCCTGAAAGATCCATCCCTCGTCGTCACTGATCCCGCGGACCGCACCATCAAGATGAGGAACCCCTATCCCCAGCCAACCCTGGCGCCCCCGCCTCGCTCTCCTGAGGAGATTATCGCAGAACATACTCTGCCCACCCCGATAATTGATCCGCCGAGCATAGTCCCAAACGATCAGCTCTCGGCTCTCATCGATGCGGCCCAGTCACCCTCGCTGGCAAGGCGGGCCAACGCTATCGGGGCCCTCCGAGTTCTGGCATCATCGGGGACCGACGGGAAGAAGACCATGCCAGTCAAACTCGTTCGGACCATCGCCGTTCTTGATGCGCTCACCAATGCCGCCACGCACACTCCCGTCTTGGACAAGGCACTGGGAATCGGGAGAGATGAATACAACACTGCGCTCGACGCCCGGACTCGCAGCGTTAGTTTGATGCTCCTCCTTTGTCAGCCCAAAGAGAATCGCCTGCGCGTGTGTCATCACTCAGGCCTCTTGGATTCATTGGTCAAGGTTATGGAAGAGGATACGTCGGAGGCCAGGATGTTGGCATGTGCCGTAGTTGCAACGTGCGCCAAGACCAAGGAAAACCGGCAGATCATGGCCAAGACTCCGAGATTAATCAGCGTCCTTAGCAAACTATTGAAAGGAGAATTCAATTTTCCCAGGGAGGACAATGATGGAGGAGATACCAAGGCTGACGACAAGATCATCGCTGGCGAGGGAGGTGTAGAAAGGCTCCTTAGTATGGACGCGGAGGAGATTAAGGATCAGCTCCAGAAAGAAGAAGAGGAGAGGGGAAGTCGCAAGAGGGCGGGCACCGAGGACGACGACGACGACGAGGACTCCGTTTCATCTAGAGGTTCTGATTTGTCAAGCAATTCTGATTACGGAACTTTCGATGAGAGCGATGAGGAGAATTTCTCCGATGATGAGGGCCGTGGTCCAGGGGACGCCGGCAGGCCCATCCAGAACGTCGTTATTTCCGATAACATTGGGCCTGGAAATGGAATGAGAGAGCAAAATCTGGGAAAATATGAAGAGTTTCTAGCAAAGGGCAGGATGAGCGCCTGTGCAGCCCTTCTCCACCTTTCCAAGCACTGCCCTGTGTCACCAATCCTATGCGAGCACGGCATATTCGTTGAAAATACGCTTGTTGTTGGCGAAAAGTTCAATGATCCTATCCACACCAGGTGCCTCGAGCTTATTTGTATGATCACCCGCTTCCCAGGAAACAATGCCACCCTTGCGAGAAGAGATGGCGTCATTGAAACGCTTTTACGATGCGCCAAAAGCAAGTCGGACGAAGATCGGAACTGGTCCATGCTTTCTCTTCAGAACCTCACGTCAGAAGCATCCAATAAGATCCCCATGGCCGAGACTTCTGTTCTGAAGCAGCTGCGAATCTCTGCACTTCGGTGTGATAACACTTCGGAGCAAATCGCCGCCCTTTCGGCTCTCGTCAATATATCTACAGAGCCTGGAACGATTGTACCTCTCAGCAGTACTCCCAACGTTGTCGCAACACTGATCACAATCGCACACTCAAGCGAAAGCAGCAAGGAGGTTTGCGATTTAGCATGCGGCTGCCTTACCAACATGGGCCTCTGGATTCAAAATCTAGCGTCCACGGGAACGGTTCCGGATGGGATGCCCAACGTCCCTTTGCCTACTCACACGTCTTCAGGGTGGCGTAGGTGGGAGAACACAGAGTAATTTAAGTGACATATGACGAACACTAGTCAATAGCTAGAGGTAGGAAGTCCTATGAATAACGCGACGTAAAAAAATATAAGCTCAAAGATTAGCAACCATTGGGCGGCTTCATTATTCAACCATTTCAGGAAATTGTATCAATTGCTGCACCTTCTCGGCTAGTTTGCGACATGTTGCAACGCTGGACACGGGGCAGTCGATTGTAATGGAGACAGAAAGCATCGGCCGGCGCATTTGGCGGGAAGAGGAGTTCCTTGGGTCTCGGTCAACAACACGTACTCCTCCAACGACGACGACAATGGGAGCGGCACCAACTTCTGGTCTCGGTGCTACATCAATATCGACCTCGTTATTTTCCGACGAATCCGGGCTGGTATAAATGATGCAACTGCTATTTGGGCAAACTTCTTCCTCTGCTATTGACAACAGGTTCAACAGGGACGTCTTTGCCAGTGACATAATATGCAATAGATTTTCACTCAACGCCTCTAGACCCACTCTTTTCATCTTCGCCACCCCTTTCTCTCGCTGGTTTCTCCAAACCTCATCCGCAATGTCCTGAACGGTGCATTTTTCTGTATTTCTAATTGTTGAAACGCGCTGACTGGAGGTGGAGACGATCGATACAGCTACACCGCCCTCATTTTGATACCATCCTTCCAGGCCGAGGAGAGAAAAAGTGCGGTAACGGCAATTTAGTTCCGGCGCCACCTCGCACAAGGCCATTGCGATGGCCTTGGCCACAATGTGAGTAACAGAAATATGGCTCGATGAAGAGAAGTTACCAGTACCCGAAAGAGGAGTCCGCTCATCTCTCTTGTTGCCAAGGAAACGGAGGACACCTGTAAGGTCAACTGCAAGGCGACACATCACAGGACCATGCATTGCGCCTCCACGAGCAACAGG
>Ga0115006_10002683_pt1 | contig 11810 bp, 4 predicted proteins | sample ArcOceMetagenome_3_FD_88943 | JGI IMG/M metagenome (GOLD analysis project Ga0115006, IMG submission 88943) | Marine eukaryotic phytoplankton communities from Arctic Ocean - Arctic Ocean- Svalbard ARC20M Metagenome | ecosystem: Environmental > Aquatic > Marine > Oceanic | place: Arctic Ocean...
GCCAGCCCTCAGCCTACAGCACGGGTCGTGCGGTGCTTGTGAAGCTGGGCTGAAGTCTCAGCTGGCTCGGCCGTGTTTACCGGCTCTCTGGGCGCCACCGCGTGACTTTGCCGTGCAGCCATGCCTCCCAGGAAGACGGTGAGCACGCTGGGCGCCACCGCTGCCCGCGCTGCGGCCCGGCCACGCTGCGCTGGCTTTGAGCTCAGGCCGTCGCTGCGCGCACGCCGCTCGCGGAGCGCGCATGCGCTGTGCCGCCGCTCCGGCATGCTCTGAGGCTAATGGGCGCGCGCATGACGCGGCCGAGGCGGCAGGCCGTGCGCGCACGCCGTGCCACGCGCGTCGCGCCAGACAGGGCCGTGCTAGTCAGCCCAGGCCGTGCGTGTGCAGCTGCTGGCCCAGCTCCTGGCGCCTTTCACACCCTCGGTCGCACGCTGCTGTCTGACGCGCGCCTTCGTCGCTGGCGCAGGAAAAGGAGGAGGAGCTGCCGAAGTTCTGGTTCCCGGTCGCGGGCCAGGGCTATGCGCTCGGCGAGGTGCTGCACCACGACACTGCCAACGACCAGATGAACGTCAGGCTGCACCTGGACGATGGCACCAAGAATGAGAACTTCCACCAGAGCGTCGCCAAGCCGGTCAACCCCGCCAACCTCAACGGCGTGGGCGACAACACGCAGCTGATGCACCTGCACGAGCCGTCGCTGCTGCACAACATCCGCTTCCGCTACCAGAAGAACCTCATCTACACGTACACGGGCTACATCCTGATCGCCGTCAACCCGTACAAGGCGCTCACGTGCTACGGCGACTCCGAGATGATGGCGTACCGCGGCAAGTCGATCGGCGTGCTGCCGCCCCACCTCTACGCGATGGCCGACCGCGCCTTCCGATCGATGAAGGTCGACGGCTACTCGCAGTCGATTGTCATCAGCGGCGAGAGCGGCTCCGGCAAGACCGAGTCGTCCAAGATCGTCATGAAGTACCTCGCCATGTGCGGCCAGCCGCCGCAGAAGGCGGCGGGCAACGAGGAGCGGCGCGCGTCGGCGGTCCTGAGCGGCCTCGCCGACAAGGTGCTGCACTGCAACCCGCTGCTCGAGGCGTTTGGCAACGCCAAGACGGTCATGAACCACAACTCGAGCCGCTTCGGCAAGTTCACGCGCATCCACTTTGACAAGCGCAACTGGCTCGTCGGCGCCGACCTGGTGACGTACCTGCTCGAGAAGACGCGCGTCGTGACGCAGTCGTCGCTCGAGCGCAACTACCACGCCTTCTACCAGCTCTTCGCAGGGGGGACCGCCTCGGAGCTCAAGGCGCTCGGGCTGACCAAGCCCGAGGACTTTGCCTACCTCAAGGAGGGCATCGTGCGCGTCGACGCGATCGACGACAAGGAGCGGCGCGAGGAGGTGGTGCTCTCGATGCGCACCGTCGGCATCGAGGCCGAGCACGTGCAGGGCATCTCGCGGCTGCTCGCGTCGCTGCTGCACCTGGGCGACGTCTCGTTCGCGCAGACGGACGAGGACGCGTGCAACATCGCCGACGCCGCGCCGCTGCAGAAGGCGTGCGAGTACCTGCAGGTGCCGGTCGAGGTGCTCGAGGAGGCGCTGACGAGCCGCACGATGAAGTCGTTCTCGGGCTCGCTGTACAAGATCCCGCTCAAGGTGCAGGAGGCGTGCTACTCGCGCGACGCGGTCGCCAAGGCGGTCTACGCCAAGCTCTTCGACTACCTGGTGCTGCGCGTCAACGAGAGCCTCCTCACGCAGTCCGAGACGCGCGCCTTCATCGGCGTGCTCGACATCTTCGGCTTCGAGGAGTTCAAGGTCAACTCGTTCGAGCAGCTGTGCATCAACTTTGCCAACGAGCGGCTGCAGGCGCACTTCAACTCGCAGGTCTTCCGGCAGGAGCAGGAGATCTACATCCGCGAGGCCATCCGCTGGGACCGCATCGACGAGCCCAACAACCAGGCGTGCATCCAGATGCTCGCGAGCCGCGCCGCGCCGGTCGGCGTCTTCGCGCTGCTCGACGAGCAGTGCCGGCTGCCCAAGTGCACGTACAAGACGTACACGGAGAAGATCTTCGAGGTGCACAAGGAGGCGGTCTCGCACAACCTGCTGCTGGGCGTGCCGCGCGGCTCGGGCCTCACCAACAACGAGGGCTTCGTGGTGCGCCACTACGCGGGCCAGGTGCTCTACCACACGACGGGCTTCCTGCAGAAGAACAACAACTCGCTGCACTCGGACCTCGAGGGCGTCGTGCGCGCGGCGGCCGACCCGTTCCTGCAGCACATGCTCGAGCGCGTCGACAAGTCCAAGCCGGACGAGAAGGAGAGCGGCGTCGGCAAGGCGTCGAGCAAGAAGAGCGCGACGCGCTTCAGCTCGGTCAGCGCCTACTTCATCACGCAGCTCGGCCAGCTGACCGACACGCTGCAGTCGACGTCGTCGCACTTTGTGCGCTGCATCAACCCGAACACGATCAAGGCGGCCGACACGTTCGTGGGCGGCCACGTGCTGCACCAGCTGCGCTGCAGCGGCATGATGGAGGCGCTGCGGCTGATGCACGCCGGCTTCCCGACGCGCTGCCCGTACGACGACCTGTACGGCCGGTACAAGGACATGATGCCGCGCTCGATCGCCGCGCTCGACTCGCCGTCGTTCTGCGAGATCCTGCTGATGGCGCTCGGCCTCAACAAGGAGGACTACCAGCTCGGCATCACCAAGGTCTTCTTCCGCGCGGGCAAGCTCGCCTTCCTCGACGAGCTCACCGGCTCCGAGTACAAGGAGCTCGCGCCCAACATCGCCAACAAGGTGCGCGTCTGGCTGATCAAGAAGCGGTGGCGGCGCCACACGATCGCCGTCGTCGCCTTCCTGCGGCTCAAGCGGACGCTGCACGACCTGCGGCTCGTCCGCCAGTTCGTCGAGGCGGCGCGGTTCATGACGCTGATGGCCAACCGGCCGATGCTCTCGCTCAAGCGCGCGCGCGAGATCCGGCGGCGCAACGCGGCGACGCGGATCCAGCAGAACGGCCGGATGATGGTCGAGATGAGCAAGCTGCGCAAGACCGGGTGGGCGTGCTGTCTGGTGCAGCGCTTCGTGCGCGGGCACATCGCGCGCAAGACGCACGGCGGCGCGCTCGCCGAGATCCGCGCGCGGCGCCGCGCCGCGCAGGAGGAGAAGCGCAAGCAGGCCGAGGCCGAGAAGAAGGCGCGGCAGGCCGAGGAGAACGAGCGGATCCGCGCGATGGCGCGCTCCAACACGGGCGCCGGCCCGAGCGTGCAGAGCATGTCCAAGTACGCGAGCAAGTCGCGGCCGCAGAAGGAGAGCTCGGGCTCGCCCGGCGCGGGCTCGTCGGTCGACGCGCGGCTTGCGGGCGGCGGCGGCGGCGGGCAGGTGGTCATGTCGGACGCGCTGGAGGCGCGGCTCAAGCAGCTCGAGGACGCCAACACCGAGATGCGGAAGGAGATGGGCGAGCTGCGCGAGCAGGTGAAGACGCTCGAGAGGGAGCTCAAGGACAAGGGCGGCGCGGCGGGCGCGGGCGGCGAGGTGACGCGCACGCGGCAGCGCTCGAGCTCGGTGGCCGCCGCGATCCCGGGGCAGAGCTGCGCCGGCGGCGGCGGCGAGCTGGCGCGGAGCAACACGATGGGCCGGCAGCGGCGGCAGTCGACGAGCGGCGGCACCGGCGCGACGAAGGCGCTCTCGTTCCTCGAGCTGCTCGGCATCACGCAGCAGACGCCCGCCGCGCCCACCCCCGCCGCGCAGCCCGCGGCCGCGGCGGCGGCCTCGTCCAAGCCGCGCTCGACGGCGGCGGCGGGCGGCGGCGCGGGCGGCGCGGCGAAGATGCCGCTCGCGAGCGACGCGCTGCCGGTGCTGCAGAGCGCGGTCAAGGCCATCGAGAAGCACTTTGCGCAGGCCAACGCGGCGGGCGCGAGCAAGACGGTCGAGACGCTCGGCAACGACCAGAAGAACAAGGAGATTGCGGTGCTGGTGCGCGGCCAGCTGTGCACGGCGCTCTCGCGCGTGCTGCTGCACGGCTTCAAGTCGTTCAAGCTCATCGGCCGCTACCACATCTGGGACTTTGTGCAGCAGTCGTGCGACGCGACCCACGAGCGGCGCGCGACGAGCAAGGCCTACTCGGACGCCGAGCGGACGCTCACCGCCGCCGTCGTCGACGTCAACTCGCACGAGGGCATGGCCAACAACCCGAACATCAAGTTCCGCTCGTTCGTGTGCTGCGGCCTCAACAACGGCCTGCTGCACGAGTGGGTGCGCGTGCTCACCGCCGACGACGAGACGATGACCAAGTTCTACGAGGCGTGGGCGTTCGTGCGCGCGACCGAGGGCGCGCTGACGCAGATCATGGACACGCTGCAGCCGCTCGGCACGTACAAGTACTCGCTCTCGCTCGACTACGAGCTCACAAGGTGGGACCTCGTCTGATCGTCTGATCGTCTGAGCGCGGCGCGGCGCGCGGGTCGGTCGCCCGACGTCTCGTCTGAGCGTCCCATGGTTGATGGCGTGCCCCCTGGCGCGTGCCCGCCGCACATCCTTATGAGGCTGCCGGTCGGGGTTTGAGTGTGTATTCATTCTGTCGATGCTGGAGTTTTTCTGATGACGCTCGCACCTACTACTTTTTAGTACTGGACGTCGTCGACGTCGTCGGCAATGTCTGAGCTGGCTCGAGCGATGGGCGAATCCGATGCAAAAAGGCGAGGACGAGCGACAGCGGTCGCGCCCACGGGTGCACGGCGGCGGCGACGTTGGCCGCCACCAATCGATGGCGCCCCTCGATGGCCGCCGCCGCCTTCGCGCCGCCCGCCTCGTGCCCGCCGACTGGCAGATCGACATCGACGCTGGCAAAGAGCAGCAGCGGCGTCCGCAGCAGCAGGACGTCGCCTTGCTCGAGCACGAGCGCGGCGGCGAGCGGCACGTGGGTGCAGTGGCCCCGCCATGCCTGCTGCGCCGCGTATAGCAGCCTGTGCAGCGTCGCCATGTCGGGCGAGCTCCCGCTGCTACCGCCGATTCCGCCTCCTGCTCCTCCGTGCTGGGCCGTCGCAACAGGCGACAGCGACGGCGACAGCGACGCGGGCGGCGACGCTCCCGGCGCGCCGGGACCCGACGGCGGCAGACGCCACGCAAAGACCAGAGGCGGCGCCGGCGGCGCGCTGCCCGGGGCTGGCGAGGGCCGCTTCGGAGCGGGCCGGCGCGCCGTGCCTTTGGCGGGCTCGCCAAAGCAGCCGAAGCAGCCTCCGCGCACCGGCGGAGGCGACGAGGACGACGACAGTTGGCCGCGCGGCTTGTGCGGTGGTGCGGCGGCGGCGTCGGCGAGCGGCGCCACGACGGCGTCCCACGCGGGGTCCCGCGCGGCGGCGGCGGCCGCCTCCGCCGCCGCCGTGTTGGCCGCCTCGACCAGCTCTGCCGCCGCCCCGGTCCCCACGCCGCCGCCGCCGCCGCCGCCGCCGCTGCCGTGCGGCGCCACTTGCAGCCTGCTCTGGTACTTGCTGCCGCGTGGGCTCTTGTGCAGGCTGGGCAGCGGCGGCTGCGGCTGGAGGACTGGCGGCGGCGCGGGCGGCGGCTGTGCCAGCAGCACGCACAGCTCGGGTGCGTGCAGCGCCGTGAGCGCCGTGAGCCGCACGCGCTTCCCACCGCTCGCCGTCAGCGGGTCCACCGACGCGCAGCTGGCCGCGAGCGACGGCTCGCCGCCGTGCTGCTCGTGTCGGCCCATGCGATCCATCATCCACGGTGGCAGCGCCTGCAGCGCACCGAGCAGGCTGGGTGCGAAGCTCTGGCGACGGAGGCTCGAGCGCGGCGCGGTGGCCGGCGTGCCCGCGGCCGTCAGCACGGCGTCAAAGCAGTCGTCAAAGCGGCGCAGCAGCTCGGCAGCGAGGAAGGCTCCCGGCGCGCTGCCGAGCGCGGCGTCCGTCACGAGCACCAGCAGCAACCGCCGCGCCGGCTGGACGCAAAAGTGCAGCTCGGCGTCGCCGAGCCGCCACCAGGAGAGCCGCGACGGCCTCACGGCGCCAGTAGCCTCCTCCTCCTCGTCGGCATCGCCGCCGTCGGCCACGGCCGCGTTGAGGTACAGCGCAAAGAGCATCGCGCTGAGACGCATCTCGTCGCGCGCTGCGTGGACGCGAGAGGTGGGCGTGGGCGTGAGCGCGAGCGTCGTGTGCGTGCTGGTGCTGGTGCGCGGCGTGGCGGTGCTCACCCTGGTCGCAGGTGCTGAGCCCATAGGCCGGCGAGAAGCGCTGCGAGTAGATTAGCGTGCCCGCGCGCGAGTCCATGACAAGGATGCCGTGGACGACCATGGAGCCTCGCTCCGTCTTTTTTTTTCTCACTGTTGGAAACGCCCTTTGCGAGCCGCGTGGAAGCAGCAAAACACCGTTCGACTTGGACAAGCGCGTTGAGCGCGTCGCATGCATGCATGCATGCATCGGCACACATTCTGGAATTTGTTGATCTGCTTTTGTCAGGCTCATCAAGTACACACACGCGCTTACATACGTTATCTTTACTAACGCCTCCTACATGTGTACAACACCAACGTGTTCACCAGGAGAGCAGAACCGTGTTGCCATGATTGGATGAGGCCCGCGCCGGCCCCTGACGAGGGGGGTAACCACTCACTGAGCAGTTTGGAGCTTTTGGATGAGGCCTTTGGTCATGCCGACCGGCTCGGGCCACGACCGCTTCGGCGTGGCCAACCTCGTCGCTGACGGGCCTGTGCCCGCACGCGACCCACTCGAGTCGCGACGCGACCCGCTCGAGCTCGCGCTGGCACGCCACCAGTCGTCTCACAGCGCCGAGACGCTGTTCCCGCTGCTCAAGCAGCTGGCAGAGCGCGGCGACACGCAGCTCGTGGTCTCGGCTATCCAGTCGCTGTTCCAACGACGCGAGGCCGGAGAGGAGGAGATGGTGCTCAGTCGGGTCGACATCGCAAACCTCGAGTGCATGCTGGCCGACGCCGAGCTGAAGCTGCTGCGCGCTGGAGCAGGCAGCCAACGGGCGGTTGAGCTGCAGTCGGACTTCATCGATGACGAATGGTCCTTCGACGATTCCGAGCCTGTGCCCCTCCTGCAGCCCTCACCTCGGTCGCGGCCCGCCGCGGCCGATCGGAGAGCCGCCGCCGCGATGCGCTTCTCCGCCAGCTCGCCGGCAAAGAAGCCTCGAGGCGGCTCGCCCGTGCGCAAGAGCGGCGGCGGCGGCTCGGCCAAGGCCATGCGCTGGGCTGGCGCAAGCCCGCACATGCCGCAGCCCTCCTCCCTGCCGCCACCCGGCGCATTCGGCGGCGGGATGATACGCCCGGCGCCACCCGAGGCGCCGCCGCTGCTCGAGAGTCTGCTGCGGCTCGTGCCTGGGCTCGGCTCGGAGCAGCCGGCCAATCTGCTCGGGCTGCGGCCGCTGCAGCGGTCGGAGGTGGTGGCGCGCGTGCTGCGGTGCGAGTGCACCGTGTGGGAGGCGCGCGAGGCGTACCAGGACTCGCACATGCTCTACCTGCGCCAGCGTCTCGCGCTTCTGCTGCAGGCGCAGTGGCGGCGCCGCCAGGCGCAGTTCGAGGTGTGGGAGCGGCGCGTGGGCGGCAAGATGCGCCACGCGCTCAACTTCTGGCGGATGCGCCTCGTCACGTCGGTCTTCGACGGCTGGCGCGGCGTCGTCGACGACAGCAAGCGCGCGTGGGCGACGGCGCTCACGGCCGCGTCGCGCCTCTCCAACCACGGCCTCGGCCGCGCCTTCAACACGTGGAGCGGCCACATGCGCGCGCGGCGCGCGGCGCTCGTGACGCTCGCAGCGTCGCTGGGCGGCTGGGTGCGCCGGCGCGAGGCGCGCGCCTTCCGCCAGTGGACGGACATGGCGGCGGCGCGGCTGGTGGCGCTGCTGCAGCTGAAGCGCGCCGTCGCGGCGATGGCGCAGCGGCCCGTGCGGCAGGCGCTCAACGGCTGGTGCGCCCACGTCGAGCAGACGCTGCGGATGCAGCGCAGGCTGCGCGGCGCGCTCGGCGGCTGGACCGACCGCGCGGCCGCCAACGCCTTCCGCACCTGGAAGGCCAATGCGCCGCCGCGCAAGAGGCGAGGCACGCGCAGCGGCGGCGGGCGGGGCGGCGGCATGGACGCCGAGGAGATGGCGGAGATGATGGCGATGGGATGCTGGAAGAAAGGCCGCCGCAGCAGCAGCTGGCGGCGCGTGCAGCCGGTGCTCGAGGACGGCTACTTCACGTACGCCAAGGGGCGCGGGCTGCGCACGCTCAAGAACCCCGGGGTCGCGTACGGGTGGGTCGCCGCCGTGCGGCCGGTGGGCGCGACGGCCGTCGGCTGTCTCTTCCGGTCGCGGCGGTGGGACTGGGCCGTGCAGCTCAACCCGGCCGGGCGGAAGGCGACGGGCGTGGCGTACCTCTCCTTCCGCAGCGCCTCGCCCGACGCGATGATGGCTTGGATCAGCGCCATCAGCAGCGAGGTCAACGGCGCCCCCCTCGGCCCTCCGTCGTCGAACAAGAGGAGCTTGGGCGGTGGCGGTGGCGGTGGCGGTGGCGATCGTGGCGGTGGCGATCGTGGCGGTGGTGGTGGCACGGGCCATCGCCAGCCGCGCATGGGAGGCACGAAGAGCGATGCCGCAGGCCGCGCGCCGCCCGATGCCTCGCCGCCGCCGCCGCGTCGGCGATCTTGGTCACCGAAGCGGCGAGGCTGGCGCGAGCAGCGCGAGCAGGACGAGGAGGACGAGCAGCCGCCGCAGCCGCCGCAGCCGCAGCAGGAGGAGCCACAGGAGCCGCAAGAGCGGCAGCAGGAAGAGCGGAGGCAGGAGCGGCAGCAGCGACGATACGATGAGGAGGAGGGCGAGGGCGACGACTACTATGAGGACGAGGGCTACTACGAGGGCGAGGGCGACGAGCGTGGGGGCCGTGGGCGTCGCCGGCGGGGCGGCGTCGGCGACTTCCTGCAGCGGCGGGCGGCGCGGCGCGAGGAGCGGCGCGATGCGAAGCGTGAGAGGCGCGACGCCAAGTCGCCGCCGCGCGAGAAGCGCCGCAAGTCGCCGCGGAGGCAAAGGTCGCCGCGCCGCGAGAAGTCGCCTCGGCGGGGCGAGAAGTCGCCACGCCGCCGCTTCTCGCCAATGAGGCGGCGCAGCAAGGCGCGCGACCGCGGCGACGACCGCGGTGGCGACGACCGCGGTGATGCCGACGATTACTTCGACGCCGCCCCGCCACTCGAGACGCCCCGCGACGCGCCGGGCCCCGCGTCGTCACGCCGCAAGCGCAGCCTCAATCCGATGTCGCTGATGCGGCGGCGGGGAAGCAGCCCAAAGAAGTCAAGCGGCCGTGACCGCGACCGTGATCGTAACCGTGACCGGGACGACGACGACGATCGTGGCCTGGGCAAGCGCCGCCCCTCAACGCGCGCCGCGCCGGCGCCCGAGTCGACCCCAGTCACGCCGGAGCCGAGGCGCCGGCGCGGCATGGACGCGGCGGCCGGCGTACCGTCGGTGGCGTTTGCGGATGAGCCCACACCAGCCAGGGAAGCGGCCCGCGCGCCGGCACCGGCGGCGTCGGCGCCCGCGTACGCCACCGACTGGAGCGAGCTGAGCGTGACGGTCAGACGCGGCGCGACAGGCTCGCTCGGGATCAATCTGACGCCCGAGAACCTCATCATCGACGTCACGCCCGGCACGCCCGCCGCGGGGCGGCTGCTCGTCAACGACCGCGTCGTCGGCATCGACGGTGAGCGGCTGCGCGGCCGCCCGGCGCATGGCGTCCTCAGGCCCGCACCAACGCACACCTTCCTCGTGCGCCGCCGAAACCCAACCGCCGCGACTGGTCCGGAGGCGTGACGTGTGCGTTTTACTACGATCAAAAGCTAAGCTATTTCACACAAGGCACACAGGACACCTTGTCATCTCGCCTGGGTCGTCGCTCCCCGCGCGCAGGCCGAGCGGCACCAGCAGCCCGTCGTGCGCGAGCTGCACGTCGAGCCCCTCGTCGCGGAGCAGCTCGCGCAGCCACGCGTTGGTGGCGACGTGCTCGAGCTCGTCGCCCATGCCGACGCACAGCGTGCGCGCCGGCCGGTAGCGGCGCGCCAGCTCGACCGACTGCTCGAGGCTCGCGTGCACGGGGCTCTTGTAGTCGCGCGTGAGCGCATCGAGCACCAGCAGCGCGATGCCGCCGCTCTCGCGGCTCCACGCGTCGAGCAGCGCGGCCGTCGGCGGCAGCAGCTCCGTGTAGTCGGAGACGTAGACGACGCGAGAGCCGACGCCGCCGAAGCCGAAGCCGAACGACTTGTAGTCGGCGCCGTGCATCACGGGCAGCGCGCGCACCACGAGGCCCTCGACGCTGAAGGGCGTCGCGTCCTCGGGGAATCGCGACCACTCGAGCCGCGCCACGAACCGCTGCACGGCCGGCGGTGCGGCCGACGGGGCTGGCGCTGGCGCTGCGAGCGAAGGTGGTGCGAGGCCGCACTCGCGCTCGAGCTTCACGAACTCCTCAAGAGAGTTCAAGCGAGAGAAGGGAGCTTCGTGCGGGAGCTTGACGGGTCGTTTCGGGTGCAAGTACGGGTAGGCCTGCTTGAGGAATGCGAGTGTGCGCGTGTCGCAGAGGACCTTTGTGGCGTCGAGCACTTGGCGGGTCTCGCGGTCGAAGCGCTGGAGAGCGCGAAGGTCGTCAAGACCACCGACCGCGTCGGCGTGGTCATGTGTGAGTAGCACCGCGTCCAGCGACTCGACGCCATGCCGCGCGTACACGCTCAGAACCGACTCTCGGAAGGTCTTGCCCACGTCGATTTGCACGTGTCTCGAGGCGCCGGCGGCGTCCACGAATCGGATCAACATGCCCACGTTGCCTCGCCAGTTGGGATCGTCCCGCCCATTCTTGAACGCGACCTGGCAGGCCTGACACTTCTTGCCCGTGATGCTAGTGCCAGTGAGGATGCAACGAACGATGGGAAGCCCAGCCGAGCAACCCGTTCCCGTGAAGATGACGCCCGTCGGTCTGAGCGGCGGTGTCGGAACTAGCGTTAGCCTTCGTCGTCGTCGTCTGGCGAGCTGGAGCAGCGCAGCGGCGGCGAGGGCCGTGGCTAGAGCCGCAGCGGCGAACGTTCTTGGCCAGTCGCGCATCGTGCATCGTTTTTCGCATACAGGTTAACTGCAAGAAATTTAACTTCGCATTCGCAGACTTGTTTCGGCTGGACGAGACGCGGTGGTCACAAAATAAATAGCCTAAAAAAGTTTTGCGCGGCGAATTTTTTTCTCCTCCCACCCTAAACGCATAAAATCCGCGTTGGAACGCGCCTGCGGGGCAGAACCACCGCAACCTCAATGCCGAAAGTAAAAGTGGCGGAGCTGTTCAAGACAAGACAGCGTTTCGTTCTTTCCGGACCTACGTAGGTCTGTCTGAGTGGTGATGCGTCAAAGTAGGTAGGTAGGTCTGCCGGCTCACGGCCAGCCTGAGGTAGGTAGGTAGGTAGGTAGGTCTGGAGCAGCCTGGCCAGGCGCCGTGGGCTGGCATCGTGCGTTGATGTGCACGCCACGCTCGACTGCAACCGAGTCGCGACCCTCGTCCCGCACATGGTCTCCTCGGTCGGTCGGTCGCTGGCCGATCGGCGCACACGGACCCCGCATCGGTCGGTCGATCGGTCAGGGATCCACGCACATACCCGTCCCAGCCGGTCGTTGGGAAAGCTAGCACTGGGGCATAAGTAAGACGTGATCTCCCTCGGGCCTCGCAGCCAAAGTCCAGACTACCGTCTATTGAGGCTATTATTGAGGCTGTTTATTCTACGCTGTTGAAAACTGTGCATAGCATGCATGCAAAAGTGTTGCTTGCCAAACACGGCGACATGGAGGCCCA
>Ga0115006_10002684_pt1 | contig 11810 bp, 4 predicted proteins | sample ArcOceMetagenome_3_FD_88943 | JGI IMG/M metagenome (GOLD analysis project Ga0115006, IMG submission 88943) | Marine eukaryotic phytoplankton communities from Arctic Ocean - Arctic Ocean- Svalbard ARC20M Metagenome | ecosystem: Environmental > Aquatic > Marine > Oceanic | place: Arctic Ocean...
AGTAGGAATATATATATATTTTTATGAATACATTCTATAGTATGTTACAAGAGATCAAAATCATCGAGCTTGTCGTTGTACTTGGCCACGGTCTTGCGGACCTTCGAGCTGTCAACCCACGTAACGAAGTCTTCCATCGATCTGCTAACCAAAAAGGCTGGATCCGTCACCACATGCGGACCCACACGAACCTGCCCCTGCTCGACAAACGTCACGGCCGTCCTTACCGTTTCGGCCATCTTCATTCGTACCATTATCACGGGCAACCGTCTCCGGCACAGAGCCGATGCCGTAATCTCGTCAGCTTTTTGCAAAGATTTCTTCGTCGTAAGTATTCCCATATCGTAAAGCTTGTCCAACAATTGTTCCGTCATGGCAATACGGAAGGGATCGTCTGACTTTAGCGTTTTGAGCTTGGCCGAAAGCTTGGTAACCTGTCCACATATCTTGCTGTAGGCGACGTAGTCCTCGCGATTTTGGATGTGATATCTCCGCAGGATCTTGGCCGTTCGGATGTTCTCGTCTCCCTTCCAGGAGTACAGAGAGACTTTCCGCAGCAGCTTCTGCTCGTGGTGCTTGAGCTGGCGCATGGTTTATTGTAGGCTTGTGTAAAGATAGATGATGAGGAATCGACTCGAGCTTCCAAGCTACTTTTGAGAAAATGTGTGGGCCGCGGCGTGCAGTTGTCTACTCTAGAGGCCTATCTGTTAGGAAGCGTTACTAGTAGCTACGTAGTACCTAACTTTCATGTTCGAATGTCGCCGCGCTACTTTCGGGAAAATGGGTGGGCCGCAGCCACGAGGCAAGGACCCATAACCTAAAGCCAGCTCATTTCCTCCGCACATTATTTATTTCTTCGTCACCATGTTGGTATGTGCTCCATCTCGATTCATGACGATGACTCGAAGATATTGTTCTGGAATAGCTTAACTTTCTTTCGCGACGGATACGGATACGCTGGTTACTTTCGGTGCACATGATGTGCCAGCATTTTGTCGAGGCGACAGGTTGGCTGGCCCATCGCAATGGCACAGGCATTGGCTTTGTGTGGCTGTGCATGCGGGGCGGCACCGATCCAAGCGTACCGAAAGTACCGTAGCATATCTGCATTGCGTCACAGTCGAATCTGAACCTCCTCCCGATGATGAATACCTTGCTTATCAATCACAATATTCATGCGTGTCAAATGAGTTTGCTCCTCCAAGCGAGGAGCGTGATCTCAAAACAGCTTTCAAGAGAGGGATGGAGATGAAGATTTATTGATGATGGATGCTGAACAAATAACAGTGATATGATATGATGCGAATCGAGGCGACTGTATTGGGACCAGCATTTGGGTGGCTTTGCTATTGGTGGCCTGAAGCTTCCCTGGAATATCGAAAGTGTGTTCTCGTGTTTCTCATCTTTATCTTTTTTCAATGTTCCCTATTGTTGCAGGCTTCTGCGGCTACTTCGACTGCTCGTCTTGCGCTTCGGGCTCGTCCCGTTCGCCTCACGGCCGCCCGTGCCATGGCGACTGACACCTTCGACCGATCTAAGCCCCACGTCAACATCGGTACTATCGGTCACGTCGATCATGGAAAGACGACTCTCACCCAGGCCATTTCAACCGTCCTTGCCGAGAAGGGTTGGTCCAAGGCCATGAGCTACGAGGACATTGACAAGGCCCCCGAGGAGAAGGCCCGTAAGATTACCATCAACACCAGCCACATCGAATACGAGACCGAGAACAGACACTATGGCCACATCGATTGCCCCGGTCACGCCGATTACGTGAAGAATATGATTACCGGCGCCGCCCAGATGGACGGAGGTATTCTTGTCGTTGCCGCCACCGATGGACCTATGCCCCAGACGCGGGAGCACATCCTCCTCGCCAAGCAGGTTGGCATTCCCAATCTTGTTGTTTTCCTCAACAAGTGCGACATGGTCGATGACGAAGAGCTTTTGGAGCTGGTCGAGATGGAGGTCCGCGAGCTGCTCGATTTCTATGACTTCAATGGCGATGAAACGCCAATTATTCGTGGCTCGGCCCTGGCCGCCGCGGAGAAAACCGACGACAAGCTCGGCCGCGATGCCATCCTCGAGCTCATGGCTGCCGTTGACGAGAACATCCCCGAGCCAACTCGCGATTTGGACAAGCCCTTCCTCATGCCCATTGAGGATGTCTTCTCGATCGCTGGTCGTGGTACCGTCGTTACTGGTCGAGTGCAGCAGGGACGTATCGATGTCGGTGACGATCTGGAGGTCTTTGGCATGAACATGGACTTGAAGACGACCTGCACTGGAGTTGAAATGTTCAAGAAGCTTCTTGATTACGGTATGGCCGGCGACAATATTGGAGCTCTGCTCCGTGGCGCCAAGCGAGAAGACATTAAGCGCGGCCAGGTGAGTTGTTGTGGGCCTTGCATGTACTTCAATTTGACTGTTTTGCAGCACCACACTGACCAAAAACCTCTTTTTTTCTCTAAAACAGGTCCTTGCCAAGCCCGGAACAGTTAACACAGCAACCAAGTTCGAGGCCGAGGTGTATTGCCTGAATAAGGATGAGGGTGGCCGCCACACACCCTTCTTCTCCAACTACAGACCGCAGTTCTTCTTCCGTACCGCTGATATCACTGGTGACTTGAAGCTGAAGGAGGGAACAGAGATGGTTATGCCTGGCGACAATGCTACTCTTGACGTTGAGCTTATCACGCCTATCCCCATGGAGCAGGGGTTGCGATTCAATATCCGTGAGGGCGGCCGAACTGTCGGTACTGGTGTCGTCAGTAAGGTCATTGAGTAAAACGATACGGCTTTCTGTGGCCGTCCTCTGTCTGTAATCTTAGAGGATACGACGGCCCAAGAATATAAGGAAATAGACTACGATTACTCGAAGATACTGCAACATAATGGAATAGTATTCTACTGCAAATAAGATCATGTCTCGTCCGAAGCACCGTTCTGTTCAGCTCTGGCACCTGCGTCTTTGATCCTTGCCCCGACATATGCAAACAAAACACCATTTGCACTGGTGGATTTGTATCTTTTCTTTTTCAAAGCTTTCGATGACATGCATATTCCGCTGTGATTGGATTTCGCAAGGGCTTCGCAAAACCAATCTGGGAAATGAACATTAGATGGGTCCACAGAATATTTCACGCTCTCAAGGTCGTATATATGGTACGGGTGTTTGGTCTGAAAGATTTTTAACGATATATCAAAAGGGCAATGGCATACATGTAAGTATTTCAGATCAATCCAGCAATAACTATTTTTCAGGACCTCATAATATTAGCACTCACCATTTCATCGACAGTGGCCGCAATTCGTATCGTTTCATCGCTGTTGGGACCTTTGAGATCATTTAGAATGGTCGATAGATTGTTCATTTGGGCCAGAAACCACTCCTGCTTCAGTTTGCGGAAGAGATATTGTCCTAAAGTGCAGTCTTTTGCCGTGGTACCAGTCATTAGCGGTGAAAGTTCGAGCCCAGGTACGTTGATGTTTACATATTCTTCTTTCTCGCCCTCGCCCAGTTGTTGAAGACACAACTTGTCTATTCGAGGACGATGGGATTGCCGTGCCTTCAATATGCGTGCCTTCGGGATGCTTGCCCCGTCCACTTTATCGACAACCTCGTCAAGCCAGCATACCAAGGCCTTCCCGAAGAATTCTCCGCCACTCCGTTCGGATGGATCCCTGGCGCCTTTGCCAATGATGATTCCCGTTTGGAGGCCGGCGAAGAAATTACTCAGTTCAGAAGACGATTCCCGATCTCTCTCGCGCAGTACATCTTCGGCGACGAGATTCAGTTTGAGAACATCGTCTCCATGAAGAGGATTCTCAGGCGAAACGATCACCTGTCCTGCGTCTTTGGCCAATGGGAGCTGGCGGGTAGCAAGAAACGCCTCGCCGGGCTTCAGTAGACCGGTGTGATCTGGTAAGATGCGTAGAACTCTGCTTTTCTCCAAAGGATACGCCACCCGGGCTCGTATATCTTGCAATGAAGAGACACTTCCGTTGATACACGCTATTTCAGCACAGCGTCGTAGAGTGGCGGCAGAGACCTTGCGATGTTCTAGAGCCTGGATCAAACGAACGTTGAGACATGCGTCGGGGCTGTTCAGCTCACAAGTATCCCATTGCTGAAGTTCAACTGTGTCGTATGCATCGTCGGAAGAGGGAGGTGATGAAGACGGGGGAGATGTCAAGCATCCCATGGGTAGATTGAAAATTTGCTGGCTTGGCCGACAGATTACCTTGATCTCATCCCCAAGGGTCCGGTCGAGGACCCAAACACCTTTCATACAGCCGATCGAACCCTCGAAGGATGACCACGGACATGATCCGGTATTCCCTTTTATAGAGGCCCAGACCAAATCAAGAGCGGCCTGGCTTATCCTGCCGCAACCGCCATTGAACTTTACTCCGCGAGAGTCATGCGATGGGCCTTCTTCTACACTGACGCTTTCGCTTGGAAGCAAACAGCAAGCAGTCGATGGCGCAAAACAGAGATTCATACTCATTTGCTCTTCTGCCACGGTCAAATGACCATTCAGGTCCCTTGGAATGCACCAGCGACGGACATCGTCGATAGACATTTCCTCCTCCTTTCCAATTCCAGCTCCACGCTCGGCGAAGTAAAGAAGAGACTTTGAATCTGAATCAATATCGGGGAAGATATAACGATAGTACCGTCCCGCAACATACAGAGGTGTGTTGAGCATAGCACCGGACTCATCAAAGCCATGCGGGCTGGTATGGAAAGGCTGTGTCCCGGCGTCAAGGATTTCCGTCGGGATACGCACGCGAAGGAAACGGCTGCTGTCAAACTTTCGATATACGCGACAGTCAGTAGCAAGTTCTGGGCGGCCAAGAGATAGCTTATCTCCTGTGCTTTGAAAAACTGCTGAGAAGATCATGGAAACTTTCGATTCGATGTCTTTCGCTGAGTTGCTCTTGAGAGCATCCATGAAGGCTGGTGCTGAGCTATCATTCGCCACAGAGAGGATGTAAACACACGCGTCGTGCAGAGTGATCGTTGGATGCTGCTCCAGATATGTTCGAATTGACCCAGCCAATTGGTCCATCGTCAACTTCCGTGGCCTGTCATTCCAAAGCCTCCATATCTCGTACTGGATTAAGTGCGGTAGGCTGGTTATCCATGAAAGTGATCCGTATGGGATGGTTAAGCGGGGGAAGAAGGTCGCACCGTTATCGATTGCTCTTAACTCCTCCAGCTTGACAGGGCGGTGACTATCGTCTTGTTTTTCATAAAGATCAAAAAGCTTCTCGTTCTCCAGAAGTTCTCTATATAGCTCGTCGTCCTCTTCAGGTACAGAAGGAGGTTTCGTCGGTAGGACTACACCGGGTGTTTCTTCAACTACGGCTTCGTCGCGCGGAGCGACAGCATCGGTGACGGCGTCTTTTTTTGCTGCAGGTGCAGCGGAAGTGCGCACAGTAGCTGAAATAGATTCGGCACTGTTGGCAGGAGCAGATGGTACGTCGAGGTAGGACTGGAAGAGTCGAACGTTGCGGACCATAATTTTCGTTTTGCCGTCTACAGCATCGGCCATAAATTTGGCAAGCCTAACCTTGTTGATGCCACAGAGCGTTGAATTGGCGCTCGTCGGTGGGGTGAAGAGCATTTGTTCCTGGAGAAAGTACAGTAACTGTCGGCGAAGAAATATTGACATGCAAATGCCGCGGATTGGGGATATCCGATCCCACTCGCGTGCTGATATTGACCCAGAAGACGATGGACAGTCTCCATTGTCCCAGCCATCTACAAACCGAGTACGCAAAGTGAGCCTTGATACGCTGGTTTTGGTGCCAGTTACTTTTGCTTCTCGGAGAGTTTCGAGGACGTAACGCGTGATGTCGAGATTGCAATTGATCATGTCTTGTTTGTCTTGCGAGCGTCGTCCAATCGAGACAGTTCTGCTGCTATTCTTGAGAGCCAGCGGCGATCCCTCCAGACCCAAACGCAGCCTACAATTGTCGCAACAATCAACTCCTCCACATTGCAGCGACGGGGCTTTATCACCGAGAGCACCCAAGAGAGTAGAACCTCTGCAAATGGTGCCATCGGTCGCAAATGCAAGGACCTCGTCTAATTCCTTTTCTTGATTTGAGTGCATCCCTTCCTCCTTCCGTTTCGGAAGGCCGAGAATCTTCCTCGTCTCGACAACATCAGTGTGTCGATGGAATAAAATGCAAAGAGGCCGATGATGATGCATCGCCCCAATGGTTTCTCGTGCGTACAACTGCAGTCGAGGAGGTACGTAGACATGAAATATAAAGTCGACATTCGGAAGGCCTTCCAGTGGGGTAGTGACTGCTTGAAAATGTCACGGGAACGGGGAAAAGAAATGAAAAGATGCGGAGATTGTATGTAATGTAAGTAAGTGCAAGTCATTGTCCATCAAACTACACACTTGAGACAGAACACATACATATGGTGACTCACACTCGCTATCGCTTTCCAAACAAAGGACATCAATGGTAGTTCCGCTTGCAAATTTGGCCATCTTATTGCTCGCAACCGAATGTACTTGGGCTTTCAACCCGGCCCTCCTCAGGATAGAGGCCATCGTTTTGGCATGCGCTGCTTTGAGACAGTAACACAAGGCCTTTGGACGAGAAGCAAGGTTACTTCCCTTGCGGTGCTGCATCAAATATGCAACACGAGAAGCAATTTGCTGTGTCGAGTCCTTTCGTTCAACAACGTATCTTGGCACAGCACGAGATGAAGTCGACCGAGGCCCAGAGCGAGAGGTGCTGTTCTGTGCCATATTGGCGGTGTGAAGAAAGATCTGCGGCAGGGCTTCTTCTAGACTTGGCTCGGCAGAGACCTTCTGAAGATGTGTGGCCAGCTTGATCATTGTGCTCTTGGTGAGTCGCTCGCTACGATGAGAGGTGCCCCCTGCGTACAGCACTTCGGTGTTTTGCTTCAGGTCGTCGACAGTAATGCAACCCACCGAGCGTTTGCCATCGACGGTATCCTGAATGCCGGTATCCGTAAGGTCGGTGGCGAGGGATTCTGGTTGGCCGTCCTTTGGCTCGCTAGGCTTCGTCTGTGGCTCAAGACTTTTCTTCCTACTCTTCTTTCGAGGAGAAGACTTGCGAAGCTGGCGCGCTTGCTCGGCCTTGAATCTTTTGACTTGGACAATAGAACGGAACTCTTGTCCGCAGGGAGAATGCCACATCCGGTCCTTCTTTGCACCTGTCAGACCACCCTTGCGCTGAATTTTGGTCATGGTCCAGCCTTCGCCAATATCCGGTGCAGGTGTGCGTTCTTCAACATCCATCGATTCGTCATCAGATTCAATATCTTTGGCATCAGGCTTTTGGATTGTGTCTTTGCTAGTATCCGCTTCAGCCTCAAAATCAAGCACTTGTCCATCCTCCGATGATACAGCAAGCTCAATATCGCCTCGCAAGAAAGCATTTGATTCCTCGTCGAAACCGTCGCTATCATCGCTCGAGCCATACGGATTTGGGAAGAAGTCCAGCTCCGGCGCCGCGTCATCATACCACGGCCGCTCCTCCCAAGAGCTAACGAACTGAGTTCTGCAGGCATTGAAAGAAAACGCCCACTGGGGAGGAATAAAATCTTCGAGGAGTTCCTTTGGCTTGGCAGTCAGCAACTGGAATTGCTCATCTGCAAGATGTTTCGTCAGCAATCCATCCTCTTCCGTTTCAATATTGTTTTGAGTGGCCTTCGGCTCCTTCAGATCTCTTCTTTTCTTCTTCGTACTCTTTTTGTGCAAAGACGATTTCTTCCTATGCGCCCATTGACTTTGAGCCACAGCCTGACGACAAACGAAGGTCTCTTCGTTCAAGGCGCGGTGCCTCTTCCTGCCACTTCCAGAACCACCATGGTCTGTGGCTTTGACGATCCAATCTTCGCCCTTCTCGCTCTTACAGCGAACACTGAAGGTCTCGAACGTGACGCTGGGCTCTCCTAGCCACATAGGGAGGACGAAAATATTGTTCGGCTCTTCAAGGTCCTCGTTGGTAAGAACCAGTTCTTGCTCCACCGGCTCTCCTTGGTCAGAGCTCCCGACACTACCTTGAGGGAGACGTCGTTTCTTATTGGTTATGCCAAGTCTCCCTCCGCCGCCATCATCGCTGTCGCAGGAGGTGAAACCAGCATCGGATTCGCTATCGCTGGCGGCCTGGCTCGGTCTCCGCCGGACCTTCTTCAGTTTCTTCCGAGCCTTGCCCGAAACGACATCCGACTTGAGCTTGAGCGGAACCACGACAACGTATGGATGGCCGCGCTTCTGAATCTCCCCCTTGTGTGGAATTCGTTTCCCCGCAGGTGGGAATGTGCCATCCTCCCAGTCTCCCAAAAAGGACACACATGCCTGGAAGGCTCCGGCGATTCGGTAGTATTCAATGGTTCCGCCGAATCGCTTTTTGACGAAGTTTCCGACCTCGATCTGTCGGCCTCGGTGGTAGAAGGACTTGAAGTACGCTCGTCCGAGGCCCTGGTTGTAGCCAACGAATTCGGATGCAACAAATTCTTCCACCGTTGAGCCTTCAGGAAACCATCGGAACCCGCAATCGCTGTCCTCGGCAATGTGAGACCGGCCAAGGGTGTCTTCAAAATGAATTGACCCTTCAGCCGAAGGGCCCAGGGTCGTTAGTGACGAATTGATAACATCGCTTTGCTTCTGCAACGACTTTTGGTTTCGGTATCCAACACGTCTTGGTGGGGGTACGTTCTGAATGCCAAAGAAGGGAACACCACTGCCGTCGAGCATTCGCGAGTGACGTAGAAGCGGGCCACGAGGCTCGGAAGAAAGATGATGCGGGGACTTTGGACCCTTTTCGGTGGTCAAGTTAACACGAGACAGTCTCTCGGCAAAGTCAACATGTTCCCGTTCTTCCTCTTGCGCCGAGGCCGATGGAGATGCAATCGTCGCAGACCCGGGGGCCGAAGCGCGGGGCGAGGCGGCCTTCTTGGCGTGCTCGATGTGCTTGTTGAGACGACGCCTCCTCCGTTGACTTGGGGATAACATCATATCGTCATCATCGTGCGCTCTCTTCGGAGAGCCATATAATCTTTTTGGAGATGGAAGAGGCTTGGATTGAGTTGAGCTCGCCGCGATGTCGGCGCTCGTGTTTGGATCGAATTCAAGCGGATCTGCCTTAGACTTGACAAAATCTGTCGGACCTTGAGACTTGACCGCATCGGTCGGACCCTGCGCTGGAAGAGGCGACGGGCTTCGTTTGGCGGGCGAACGAGGCATCGTTCGAGACATCGTTCGGCTAACACCACGTCCTGGGGGCAAGCTACTCTGGGAAGTAACTTTGTCTGCATCGCCGCCATCAACACCTTCCACGATATTGGCGCCATTCAGTTCGTCAATCAGAGGAAGCGTGGAATTTTGTTTTGGCCCACCCTCCTTCTTAGCTTTCGCCTTGTTCCGGAGTGACAATCGCTGTGGAGGTGCTCCGTCCGACGAAGCCCGAGATAGCGTTCCCTCAAGAAGAGGCGAATTAAGTGCATCGCCCAATAAATCATTGGTCTCCCCGCTGAGTTCCCAGCAGCCTTCACGCTCTTGGTCTTTCTTGTTGTGATCACCAGCTCTCTCTTTTGGGGGTTGGTCGTCTGCCTTAGTAGCAGTGGCCGCCGACGCTGATGCCGATGCCAATGCTTCATTCGGCCCTGGACTCATAATGGCAAAGTCGCCGATAAGATCCTCCTGCCCCTCGTGATTCACAAATTCGGCAAGGACTTGATCGGGAGATGACAGCCCATTTATCGAGTTACGGGCAAAATTGATTGGGCCGATAGGGGTCCTGCATTGAACCTCTGTCGGAATTCCCCCCGTGTGTCGAAGTGCCAGAGGCGACGGTGGCAGTACCCCATGTTGCTGTGGCAGTACCCCATCTTGCTGCGGCTGTTGAGTTCCGAACTGCTTGGCCCGTTCCATCTCCACCTCGGCCTGGCGTCGACGGTCTAACAGCCCCTTCTTTCCACCGTTCCGACGACTGTTGTAAATGAACTGTCTCTGGCCCCAATGGTCACCGCGACGGGTCGCCTCCATAGCAGTGACTCCTGCGCTGGCTTCAAAGACTTCTGGATAACCGAGAGCTGGAGTAGAACATTCCTCTTCGGGTTGTCCATCGTGCTGCCCGTCCTGTACCGACGCTCCCAAGGGAGGCATGGGGTTGAGAAGATCCTGCTCGCCAGGAAGATCCATACTCGGACCACGACTACGAGGCGTAGTTGGAGACAGGAGCGGTTCGTAGTTGTATTTGTGAAACAAGTTGGCTCCCGCATTCCGCACCGGATCGAGCTCGTTGTGCGATTTGTGATACTTGCTCTGCTGCGGGACGTGCTCGTGATGGGCGGGGCGGTGCGCCTGCGCCACTTCCAGGTGGTCGGTGAGATCCTCCCCCTCCATGGAATGCATCAGAGCCGGGTCGAAGGCATCGGCCGCCCGCCCCACCACCGCCTTGTCGCCGACAAAGGGTGGAAATCTGCCGTGGACGTTGGGAGAGATATCGTGGTAGTACCCGTTGTTGCGCTCGTAGTCGTACTCGTCTCCCGCGTATTCCTCCTCGTCGTCGTAATCGCCAGAGTAGTCGTCCCCATCATCGCTGTCGTCGTCGTTGTCGCTGTCGCCGCACAAATTGGGAGGAGGTCCCTCCTCACCGTACTGTCTGAAGTGGGCCGCGCACATGAAGTTCCGTCGACCGCCCTGGGATTGCTTGGGGCAGCCCCTCACCTGGCAAAGCGCGTGGAATCCCCCGTCCGACCTCCTCCTCCCCTTCCTTCGCCGGCGGCGGGAGGTGGTGGTGCCTCCTCCTCCTTCTCCCTGGCCTTCTCCTCCTCGACCTCCCCCGATCACCCTCCTTGCTCTGCTGCGGACGCCCCTGCTCTCGTTGTAGTGCGCCGCGCACATGAAGCCGCACCGGCCCCCCTGGCTCTGCTTCGGACAGCCCGGGACCGAGCACCGCGCCTTGGGGAGGATGCCGCCGGTCCGGCTGCCGCTGGCCCTGCTGCTGTTGCCACCATCCTTGTCATCGTCCTCGGCGCCGTACAGCTTGAAGTGCGCCGCGCACATGCGGCCGCACCGGTGGCCCTGGGACTGCTTGGGACATCCTGGGACGGAGCACCGATTGCGGGGACTTGGACCATCGGTCCTCCCCTTCGCCGGCGATCGCGACCGACGACGCGCCCCCGCCGTTTTCCGGGACCTCTTCTCGGCGCTGCTATCTATACCGGTACCGGCTTCCTGGCTGCTCCCCTCCTCGCCCTCGCCCTCGTCCCGTAACCAATCATGGAAGTGCGTGCGGCACATCCTGTTCTGAGCCGCCCCCTGACTCTGCTTGGGACAGCCCGGCACGGCGCACCGCGCCTTCTGCCTCAACGGCGGACTCGCCTCCTTCTTCTTCTTCTTCTTCGTCTGCGAGTTGGTACCGGTTCCTCCTCCCCCGATGGCGGGGAGGCTCTCGAAGCTGCCGCCGATGCCGGGGAAGAACTCACCGGATCCGGCCCCCGCCATGTCGAGCGGGACGGCGATGCCGCCGGGGAAGGAGGTCGCCGCGGCACCACCCAGGGGCGGCATGCCCATATCGTCATCATCATCATCGTACGCGTTTGCATCCACATCGTTGCCCATGCTCATACCGACGTCCATGTCCATCCCGTCGGCGTTGAGGTCCATCCGCGCCGCCGCGATCGGGGGCATCCTCGGGGCCGGGCCGGCGGCATCACCGTCGTCCTCTTGCTGCCGCGGCGAGAGGAGGAGCAACCCACCGGCCGTGGCGGCGAGAGGGCGAGGGTCGGCGGCGGAGAAGCCGGG
>Ga0115006_10002686_pt1 | contig 11809 bp, 10 predicted proteins | sample ArcOceMetagenome_3_FD_88943 | JGI IMG/M metagenome (GOLD analysis project Ga0115006, IMG submission 88943) | Marine eukaryotic phytoplankton communities from Arctic Ocean - Arctic Ocean- Svalbard ARC20M Metagenome | ecosystem: Environmental > Aquatic > Marine > Oceanic | place: Arctic Ocean...
ACCCAGCCTTCCTCTATTCATACATGTATGCCTGTGACACCTCATTTCTGTTGGTGCCTCTGACACCTTGGACTTTTTGGCCCCCGTCTCTTCTCGCTCTCTCGCCTTCTCCCGCCCTTCCCCTCTCTGGCATTTGCCCTCTCCCTCAATCCCCTTTTCACTTCCTTCCCTCTCCCTCCCTTCTCTGGTCATCTATTCCCAAACGCCGACTCGTCCCCTCCTCGCACCCGCAGGGGAAGAAGTGCCACTCGCCCGTGGATGAGTGCGTGGTGTGCAACGATATCACTGTGTGTCCTCACTGTTTCATTGGCCCTAAGGTTGCGCCCGCCAAGCGACGGGAAGTCCACTTCGACCGCTGATGTATGTAGCTTTACAGGGCTGCACTGCAAGTAATGAAAATCGCTAAAACCTTTCTCGGACCACGCGTGCACACGCAGCATCGTCTTTTCTTAGTCAAAGACCTCTGTCTTCCATCGATTGCATACGGCTAGCAAATCCGTGACGGCCTTGGCCCAACCGCCACATTCGCGACTGCCTCTCTATCCCATCTCTCTGTCTCTCCTTGGATGCCCATCACGGGCCATGCATGTATGTGATGACGTCACCAAGGCTTGGCAGGTTGTGCGTGTGTTGCTTCTCTCTGCTGCGCACAGCAAATGTGTGTGACACTGTGGAAGAAGGTGACTGCACCAATAGCTTGCCTCTGCACTGAGCGGCTTCCCCTCAACGGCTTCCCCTCAGATTCCCGTATAGCTGAGCCTGCGCGTTACTAATACCATGCGCAACCTTCGCCACCAAAATTCAAACGTACGAGGTGCGATTGAAATTCGGCGCCGGCGAGCTTCGGCCTGCGTGTGCATATGTGTTCCAAGCGTTTACGTCCACCCAGGCAGATGTTTCTCTCGAATGTGTGCGCACAATCAGTTGTGTAGGACGTGTGGGCGAGGGAGGAGGAAGACAATACCCGTGGAGGGAACTTGGGGGTAGGAGGGGTTGTTTTGCCCCGCATCCATCAGTGCCACTCCTTTAGGGACGTGGCGCAAAACAACAACATCGTAGTTCTGGCCTGTCATGTGGCTCTTGAAGTTGAGCACCACCAATGTCCCCGCAGGCCTGCGTGAATGTTTGTGTACGAGCATGTTGACATGTTAGTTGGTACGCGAGTGTGGAGGGGGCTGTGTGTGGTGGGCAAGTATGGACGCAGGTTTACAGCGCGCCAGGGTATGTGGTGGGGTATCGACAACATGGCCACGAAGAGAGGGACGGGCAAAGATAGGGGATTGTTATGAGGGGCGAGCATGACGGGACGCAGAGACCCGGCAACGCGTTGCAGGACAGCCTCAACGGGCACTGTTTCCACATGCACTCCTGCGCGTGCACACGCACACACACATAAATAAAAAATGGGGATCGTCAAGGCTGCAAGACTCGGACTCACACCAGTCTGGATCTATCTGCCTGCTTCAATATCTGGACGCCGCTCTAAGCAGATCTGCAGCACATCTGATTGGTTGTTGTGCTACCGAACACAGGAAGGTACATGCACATGCACGCATTCGGGCAATGTACATGCAAATCGGGCAAATACCATCGATCTCGCAAAGCTCATCCCCAACCTTGACAGCGTGATTGATATCCTTACCGTCTTTATCCATGAGCTCTGTCACACTCAGCACCTGATACATGCGCGCATGCAAGCACGCTTTAAGATATGCTCGAATTCATGTTTGGTGCACCGCAATTTCAACTCTGAGCAGTTGATGCTCGACACGCTACGGACGTCATATGGCATAAAGGCGACTCGCAGCAACAAGCAAGATAAGACCGTGTGAGGAGGAGCTTCAGAGATTTTCATGCCGATCCTCCCGAATGGTACTGGTGTGTTGACGCTTGGAGGACGCGACCCTGCCGCGGATGGTGCGGAACCGGCTGCAGGGGCGGGTGGCGGGGCCGCTGTGACGGGGCAAGAAAAATGGTCTGTGTCAGCCTGCATGTGTGCGCATCGCATGCGCGCGTTTGAAGTGCGCTGTGTATTGATGAGGGGTCAAGCGCAGGCAGACCGGAACGTTGCACAGCTCTTCGCTCTTTCTTGGCAATCACAGGAATGTCGTCATCAGGCTGTTGCTGCTCTCGTAAGCGCGCTACCTCTGCCTCAAGCTCCGTGACCTTGGTGCGTCCTTCTTCAAGCTCCCGCCGAAGGCGTGAGCTCTCAGCATCCACCCTTCTTGCCTCTTCAATGGCTGCCCTTGCCAACTCGACTTCTTGTCTTAGGCGCGAATTCACGCTTGAAAGCTCAACGTTTTCGGACTTGAGCTTGTCATGGTCTCCACTGTTGATGCGACCTCTCAGAGCGCTGAGCTCGTCCCGCTCGCTCGCCATGTCGCGTGTCAGCTTCTCGAGATCATCCATCAGGCGCTTCAACTCGGCTTTAAGCGTTTGGTTCTCACGTTCCAGAGTGCTTATGTGTTCTTGGAGAGCCTGCGATTTTGCGAGTTCCCGTTCCGCATCCGCCACTGCTGCCTTCCTCTCCTCCTCCACACGACCCAGCTGCGTCATCACTTGCTCCAATTTGCTTGCTAGCTCCGCAAGCTGGCTGGTGTTGTTGCCATCACGTTTCAGAGACTCCAGGGCAGACTTGGTCACACTCAACTCTCCCTGTACATCAGTTAGGACCCGCTCCTTGACCTGGAGGGAGTTCCGGAGTTTGTCAAGCTCTGCGTTCAGCGAGTTGTTGTTGTCCAGCAGCAGCATCAACTTGCTATCGCGCTGCTGGATCTCAAGCTGCTTCTGCTGCACACTGTCCTGCATTTCACGAGTAACCTGTTCCCGTGTTTCGCGTAGCTTTCGTGTGAGATTCTCATGAGCCTTCTCAGAATCAGTCAATTTCACCTGCGTTTGCATCAATTGCTTCTCCACCCCTTCAAGCGCCTTGGACTTTACCTTCTCGGCCTTGAAATCAGCCTCCAACTTTTCCTGCAAAAGCCGCGCGCTCGCGATATCGTCCTCCAGTCTGCGTACGTGTGCCGGATCAATTGGAGGTCCCTCGTCTGGCTTACGCCCTGAGCGTCTAGGGTTGGAGCGCGCCAAAAATACCTTGATCATCGCTTGTTTCCCATCAACCACAAGAGGAACGCTCGGATCATCGTCGGTCATGACAGGCACCTCCATTTCAGTGCCTGGAGCCACTGGGATGTCCCCAATTGGGATGGAACAGTTGCCCACCAACTCCCCCGGCTCCTCGGGATTGCTCCGGTAAATAGTGCACGTCAGGACTTTGGTGTCTGCTGCCAGTCTTGCAATAAATTCTTCTTCAAAAATAGGCTGCGCACCGACTACGCGCCGCGTTTGCTGTACCTGATGTCGGTGGTCCAACGCAAGCATTACTGTGGTCTCTAATTCCGCAGGACCCGGCAAGTTGTGCGCCGAGATGATGGCTGCCTCGCATATGTCGCCAGATCTGTAGCTATGGTCCGGCACCGCAGCCAATTTCGCCTGCAGTTCTTTGACCAGCGCTTCAAGCGACACGGCCAGGTTCGTGGTTTCGGACAATTTGCTGTCGCGATCGTCCAGCATCTTCTGGAGCGCCTCGATGCGCTTATCGGACTTGCCAAGCGACACCACGCTCACCTGCTTCTCCTGCAGAAGCTGCTCCTCCAGAAGCTTGATGCGTGACGTGAGCTGTGTCTCCAAATGGCCCACTTCCATTTGCATCTTTTCGATCTGATTTACAGTCACGTCCTCCAGCTGCAAGCGCAGCTTCTCACACTCCTCCTTGTACCGCGCAGCCTCGCCCGATGTGGACTCGAGCACTTCCTGAAGAGCCTGAATCTTCCTTTCCAGCTCCTTGTCTTCGAGCGAGCGCTGTTGCAGCTCACGATCTTTTGCAAGCATCGTCCTTTTTGCTGTTTCCAACTCTTTGAGCAGCAATTCCGACTGTGCATTGAGGCGGCGGATTTCAAATTCCTTTTGCATTCCGTTCTCCAGCTCTCGCGCCAGCTCACTCTTCTTGGTCTCCAGCTCCTGCCTGGTATCGATATCTTCGGCAGCAGCAGGCGGCGGCGGGGGTGCGGATCGCTGTGCACGTGCCGTCTGCTTCACCTGAGTTTGCATTTTGACCTCTTCCAGCTCTTCAGCCATTCTCTCGCACCGCTCCTTGTACTCAGAATTTGCGTGCTCCTGGGCGCGCAGCACGTCAATCTCTTGGTACGCCTGCTGCAGATGTGCTCGTAGGTCATCATAAATCTGTGAGAACTGCTGCTTGAGCGTCACTTCCGCGTTATGTTTTTCGATTTGCACCGCACTTATGAGGGCGACCAACTTGTCCACGAGCTTCATAGTCAGGTCCTGCTCTGGAGGGTAGCTGCTCCGTTCATAGCCCTCGTTATTGTGCCCGTTTTGCTTCAGCTGTGTGAGCGTTTGAAAGATGCGCACGAGATTTTCCATGGATGCCTTTGGCACGCGGGTGAGCTGCACGTCCACAATCTCGCCCGTGTGTTGCTTGCGCACGCGGAGCCAGACATTGCTGCCCACCGCGTCTGTGCCCTGCAAACAGCCGACAACGTTGCCAAAGTCTACGTCGGTTCCGTCCACCGACAAAATCTCGTCGTCTTTGCCCAGCTTCTGACAGAGATGCGCAGGGCCTCCCGGCACCAAGTAGTCGATCTGCGTGCCGTAAACGCTCAGCCCTATCGTGCTGCCGCCCTTGGACACCAACGCCTGCCGCGGCGCTGGACTAGAGCTCCGCTGACCGGCCCCAAACTGCGCGGACGAGTGCCTGGGAATTCCAACCGGTATCAACTGATCCCAGAGGCCCATTGAAAGGTCGGGCCTCCCCACACTCCTGAGCCGAGCAGGCAACGGGGGCGAGGGCGCACGGGCGCCTTCACGGCTGGGATCGACACCGCGCCCGTCGCCATCGTCTCGCCTGCTGTTTCCCCCCCTGTCCTCTCCCGCTGGTCTCGTCACCATCACCCGCGGGGACACTACTGTGCGCACCGGAAGCTGACGCGGGCTCTGCAAGCTGTTGGTCTGGGCCGGGCGCAGCGCGAGGCCATCGACCGAGTTGCGGTCAACATACTGTCGCTGCGACGACGCGTCGCTGCCGACTGCGGCGGGCACCGGGCTCTGGCTTCGCGCCGGCAGGCGATACGCGTCCCCGACGTTGGCCACGGGCCGCAGGTAGTACTGCTCCGCTCGGCCTACCGGCACCCCCTCCTCGAGCTCGCCCGAGTCCCAGAGCACCGTGGCGACGTCGGCGTGCACAGCCTGGATGGTCCCCGCGCCCTTGTCGCGCCCCAGCTCGGAAACCAGTTGCACACGCAGGCCGCGCTCCGCCCTGGGCACGGAGGGGGGAAAGGGGATGGGGGCAGCGTGCGATGCGGCACCGGCCATCAGGCTGGGCGCGAGACGAGCGTGCGTTTGCGGCCGGGCGAGGAGTCCGGGCAGACAGGCCGGGAGCGCGCTGCTAGCGCAGCGTGGGGGGAGCCAAATGCACACGCTCTCGCCCCCCCCCGCCACACACAAACACGGCGCGCACGTCGACACACCGGATGTCCCTCCCGACCACCAGCATGCGTCCGCCGGTGCTCCCGCCGCGCCTTGCCCTTGCGCGCGCCGGCAGCACCGCCGACTACAGAGGACCGCCGGGGCCGTAGATCGTATTCATTTGTACTTGAAATGAAGTTCTGTCCTCCAACTTATCGTGCAAGCCGACAGGCCACTGGACGATAGGTTGGCACATGCCTTCCCGTGGACGCCGTTTGCGCACACAGTATTCGCGTCTGCGACTCCGGCAGCTCGCAGAGCGGCGCACCCGGCAGAGCGCTGGCGGGCGGGCGGCCCGCCCGCCCGGATGGAGCGCTCGCCCATGAAACCCCTGCTCACGCAGAGGTGCTGCATGCGTGCTTGCGCGTCGCCGTGTGGGTCCTCGCGGGCGGCATCCCACGTCACGGCCACGCCGCGCCGCTGCTAACTTCTCTTGCCCGCTGCGCCCGGGTGCGTGGCTGGCCGTCTGCAGAAACCGGGAGCTCCTGGCCAACCTCGATCGCGAGTCGTCGCCATCTACACATGCGCACATCAGCTCTCCCCGCGCGGGTGCTGCTGCGCGGCCCAGCGCTTGCTCGCGATATGCGCGTGCGTTTCAAATCTCGTCGTGCCACGCATAGCGTCCACTTCGCGCAGCGGCGGACGCGGATCTGCCGTTGCCGTGGGTTCCGAGACGCTCGCTCGCCATGTCCTGCGAGACTGTGCAGCCGAGTGTGAGGGTTGGCCGTGGAGAGGGTTTGATTCTGTGTGTGTGCAAGTGCCTGGCCTCACGCGAGCGTGTTGTTCGTGTGTGTGTGTGTGTGTGTGTGTGTGTGTGTGGCTGCGCATCGGGCAGCCCCTCTCACGTCGCGGGGCAACTATTCGCCGCTCAGGCTGGCAATTCCTTCTCAGCCTTCGACGGTTGACGACGTCATCCTCCGGATGGAGAAGGTGAGCGTGGTTGCTGTTCAGGAAGTTGCATGGAGTCAAGTCGATGCCGTGGTTCGACTGACCGCGGCACCGTGCACACGCAAAATGCAATCACAGCGCTACATTATCCCCACAAGCGAGGTACGCCGGATCCGCGTGCTGGGATCTGGTACCTTTGGTGAAATTGTCCTTGGCGAATGGCTGGGTACGCGCGTGGCCCTGAAGACGCAGGTACGAATATCCCACGCATCGCACAACCCCGTCCCTCCCTAGCGCACAACCTGCCAGGCATACTTATGCAAAATTCCGACAGATCGAGCAGCCGCCATCTGCTGGAAAGAAGCCCGATGTCAAGTCTGAATTCCAGGTGTGCGTTGTCCGTTGTGTGACCTTGTGTGTGTGACATTTGTGTGAGTTTGGCGCCTGGGGATGGAGCACGTCAACTCTCAGGGCGCGAACCTGCACTTTACAGGGCGGAAAAATGTGCCGGCACCGTAGCCTTGTGGGACCTAGATAGAGTTGGTTGTGTGATACGCACACATGACGCAGGTGGAGTTGAGCGTGTTATCAGAGCTGTCGCACAGCAAAATTGTTCGGCTCCTCGGGGTCTGCACGTCACCACACACAATGGTGCTCGAGTACTACTCCATGGGTTCCCTGGACGATCTGCTGCACCGCGAGCGCATGCAGCTAAGCGTGGGCCACTGTTTGTCTATCGCCCTTGACATCGCCCTCGGAATGGTGTACTTGCACCACAAGAAGGTGCTTCACCGCGACATCAAGTCTCAGAACATTCTTGTCGATGCCGGCTTGCAGGCTCGCGTTGCCGATTTCGGCCTGGCAAAGTATCCATTTGCGGGCGAATCGTCTGAAGATGGCATCACCGGGACAGTGCCATACATGGCACCCGAAATTCTTTCTCGCCGTCCATATGGCTTCCCTGTGGACGTGTACGCTTATGCAGTGGTTCTCAATGAGATGACGTCGATGGAGCGTCCATACGACGGCAACACGCCCGAGTACGTGATGAGCGCTGTCCTCAATGCCGATGCACGTCCAAGAACACGCGACACCTCTCCAATATTGTCAAACTTGACCCGGCTGTGCTGGCGCAAGGACCCCAGAGAGCGCCCAACATTCAAAGATGTAGAGGCGTACTTGAAACAAGGCATGGCGGCAGCTGCGAATGCACAGCACCTGAGCAACACACTCGCGTCCTCCGTTGCCCAACTTGTCGCTGACATGCGTTCTTCCTACTCGGTGGGGCGAGAGGATAGTATGGGCAAATTGCGTGACATGCTGGATCCCGGGCAAGATCTGTATAAAGTCAGCGATGTCCAGGAGGCCGTGCGACTGTCCTCGGGGATCCAGGCGACCGTTGAGTTGCTCGATACTCGGCAATCCCATGAAATGCCCAGCCTTCCTGGCGCGCCCTCGCTCCATGACACCCACGTGCTGGCAGCGGAAATACTGGGCAACGCAGTTGCGGGAAATTCAAACTGCCAGGATGAGGCTGGCTCGTGTGGGGCCCCGCGTCTGTTGGTGCGGATGCTTAAGAATGGTGCAAGCGGAGCAGCGTGCCGGGCAGCAGCTCGAAGCTTGCTTGTCATGTGTGAACAACACAAGTCCAATTCAGCGCAGGCCTCTGCCGAGGGAGCGTGTTCGGCTCTGCTTGCTCTAGCTTTGCGCTGTGCGCCCAACTGTCCATTTGACACGGAACGTGTCCACGGTGCAAATGCATCCAGCGACAGCAAAGATATGAATGGAAGCTCCGGTACTGGCAGAGGCGACCAACGTCACGTGGATCAAGAGTCGTCAACTACTATACCAGGCCTTCAACATGACGAGTCAACGGAGGATACTCTGCCGGGACGTGGGGTGGGAGCGTCGGATCCAGCTTCAGACCTTCGTAAACAGTTAAAGGTGCTGATGATGGGAACTGACCTGTGTGTCGACAGAGACCGAACGAACGGGGAGGATGCAGAGCAAAGCCCCAATTTCGACAAGCAAATTGCCGATGCTGAAGCTATTTTGGGTGCAAATCATTCGGTGTTAGATGTAGCAACACCTAAGAATGCACGACAAAGTGGCAGCTCCTGGTTGGACACGAATGTCCCTACACCACAGGAGGTGCAGCGGCAGCAAGAGGTAAGGTCTTTGTAAAGTCACCGGTTTCAGCATGTGGAGCCCCTGACTTTTTGGTGCCTTCTACACAGAGGTGGGAGTCAGAGTACACAGAAACACGTGTGAAATCAGCGGCAGAGGCGCTGCCGGATTTGGACGCGGGATTTCCGGAGCTGGTGCTACAGACGTTGATGACGTTGATTGCCGTATCTCCGCACACATGCGAAGATGTGGCACGATTCGGTATTTTCGTCGTCACTCGATTTCTGTCGCACCCTTCTGCCTCAGTGCAGGTGCTGGCGTGCGAATTGCTTCGGACGGTCAGTGACCCCTGCGGGGAGGGGGGGGAAGAACGCAAAGCTCTGTGCATCAAAAACTTTGGAGAACTTCCTCCAGCGCTGCTACTTCGTCTCATCCAGAACAAGCCCGAGTTATCGAGTCTGGGTGTGGCGGGACTTCAGAACGCAGGCCCGAGTCAATTAAAAGAGTTTGGGTCAGCTGGGTGTATTGACTACCTTGTGGGAGCAATAGAGAAGGCCCAGACGGGTGCAGAGAAAGGCGAGAGCACACGCACGGCTGTCGAGGTCTTGGTAAGGGCGTTGGAGATTGAGTGCAATCAAGGCCCATATGTGGCGCAGCATGGCACACAGCTGCTACTGCAGCTTTTGGTCAACGGGGCTGAGCCTCACGACATGGCGTTGGCGTGCAGAGGGCTAAGGGCCATAATGCAATACCTTTCGGTCGATGATCGCGCCACAGTGGTTCGTGACATGTTTTCCAATACCTGCAAGCTCGTCGAAGTTTTGCCAATCATGCCCATGCCCGACCAGATGGTGGCGCTTGAGGTGTTGGCTGAGTGTGCCAGCGCTTCAGATGAAGCCAAGAGTGCGGTCTTGGCTGGTGGATGTATAGGCGTACTCGTGCGTGTGGGGATGGCGGGCGATTCGGCCTTGCAGGCGTTATGTGTGCGCTGCATGTCAGAAGTGTGGAGGCACTGTAGCAATTCCATTGGGCAAGTGCTGCACACAAACAATGCTATTCCGCTCCTTGTTCGCGTCGTCAGTGACGGGAGCAGTGACGTGACGACCGTGATGACTGCTGAGGAGGCTTTGTGGCTAGCAATGGAACAGAACATTGAATGCCGCGCCGACTTTAGACACGCATCAGGAATGAAGGCAATGGTGTCACGTCTCGAGGCCCCTTCCAGAAATGTGCGCTTGTTCGCAGCGGCTGCCATCCGCACAGCCTGCATCAATTGTCCAGCAAATCGGGATGCGGTGTATGAGACGGAGGGGGTGCGGCGGCTGCTGTATTACGTGGGTGAAGAGATGGCTGAAGTCATCAGCGAGGCTCTCGGGGGCGCTGTCGAAATATCTACAAGGTAGAAGCTAATGTCTTCTCCCAAACTGTGTTCAAATCCCTACATTCCCAGGGTACAAAGAAGGGCTCTAACTCATTTCTCGCCTTCTCTCTCCTTCTCTTTTTCTCTTCCTCTTTTTCTCTTTTTCTCTGGTTGTGCATGTGCGCATGTCTGCGTGTGTGTGCGCGCGTGTGTTTGTGCATGTGCGCGGGTGTGCATTCGACCGTGTTGGACGTGGAATACCAGGTGGACTGGAGTGGAACATGCACTAGCTGCTATTAACAACGCCTGCTGTTCCAACAAGCTGAACATCAACGTACTTCACGCAAACGGGGGCATGGTCTGTCTCTCGATCGTATCCGCCCCATATATTTCTTGCCTGATCCCAAATGCTTCCCTCTCTTTCTTGAGTGATGAACACGCGCGACGATGCAATCAAGAATCATCACATGGTTCTTGCACAAAAAAACAGGCACTATTGATCCGGCTTCTTGATCGCGTGGCGGGACCGAAAGTGCGCGAGTTCGCTGCTCTGGTGTTTTCCATGTGTCTGTGCTTTGTTGGAGTCCTTTTACGGCATCCTTCCAAAATTCTCGACTCAATTAATCGTGCGAACTCCCCTATGCTTGTACATTTGATCATTAATGGCTGGGCTTTTGTGAGGCGTTCTTTCACGCGGGCACTTTTTGACCATTATCAATGCAAATGTGCAGGCTATTGTCAACGCGTGCAGCGGAAAACTGTGCAATTCATCCACAGATTGGAAATATGATGCCCAGGTATCGTGCGCGAGCGCAAAGACACCGATGCATGAATATGACCACTCTATGCAATACGCATTTCACCTCGTTCATTCATTTGGCCTTGCGTCTGTGAAAGAGTTTTGTTGCCACGACATACACTCACGTGCGCGCACGTGCGCGTGCACACACACGAACTTTTACGCAACATAGCTCGCTACCCGTCCTCTGCTCGTTTCTCTCTACCCTCAGCCTCATGTCTCACGCTCTCTCCACTGCTGTGCACGTTGCATCTTCCACTTCCACCCGTTCTTCTCAGAAAAAATTGCAGAGCGTTTGCGACGATGAAACCGCCACTGAAAACGCTCGCAAATATGCTGCAGGTCACACACATGCAGATAGCCACACACAATCTCGCAATATGCCCAACACGACACACCCTCTGTCCTGCGTGCCTAGCGCAATCATCGAGCGCCTGCAACAAATCTCTGCGAAAGAGAGCGAGGCGTGGGGCCTGCGATAAGTGCTTGTACATTTGCGAGTCCCCTTGTGTTTATTTCCTCAGAACGTGTTGCTGAAATCAATGTGTTGCAGGTGCGATGAAAATGGTAGCAAACATTATTTCCAAATCCTGAGCCCTCATCCGACCTAGTATCTTCCATCCTTTCGCCCACTTCCGGGGGCCTCTTTTGCTCCTACCTAGCGTTCTGTCTCTCTCTCTCCCCCCCCCACTGTGGGGGGCTTCTCTGTCCAAATGTGTTGGCGTGGTGTGCGTTTATTTTTTCCCGCTTTTCCTTTGTCCATTTTTTTTTGTGCGACGACAGGAAACCTGCCAGTTTAGGTATAGACTTTAAGACTTCACTGTACGTATCGAGTGCATTCGTACTATCAGCTGCCATGAATGAAGGATGCTGGTGCTCTCGAACACAAACTAAATTATCGGCAGGGCGTTGTGCCCTGCTGACCGACCTTCAGTCACTCGACCTCCCTCCTCCTCCTCTGTCTCGACACCCCCTCGCATTGACTTTTGATGCAGGGTGAAAGGTTTGTGAGTAGAGACAGACTACGGGAGGAGGAGGAGGAGGAGGAGGAGGAGGAGGAGGAGGAGGAAGGTTTATTCAAAGGAGGAGGA
>Ga0115006_10002688_pt1 | contig 11809 bp, 12 predicted proteins | sample ArcOceMetagenome_3_FD_88943 | JGI IMG/M metagenome (GOLD analysis project Ga0115006, IMG submission 88943) | Marine eukaryotic phytoplankton communities from Arctic Ocean - Arctic Ocean- Svalbard ARC20M Metagenome | ecosystem: Environmental > Aquatic > Marine > Oceanic | place: Arctic Ocean...
CCCGCTTGCACATGAGGCCTTGTGGGCGGTAGGGCGCCTGCCGATCGGGAAAATCGCTCCCGCGAAGTTTGGTGTGCACGCCTGCGGCAGTGTGTGCCGACAGTAACCAATCCGCGCGCACTCGGACAAGCAGCGCATACAAACGGCACTATGCAACGTCACGGTGCGGCCGGCGATTGTTCGCGTGCGCGTACGTGTACCAGGGTCGACATGCTTCTTGCTTGCCGGGGCTACTTTCACGTTTTCCTTGTCCCTGCACGCACCGCGCAGTATCACGAGTGGCGTCAGTCGGGAGCGGGCTCCCCGCTGCGGAAATGCCGCCGCGGGCCTGGCCTGGGGAAGAACACGCAGGGGCACTGGGGCGGTCGCAAGCGTTCGCATGCGCACGTCACCGGGCGGCGGCCTCGTCGATCTCCTTCTTCTTCTTGGCATCCTGCAGCCTCAACCGCGTCAGCACTGGGGTGCGCGCGAGCGGCGGCTTCCCCCCAAGGTGTCTGCGCACGCGGCATCCTGGCGCGCGCCATGCAGGCCAGGCGCGCGCAGCACATGGACACGACCTCGGCGGCCTTCTTCTGCGCGGCGGCCTGCTTGGCCGCCGCCTCCGCCGCAGCGGCCTTGGCCTTCTCCTCCGCTGCGCGCGCTGCTTGCTCGCGCGCCTGCTGCTCGGCGGCCTGCTTGGCCGCCGCCTCCGCCGCAGCGGCCTTGGCCTTCTCCTCCGCCGCGCGCGCCGCCTGCTCGCGCGCCTGCTGCTCCGCGGCGGCCTGCTTGGCCGCCGCCTCCGCCGCCTCCGCCTCGGCGCCCGTCTCCTGCGGAGCTGCCGCCGGCTCCCTCGACGGTGTCGTCGCAGCGTCTGCCTCCCCGCCCATGACGGTGTGTGGAACCCGACGGGCGCGTCCTCTGGAACCCTCGAAGTACAGAAGTAGGCAGGGAGCGTGACCTCGCTCAAAAACGCTGCATTTCGGAAAACACGCCAAGCCAGAGGCGCACACACGGGCGTCGCATTCTCGCTCTGAGTGAATCAGTGACACCACGCACACGGGCACATGGTGGACCGCGGCAGCGGCAAGGCCGACGGCACGGCCGGCGACGGGCCCGGGAGAAAGAGGGATCACCTGCGGGAAATCGAGCGCAACCTGGTCGTCCCTGTCATGCTCTCGCGGGCGCGGCCGCTCGCCCACAGCGTCCACGGGGCATTCCCCCTCTCGGCTGCCCCGCTGCCGCCCAAGGACGACGCGCCAGAGTCTGCGAGCGGTAGCGTGCCCCGCCTGCGCGCCCACCGCCGCTGCAGCCGATCTGCGGAATGAGAGCGTCGAGGAGCCCGCGGGCGGTGTTCGCGGGGTGTCCTGTTCGCGCCCACGCGATGCACGCCAATTTCAAACACGCACTGATCACCTCGCTCTCGCTCCCCCTCGTCCTCTCGCCAGGCTGCCAGCCGGCAAGCACTGGACCGCAGGATACAGACTTTCCCGGGGTTGAGCAGCAGAAAGGGGGCGACTCCTCGCTGCAATTTTTGTGGGAGAGGGAGCAAGAGAGAGAGCGGCATCGGGCGCCGGGGCAGGACCGGGACGGGCGCATCGGCAGTGCACGAAAAGACATAGACCTCCAGCGAATGCAGCAGAGGGGGGAGGCACAAGCGCTGAGGGCCGGAGACTCTCGGTGTGACAAGGGGCTGGACCGATTGCAAAGTCCAGTAAGGCCAACGCAGCGGGTGAGCGAGACCGACAGCCGGGCGCGCCAAGAGGAGTCTTCATTTCTTTCTCCTGCGGCCGGCAGGTTTGCTTTCTGTTCTGTCGGGCATTGCCTGACGTTGTGGGGTGCATGCATAATGTCCGCTCGATCGGTATTCAGTCTGTTCTCGGGCAACGTCCCCTCTGCACTCGTGCGCACGTGTGATTTCGCGCTGCCTGCCGACCAGTGAGCTCCTTTGCTGCGCAGGTTTGACGTATCAGCAACTGCCGGGGCATGGTCACATCAAGCCTCGCTGAGACAAGACGCCACAAAGCCCTTTGCATCCGCATCGGATGCACTAACTTCCAGATATGGCCACTTACACGATCGTGCAGACCGATATGCATATCCGCACGTCGGCGACCGTTTAGAGGGCCAGCACGATGGTCGTTTTACAGAGAGTAGGCAGATTCCAGACGAGGTGTGTCGGACAGACATGTTCTCGGGCGACCTGTCTACGAGGGACTGGCTTCGCACAGATTTGCTCCCAGACTCACCGCCCCCTCGTTCATTGGCACAGGAAAGGCCAAGAAATGATTATGGTTTTCCCGGTTCAGCGTTAGGTGGCGCTCGGCACCCTCAAAACGACAGCGCAGGGGCGTTGTTTAGAGCGTCGGCAAGCGGAGGTGGAGACTTTGATTGGGGTACGGGTGGCAAGTCAGAAGGAGAGTGGGCACGGGCGAGGGATCGGGCATGGGATAAGCACAAGGCGAGAGAGGAAGAGATGCAAAGAAAGACGGCAAGAGACAGGGAGAAAGAAATGGAGCGGGAAGCAGAGCGCAAAAGGGAGGAGGAGATTGCAAGGCTCGAGGAGGAGCTTCGACAGAGTAACAGCAACAGAGGCCTGTCGCATGATCACAAGAGCAAGGGTTTCCCCCGGAGCGGCTTGAAAATGGACCAAAATGCCAACAATGGGTTCAGTACGCTAGACATACACACGAGTGGTGAGGACGAAATAGACTTCGAGAGAAGTAGAGTAATCGTGACTCCGCGCAAGACGTGGGAGGGAGGTGCGAGCGGACGAGGATGGGAGCGGTGGGGCGTTGGGGAGATGGATTCGATTGCTTCTTCGCTTGCGGTCACGCCTCCTAGTATTGCGCCTAGTCGACAAGCAAGTATGTGGAATGGGATGGGTGAAGAGGGGAGAAGGTCTGGTGTGGGAGAACGGAAGGGCAACAGCAATGAGCCGTCATCTGACGACGTGTACGCACTTGGTATGGAAGGGCAAAAGGAGGGAGAAGAAGCTGTGGAGGAGGAAGACGCGCTGCGCAGGTATCTGACAGATAGTGTTCTGTATTCAAGTCGTGCGAGCGCAAGTACAACAGGCCCAGACGTTTCTGTCGCGAGGCAGCGGCCAAACCTGCATGAGGAGAGTTTTGTGGGCCTGCAAGACTTCCGTGAAACGTTTCAGAACTTTCTGCGCAAGTCGTTACGTGACTCTTGTTCTGGCACTGCGCAACAAGCGGAGCTCATTGGCGATGACGAAGAGGAGTCCTTTTCCCACGAATTTTCTCCACAACAATGGGGAACAGATCGAATGGGGATGAGCACGAGAATGGCCACGATTTCGAGAAGAATGTTGTGCAAGACGGTTGCCGAGTTTGAGAACACGGTCTCGCTCAGTGTGCAGACAGGCAGGCAGAATGAGAAAGGGAGAAGAATATGTTAGGAAAGGCTGGTCAGACTGTTAGCGAGCGATGCCCGCAACACGTGTGTGGAATCTTCACTCTCTTGCTAGTTGGTCACGCGCGACTGTTGTGTGTGCACATCTTTTGCAGCAGATGGCAGGCAATGACGAAGCCAAAATGAAGCTCACTCAAACGCTCTTGAGTCAACTACTCAAGGAATCGGGTTCGACACGTCTTGATGAGCCAAGACGATCTGAGACCAGCAGCTACCAGTCGAGCGGACAGGGGAAAGGCGGGGGTGCTCCAGGGGTGCAATTGGAAATTGCAGCGATTGAAATGCTTATAAGTCGGTACGTATGCCTGATGCAGACTATGTTAGGTAGGCATGGTGAGCCGTGTGCGTATTTGGTTTTCTGCATTTAAATTAGTTTTCTGATCCCCTCTTTTCTCTATCGCACGTGCCTGCAGACTGCAGCGGGCATCAACTCGTTCTGCTACTGGAGAGGATGAAGATGCCTCTGGCGATGGTATGGCTGCAAAGGTTAAATCCGGTGTGAATGCAGGGGGTGAGCATTTTATCCGAGAGCCAGTTGCGTTGGAGGCAAGAACGGTGGGAGAGGCGGGGGCATACGCAAAGCCCTGGACTCCAGCGCTGGCAGAATCTCGCGTTGCTCTTGCAGAGTCTCTGGGAATGGTTAGGAGTGGGCCGACTGGAATGCGCGGCACAAATTCAACGGGAGGGGGCGGAAATGTGGGTAAAGATGGCCATAAGAAACAAAAATCCTTTGATGCCCAGGTCAAAAAATTTGTGGATGCAGTGAAGGTGGGCGACGTGACATGTGTGCGACAAATGCTCAACGCTGACGCGAACCTGTGCCACGCTACAATTGATAGCAGTATGGCCTTCTCGCCACTTCACTGGGCCAGTGCTAAGAACCATGCGGAAGTCTGCCTGATACTGCTTGAAGCAAAAGCAAATGTCAACTGTAGCAATCGGAATGGAGTGACAGCACTGCACAGCGCAGCCCTGAATGGCAGTCATGCGGTCGTTGAGGTCCTACTTGAGTATGGTGCAGATATCAACGCAACCGACGTGAACGGCAAGACCGCTGAAGCGTGCGCACGGTCCAAGAGAAACAACTGTGTTGACCTCTTTGATATCAAGGCAATAGTTCAGGAAATGACCAACTCACCCGGCGCATGGACAATGAAGAAAATGGCTGAACTTCTCAAGCTTTGCAACCAAATCGCGCCAAGCACTTGCACCCGTCACGAGCTGGAGGAGCGAGTCCGCACCGTGCAGCCTGCGTTGGCCCACGTTTGGCAGGACGTGTTGCTGTACCGCAAGAAGTTTATGAAGGCAAGTTTCAGCTTCTGGCTCTCAAACATCAGGCATGCCAAGTGGTTAGCGCGAACTTCAATTTACGTCCAGTCCCTTTGCCGTCACAAGTTGGTGTTGCGCACCTTTCGGTACTGGCGCGTGCTGGAGCGTGAGGTATGCTCCCCTCTCCCTGCTCTCTACCTCTGCTGTTGCAGAGAGGTCTGGCTTACATGCTGGTTGTCTGGAATGGTGTCTATCAGTATGGCGCTTGGCAACGCGGCTTTGCTGCATCGTATGCGTTCCAGGAGGCCAAGGCGCACAGGCAGATGCAACGCAAGTGTCTGGCGCATGCATTGGCAGCATGGTCGCGCAAGTGCGACCACAAACGGCAACAAGAAGCACTGCATCGGAAGGTCTGATGCCTGAGTCCCGCATTGACCGAGTTTAGCATGCAAGCATGCTTCGGATGCACTAGAACCAGCGTGCTGTGCTAGCGCGCCCCCATAATTGTGCTCTCTTTTTCCTCTTGCAGGTGTCATCTGTTTCAGAAAATCATCGTCTGAGGTCCGCAATAGCATGCTTTCAGCGCCTTGTACAAGCTGAGCGTGTCAAGACATTTCGAAACCAGATGGTTGCCGATCATGCGCTTTCGTGTGCGCTTAAGCATTCCTGGCGTTGCTGGAAGTGCTTTTGGTGCCAGATGCGTCCCACTTACAGTGACTGGGTTCCTATAGAGCAAAGGCCAAAGACCGGACTTGGTGTCGTGGTCTGCAGAATAGAGGGAACCGCGCAGTACTTTGTGAAAAGTCTGGTTGAATCCGGAGCTGCTGCCAAGAGCGGAAAACTGGACATAGGAGATATAATTGTTGCAGTGAACGACAGGTCCATAGATGGTGTTCCACTCGATTTAGTATCATCACTTATGGATGGCCCTGAAGGTACTCCACTCATAATCGATGGCTTCCGCGGGCCAGACAAGCACAGATTTCGAGCAGAAATTTACCGGGGAGACAAGAGATATCGCCAGCAGACATCGAGCGAAGAGCTGCCGGCTGGAACAGGGCCAGCTTGTACAACGGCTGCATCAGCACCGGTGATGGGCGGGGAGGGAGACGCAAAGATGCAAAGGGCTCTGGAGATGGTGTTCGGGTTGCAGTTTCGGCATGTTGCAGTGAGGACGGCCTTTGAGTCTTGGGCCCTCCGATGGTGTGAAACCCGACGGCTAATGGAAATAGAGCAAGCGTGTCATGTGTCCGCACTTAGGGGTGCCGTGAGGCACTTGCACCTGATGGCCCAGATGTCTGCAGATGCTCGGCAACAGCAGCGCATGAGGAGATTGAAAATGAGCCAATTTAGCAAACAGCGGCTGCACATGTGTCTGGTGCGGGTGATGTCTTGGTGGCGAGTGCTGTCCCATAAAAATCGATTGAGCGACGATATGATCCAACGCTGCACTCGCCCACGAACCCTGGTAGACGACCGAGAATCGGTGCGTCTTGCATTCAAGGCCTGGATGGAGCAATTTTGGCGGCAGATTAGCACAGCAGCCCTCCTGCGCACAGCCAACCGCCGATTTGATCGCATGCGGTGTTGGGAGTGCATGCGATTGTGGAGGGAGGCGCTGCGTATGCTTCGACTGAACACACTGCGCGCCACCAAGCTTGCAGCTTCGTGCGCTCACCGCCTGCAACGGTGCACGCATCGTTTACTGCGCATTGGACTAGTCGCATGGGCCCAGTTTACGAACGTGCAGCAACAATGTGGCGCAAGGATGTCTGGAATTGGCAGCCGCAGAGCTGTACGAACGTGCCGATCAGCATTTCGATTGTGGGAGGTGAGCACCGTTACCATTGCACAATGGTGCTTCGCTTTTGCTAACATCTGACTATTGCTAATTGGTGCGGCAGCAACGGGTTCGCGAGGTGTCTCGGCAAAACTTCACAGAGCGGCTTCATCATTGTGTTGTGAAGTGCTTGCAGGGCAGCAAATCCCGGCAACTGATGTCGGAAGGTGGGATCAGACAAACACTATAAACACAACCTCTGTTTTGCAAACCCTACACAAAGTTGCCATGGAACTGGATCTGAGTGCGACACTAGCGCATGGTTGAATGTATCTATTGCACGTAGCTGTATGCACTGAGCCAGGATCAATGCGAAAACTAAATGTGCAATGAATGCAGCCTTTGGTTCTCTATCGCTCGAACTCAACCAGCAGCGGCGGCTCCACAAACTCGAAACGGACCTCCGTTCCAAGTGCTTGGCGTTGCAACGACGCGAGAAGGAATTGTTGCGCGATGTAGAATCCTTGGGACGAGAAGTAGAGGAGGTACGTCTTTTTGTGTGGCACGGCGCGTTGAAAGCGTGCGTTGCCCTTTTTGTTGCCCAATAAGCGACGGCTTTCGCGCATTTCGGAGGGTTCGGAGGCTAAAGGCCTTAGGTGACTGAGAGATCGCAGCCCCGAGGCCTTGGGGCCATTAGTTGATGCAGCTTGATGCAACGTTTTTGAGGATTCGGGCAAGCGAGGCCTGGGGAGAATCAGTATGACGCAACTTTTTGGAAGTCTCGTGACGACTTGCGAGTACCGTTGAGCAGTCGCGCCTTGCTCGAGAACACACCGAAGGTGAACTCTTTCACACGCAAGAGGCGCTGGCCAAGGCGATGGCCAACGGCCGCAAGCTCGAAGACAGCAGGCAGCTTGCTGACGAAGAGCTTCACGTGAAGTTGGAGCAGTATCGACTTGAAACACACCGGTTCCAGGCGGACTTTATCCGGGCGCAAATGGAGGCGCAGCGGCTTCAGCACTGCCTTGATGAAGCACTCAGGGACAGGGGGCGGGCAGAACAGGATTTTCAGATGAAAACCCGCATGCTCGAAAGTCGTTGCTGTGCGGCAGAAGAGGCGCTCAGCACCTTGCGCAGCTCTCTGCCGATACTCGAGGTGGGGGACAAAGCGCTGGACACGGTGCGTTTGGAGTTAGCGACGTCAGGTGCTGAGCAATCGGAGGGAAAGGGGATGCGGAGGCGTCAGGAAGGGGTGGTGAGAAGGACAGAGGGAGAGACGCAGCCAAGAGCAGGAGAGGTGCATCAGCGTACCGAGACGCAGCCAAGAGCAGGAGAGGTGCATCAGCGTACCGAGATGGATTTGAGCATTGAGCTAGCTCGAGAAGTCGGCAAAAGCCAGGTGTCTTGCTTGTCTGCGTTTGTCTGCGTACCCGCAGGCTTGAATTTCAGGTGTGAACAAATGCGCACTCACCAACCAAATGCCGAAACAGGAGCTCAAACGGCAGCGAGAGCGGGAAAAGGACAGGGAACAAGAGCGCGAGCGCGAGCGACAGAAGAAGCACGAACTTGCCAGACTTCGACTACGGGAAATGGAACGGGCGGAAGAGCGCCGGTCTGATTCGAAAACGCATGATTCGGTGGAAAAGGGGAATGGGAGCCCGGACAGGTCTGAGGATGTGTTGGACGTGGATGTGCTGAGAGAAAAGCGGTGAGTTCCGTAATCTTCCTAACAAGTTGCAGTGCGGAGTCCCTTGAGGTTTATTGTCTGCGTGTCTTGATGAGCACGTGTGTGGGCGCACGCCTGGGTGTGCGTTTGGTGCATGTTCGTGCTTGTGCACACAATGTGTATGTACTACAGGCGACGGGAAGTTGAAGCCGGAGTGCACCATCTGCTGCGGACACACGCGGAGGGCAAGACGCAAGCCGGACACAAGCCGCGGACCCCACCCGAGGGCTCACCCATGAGCGCCAGTCATCTTGCCTCGCCTGCTACCGGGAGCGGCGCGAGTGTCGATCACATTTTCGAGTCTGGACGTGAGCAGTCGCCTGCATCTCAGTCCCGTGCCTCTGCGACAAGCAGCCAGTCATCGTTGTCCGTTTCACAGACCAAAATATCTTCTCCGGCCCGGTCTTCGGGCTTGCTGCGTAGCGCTGCTGCACAACGCTTGAGCAGTAGCATTGGCAGAGTGGGAAGTGAGGCGGCAGGGAAGGAATCAAACAGAGTCAGTGCAGGCGCACGCCGATCCACCTGAGTGTCAGGTTGTCTGCACCACAGACACAGGCCTGAGTGCACAACAGGCTTGTTTTGTCTTTATAATTAACAAAAACGCATTCAAATTAACAAAAATGCATCAAAGTGGAGGACGCGCGTCGTAGTGGCGCATCCTTAGTCCCGGGGGGCATCCAAACCAGTGAGGACGCGACCCCCCCTCATTTAGGGCCTCCCCGTCTGTTTCTTTCTGGTGTGATCTGCCTCCTCCTCCTCCTGGGGCGCACTGCGCCCACTGCCAATTTTTCAGTGCCTGCTCCACGGGCTCAGGTACGCCTCCCGGCATATCTACCACGCGTATCCGAGCACTTGAGAAGCTCCCACGAGCCCGCGGCATCGCCCTTGTAATGCAGCTCAAAGTCGTGAAACTCCTTGAGCTCAATCTTGTGGGAGATTGAAAAAATGCCCAAGTTCATCTGCGTGCAGCGATTGTAAATGGACTGTTCCACGTCTGGGGAGATTCCATTCGTGCACTCATCGAGGACGACAAAGGCAGGGCGGTGGAAAAAGAGCCGCGCAAACGCCAGCTTTTGCTTCTGGCCTGGGCTAAGGTCCTTATTCCAGTCCCGCACATCGTCGAGCGCAGGCCGCAAGATCTTGCCATCCACTACAAATTGCAGATCCGCGCGGCCATTCACCTCTTCGGGGCTGCACTGCGCCCACCGCAGGCACTCGTGGATTTCATCGTCCGAGCGCCCCTGCTGCTGCATGTCTGCGTGGGACAGCGGGTAGATGACGAGGTCTCGCAGCGTGCCCTGCGGCACGAAATTGACTTGCGTGAGAAAGTATATGTCCTTGTCAGCGGGCATCGTGATGGTGCCGGTGACCAGCGGCCAGAGCTTGCGGATGACGCGGAACAAGGAGGACTTGCCGCAGCCGTTCCCCCCCGTAACCAGCACGCGCGAGCCGCGCTGCACTTTCAGATTCAACTCGTGGATCAACAGTGTGCCGTCCGGCCGAAAGACCGACACCCCCGCAAACTCAAGATCCTCGCCAGTCTGAAAGACAGGGGGAGCCCCCCGCGCCACCGCCGCGCTGATTTCCTCGGCTAAGACAGGCGGACGGTCTTCGAGGCCTGTCATAAGTCCCTTGACGCGCGAGGCGAGCCCGCCGAGGCGCCCCACGCGGTTCGTGAGTTCGAAGAGGTCCTGGATCGCCGTGGCCATTGCCTCCATGTTGCGCCACGTCGACACGAAATACTGCGAGATCTGGTCGGCCGAGGCCGCCCCGAGCCCGCCCGCGTGCGTGTGCCGGACAGGCAGGGCTACAAGGTACAGACCAATCACAGTGACAAAGTACTTGTTGAGGTACTGGCGCACCACCTCCGAGTTGAAGTTGAGCCTGCGCGTCATGGCCAGGTGCGCGAGCACTGTGTGGAATGCCCTGTCCAGCACTCCTTTCTCAGGGGCCTCGCCGCCAAGAAAGGCAACTTGCTCGCAGTTCGTGATCAATTCGGCGTGTGATGCGCGGAAGCGCCCCTCGAGCCGCTGCTCTTGGGCTGCCAGCTCCCCGTATGGGGGCAGGGTCACCGTGGAAACCTGTTCGCATGCTGCCGCGTGTTAGCACAGAGGTGTGTCCGCGGTGCTTTCCGACCGCATGGGCGCGCTATCTGGATGCATCACACTGCGTACATATACCTAGAGAGAGAGAGAGAGAGAGAGACGCTGCTCACACAGACGTGCAGAGCGTCGCCGCGAGGCAGATTGTGGGGACTTTGGCGAAAAGGACAGGATGGGGTTTAGCGTTTAGGGTTTAGGATGTAGGGTGTAGGGTCTAGGATGTAGGGGTTTAGGGTTTAGGGTTTAGGGTTTAGGATTGAGGGTCTAGGATGTAGGGGTTTAGGGTTTAGGGTTTAGGGTTTAGGATTTAGGGTCTAGGATGTAGGGGTTTAGGGTTTAGGGTTTAGGTTGGGGACATTGGCGAAGGGGACAGGATACCGCAGACGCGAACGCAAACCAGCCGTACAGGGTGAGCGGCGTGGCCAGGCCCTGCACGCGTGACAGCTCGACAGAGTACACGACGAAGTCGACGATGGGCTTTAGGGACTGGCTGAGCACGGACGCAAAGGTCTCGGAGAACTTGTCGACGTCGGACGTGATCTGGTGGTCGGCGTTTTCGATCTTGTGGTCGCCCACCTTGTTTGCCTTGTAGTAGATCATGTCCTTTTCGCGCATGTAGTGCCGGTGACACCACGCCGTCACTCGCTCCCGGACCTGCTCCCTCAACGTGGAGATGTAGTACTTGAGCGTGGCGTTCAGTATCGCGAGTGAGATGGTGCCGCACGCGAACTGCAGAACGAGGCGCTTCATGCTGGGGAAGTCTTTGGTCACGAGCGCCTTCACAATGCGGCCCCAGTGCTTGGACACCCACACTGATCCGAGCGTGCGCAGCAGCAGCGAGAAGCTCCTGCAGAGTGCGGCGGCGAGGTGAGACGCGGCGATGCGAGGCGGTGCGGTGCGGCGCAGCGCGCTGATGTATGAAATGATCGCAGACTCACAGCGATGCAAATGGTGCGGCGCAGCGCGCTGATGCAAGCAATGTTCGCAAACTCACAGCGATGCGATTGTTGCAGCCTCCCTTCGCGTGCAGGCCCTGCCAAAGATGTGGCGCAGCGCGCGCACGAGCGAGGCATCGACTTTCTGCCCCTTGCGGATGTTTTTCCGCGCCTTGTACGCCTGCACGTACTCGTTGAACTTGAACACAAACAGCAAGAAGCCCAGGCTGCACCCAAAGCCGATGGCGCCTGATGCACGCACGCACGCACGCACGCACGCACGCACGCACGCACGCACGCACCGGAGCCCACCAGCTGCCCGTCACGCTCCACCCGCACGGCCGCGCGCTGCGTCGCAACTATCTCGCCTCATCGCACACATCACCGTTGCGATTGCTGAGCGCTCTGAGCGCCATGCCGATGTACACCGCGCTACTTTCGCGGGAGCTCGTTCAAAGTGGGCCGTGACTCAAAACCCAGTCAGGCCCGTGCAGGGACCGTGACTAAGCGGAGCGGAATTGGTTCGTGGACCGAGCACAATTGTCAGCGCAGGGCAAACATCAGTGATGCGGTCGGCGGGGCGGTA
>Ga0115006_10002689_pt1 | contig 11808 bp, 15 predicted proteins | sample ArcOceMetagenome_3_FD_88943 | JGI IMG/M metagenome (GOLD analysis project Ga0115006, IMG submission 88943) | Marine eukaryotic phytoplankton communities from Arctic Ocean - Arctic Ocean- Svalbard ARC20M Metagenome | ecosystem: Environmental > Aquatic > Marine > Oceanic | place: Arctic Ocean...
ACACGCACACGCACATGCACACGCACACGCACACGCACACGCACACGCACACGCACACGCACACGCACACGCACACGCACGCAAATCGCCGCGCGCGCACATACACACATACACAGAGAGTCAGAGAGAGATATTGAACAGACGATGAAGATGAATGGCGCGCTTGCAGTGCCGTGTCCTGCTACGTGTCCTGCTAGGTGTCCTTCTAGGCATCCTGCTTGCCTCTGCCGAGTGCATCGCCCTCTTTCGCGCATGCCGAGTGCATCGGCCTCTGGCGCACACGCGTTCAGAGCAGGGCAGAGGCAGCACCTATAGGTGTCTCCACATTTGAGCTGCGCGGCCACGGCAGCGACAGCACACCACACGCACACGCACACTCGCACACATGCACTCACTGCTCACGAGCGCAGACACACGCGCAGACACAAGATGCACGCACACAAGTCGCGTGCACACGTGCAGGCACCACGCATGCGCCAGCGATAGTGCACACAGACAGAAGTAAGACAGAAGTAAGACAGACAGAAGTAACACCTTGGAAAGGACAGCGCGGGAGCGAAGGGAGGCGGCAGACGCGGCCAACTTGTCGCTGCCTGTGCGCACCCCCACTAGCTGCAGCAGCGAGCCAATCATGTCTACCTGCCGTGCCAGTGCCCGTGAGTTAAGGTGTGTGTGTGTGCGCGCGCCTGTTGGCGCAGATAGATCTAGAGCTGGCTGCAAAGTGATGGCCGGAGGTCGCGCACGGAGCGAGAGTGCTCGAGGAACGGACGAGGGAGGAAGGGAGAGAGGAGCGACACACGAGGCACAGTACACACACAAGACTCAGCACACGCAGAAGGCAGGGCACACGCACAAACAGCAAATGCAAAGCGCATGCAAACCACAAACTCGCAAAGGGCAGGGCAGGGCATAAACAACCCGCAGGACAGACGAAGGCGAGAGAGGAGCGCCGGCCGCGCGCCGCCGAAAGCTCGCATCGGGACCAGCCGAAGGCAGCAGGGCGCGCAAGGACCGCGGTGAGGGAACGGCAGCGTCGTGGCGGCGCTGCTGGCGGCGGCGCATGTGGCTGACGCGAAACTGCTGGGCTTTGAGCTCCTCCAGTTCCTTGGTCAGTTCCTTGGTCATGTCGTGCACATCCCCCTCGAACAGCCAGCTAGTGTACTCGCTGTCGTCGTTGTGCTCGCCGCCTATGCCGGCAGGCCCTTGCTGCCCCGGACCATGGCCGACAACCTGCGCCGCGCCTTGCGCGCCATCCGAGTCTTGGTCGCCCTCTGCGGGCTGGGCGGCGCGTGCACTAGCCTTGACAGCGCCCGTCGCAGTCAGGGGTAACGACGGGGAGGGGTCCAGTTTGATCACCCACGGCGTGAGATTGACGTCAAGCACCACGTGTGCAGCCAGGAGCTTGAAGCGGCGCGGCGCCTTGCTGCCTTGAGCCTTGCCAGCGTGGGGCGCGTCTTGCTCGCCACCCGCACCCTTGGCCGAGGGCACCACGTAGGTCGCCACGGACAATATTGCCAGGCCCACTGCGTCTTCGATGCTGGACCACACCTGGTGGGCGTCGAGCTGGGAGGCAGCGAGGTACCTAAGCAGGCCGTTCTTGCCCAGGATGTGCTGCACGTGATCCGGGTGTGCATCCAGGCGCGTCGAGTGCGCTGACCGCCAGTCCCTGCCCTCCACACTCTCGCGATAGGGGTGCAACGCCAGGAGCACGTGTCCGTCGTTGTAGAGCCATGCGCGCAGCGGAGACACGGACGTGACGGCGACGTAAAGCAGCAGCGAGAACTTGTAGCCTTGGAGCGTGAGAGGCGGCGAAATGTATCGCTGCATCACTCCCGCTCCTGTCGCCTTGGCCGCCTCCACGCCAGAGGGAAAGACGGCTGACGAAGCAGCCGACGAGCCGTGGAGCACCCACATGCCGCCATCGGGCACCGGGTCGCCCCGCAGTCGCGCAGCCTCAGCGGGCTGGAGCGGCAGGGTGTAGCACTCGGGGTACCAGCTCGTCAACAGACTGGCCCTTGCCCCCTGCTTGAGCGCCTTGCGACTGAGATGCAGCGCGATGCACAGCGAACGGCGGCTCCAGACCTTCCACCCCAGTCCCAGACTGTTTACCGCTGCTGCACCGGCCAGGGAGCGCTCTGGGATCTGCCCCGCGTTGCCCTCCCGCTTCAGCCACACCAGATCCGTCAAGCTGCCCGCATCTTTGCCAATGCAGCGCGCGAGATCCTTGCGGCAAAAGTCTGGCTGGACCCTGCGCTCGCGGAGCACAAGCACAAGCGCCGAGGTCGTTCGGTCGCCCGGAGCCGCCGGAAAGATGACGGCCCGAGATGACGGCCGAGCCGCGGCCTGCCCCTCGCGGAAGGGCGGTGGCAACTCGCCACCCCGCTCGATGCCCCCGACACTCTGGCGGGCCCCACCGCCCGACAAGGCGCCTGAGTGCACGCCCTCTTGTCCATGCAGCCCCTGGCGGTGGCGGTGTCGCCGGGGCCGGGCAGCACGCCACGGCTCGTTGCCGATCTCGAGCACCGAGGACATCGAGTGGAGCATCAAAAGATTGACGACGCCGACGACGAGCAGAAGCAGCGGCAGGAACCCGAGCACATACCGCCACTTGAGACCCATTGCGGCGCGAGAAGGGTGCTGCCGCTATGCTGCGGAGCGGCGTGCCTGTGCGTCCCGCGGACGCGACCGCTGCTTGCTCCTTGGAACGGTTGCCGATCGGAGGTGATTGTGATGCACCGCGCTGGCCCACGCGGCGCGAAAGTGCGCGCGGCCAGACACGGTGGCTACACTGGCGCTACCGCGCCAGCGTCCAGCGCCTGCATCGGCTACTGGCCGCGACACTCATGACCCTCAGTTTCATCGATGACACGCTAGGTTCATAGGTGTGCCCAGCTGGGCACAGGGCGTACCAGGGAAGGACACTCCTCGGACGGAAAACACGCAGCGGCGGAGGCGGGACACCGCGAGGGTAGAGCAGGGCTGACGGGCAGAGGGAGAGGAATCATCGCTGAGGCAGGAGGACTGCGGTCAGCCAGCCCAGACCGCCGCGCCATGCCGACACCCGTTGATCCCAGCTTGACGGCCGAGGCCTGCAACCAGGCCGGCAACCAGGTCGCTCTGCCCCTCCCGTGACGTCGCCTCGCGCAGCGTGCGAGCGCGTGCGGGCTCACCGCGTGCGGCTGGCCCTGCGTATGTGTGCAGGCTCTTGGCAAGCAAGATTTTGCGGCGGCGGCCCTGGTGCGTTTGTTCTGCGTGCTTCTCTTCCCCGGCGCGCAGCAGACCCGCGTGCTTCTCCCACCGGCTCGGCGGGCCGCAGGGGCCGCCCTGCCACGCCGTCTGCACCCGGCGCGTGCCGCATCGGGACGGGGAGAACGCGCAAGAGCGGGGCAGCGGGGGCAGTAATAGTGGGGCACGCGGAGGAGCGATTGCGAGGTTGTACGTCCTCGTGACACAGACTGTTCCGACAGTTTTACACCGCAGGCCTGGAGCGCGACGCCATGAAGCAGCTCCATCCCGTCCTGCTCTCCAATCGCAGTTCCGCCTACGCGCACACAGGTCATTCCACCTGCAAAGTCCGTTGATCCATGCGATCCGTGCAGCGTGCAAGGGGTCTTCTGGTGTGGGCGTTTGGTGCGCCCGCCTCCGCGGCAGGCTCACCGTGTGCGCTGATGAGTGCCAGAGCACGCGCAGGCCAATGGGCGATGGCGCTGGACGACGCAAATGCGTGCACACAGTTGCGTCCCACTTGGCCGCGGGGGCATGCCTGTCGCGGTGCAGCCTTGGAAGGCATGAACAATCTTCCCGAAGCCCTCGCGGCCTTCAAGCGCGCGCAGGACCTCAGCCCCTCCAACCCTGAGCTGGTGCGTTAATGCCCTGGGACAAATTGATCGTAGGAATTACCCCCCTGGGGGGGTAAATCTTTCAGAGTGGGGTGAGGAGGAGGAAATATCAACTCGGGCCAACGAAGCAAAAATCTGTGCCGGGAATTTCTTCGTTAGCCCGAGTTTATATGTCCTCCTCCTCACCCCAGTCTGGAAGATTAAACCCCCCAGGGGGGTAATTCCTACGATCAAAATGGTGCTGTGATCTTGCACGGATCGTGCACAAAGTGACGCTCTGATGCAGGCGGGAATTGTTGCTGATATCGAGTCGGCTTTGGCGAAAGAAAAACCAGTGGCACCGTCCCTGGACCAGACAGCCGAATCCCTTCATCTCGACAGGCAAGTCTGCAAACTGAATCTGAAAATTATGCCCATCCGAGACATTCTGAGACTTTACGCCTCTCCTCACGGTGCTCAGGTCGCCAAACATCTCAGCGCAGTCAGCGCAGACCGACGATAAGGTGGCGGGAGTTGGAATGCACATTATGCTCGATGAGGCCTCAACCCCTCCGCGCATCAAGATTCTCAACATTGCCGAATGGAGCCCCCTGCAGGCGCATGTCTTGCCTGGTGATACGCTTGAGGCGATTGATCGCGTGCCCTGCAACACTCTCACCTTCGAACAGGTGCCTATCTTTGCTCGAAAACGTTTGCATCGTGAACCACGCGGTTTTATGTGCATCAAACCGCGGCTCTGGCGGAAGGCTGCGGGGCCCAAGGCCCCCGTGTGTTTCAAATAGGCCATGACCTGCATGCGAATGGCAGGCATCCGCCATGATAGTGGGCCGTCCAGGCGATACCATTACGTTGCAATTCTCGAGACTGGGTTCGTCTAAGCCAACGCCATGGCGAATCACGCTTCCGCGTGTGCTGCCACGTCAATCGGCACGTGTATCAAGCGCGAGTCCGAATACGCGCGCCTTACCATCAGCCCCTGCCCCTCCGCTCTCAAACGGGATGAAAGTCGAATCCACTGGTACCAGCCCAGTGGTCCTGCGCGGTCCAGAGGTTGGCGTCCGTGTTGTTGTTTCAACCAGTGAGGTTTGGAACGATCGCTATGGCCACCAAGAGCAACAGGAGACGGAGCACAAGCGACAGGTGAAAATAGAGTTTCGAATCATTGCATGGCCTGGCTTTCTGTTTACTTAAGGACTTGATGTGGCAGATGATAGAGGCCCTTTCCAAGGCTGCAAACGTGTCCCCGCTACGTCTCAACATCTTCAAGTTAGAGTCAAGTGCGAATATGCCCGGGATGCGAGCGCATCTAGCCATCTACACGTCGCCTGCAACAGGCAGTGGTATTCCTGGTATTGATCCCGTCAGCAGCAGAGATATTGCCGAGGACCTGATCGCTCAGGTGAAGCGCGATTTTATTCCTTTCGCCGATGCTAGTTGCCGATGCAAATTTCACTGTAGGCTGGTCTGCTTGCTCTGTTGGAAGCAGAGTTTTGGTGGTAATGTGCCCTTTCATCTTCTGTGTTCTCCCTGTCTGCATGTGCAGGGGAGCGACCCGCGAAGCAGGCTCCGCGCTATGCGGCCATCTGTGACAAAGGTAGAGTACGAGGGCGAGCCTTCTATCCAGGCGGCGCCTGTGCAGGCAGGACCAGTAGAAAGCGATTTGATGCGCAATTTCATGTCTGAGCTCGAGACCCTGACCTTTTTCATTCAAGCCAACCACGATGACAATTTGCTCTATCATTATTCAAGAGTGGTATGGCGCATTCGCCCCTTGACTGTCTTGAATGTAAAGCCTGACGCTGCACAAGCATGCATTGGTACACACTTTATGAGAACGAATTTTTTTGCATGCATGTTTTTGACACTTACCTGTGGGCCTTGGGTGTGTGCTGGCTCGCGTGGATGCAGGGAGACAAGGTGAAGCCGCCGGATGTATTAAAGCCCTACGAGGCTGCCGACAGGCTGAAGCGTGCATATGTTCAGGTACTTTTTTTACTGTGTGCCTACGTACTCACAAAGCATCACCCTGTGCCCCGGGCGCAGAAACAGTATTGGCATTATTGTCTTCAATGATTTGCTCGTAGAACCACGTTGAGAGGTCTAGATCAGAAATTTGAAGCGCTGCGTTAGCGTATTTCTGAGAGTGTTTGCTACTGTCACAGGCGCAAAGGGAACTCGAGGAATATAAGAGTGCGCATAGCTTGCCGTACGAGGAGCTTAATCGTGTCATTAAGGAACGTGATAGAATTTCAGAAGAGCGGGATGAGCTCTTTGCCGAAGTGAAGCAATTGCGAGCAGAGGTTGGCGAGTTGCGCCCGATGCGTAATGGTTTCGAGGCAGAAAAGAATGAGCTGCTCACCCGCTATGAAAATGAGAAGAGGGAGATCCGCAATTACATGATGAAACAGGATCAGAGCCTTCTGAACGTACAGAATGCCTACGAACACCAGAAGCAGTACACGCGGGCCATCCTGTCGAAACTATCACAGCGCAGCATGGTGCTGAAGAGTCAGCACATTGTGACAGTGCCGGAGTTACAGTCTACCGCGCCATCCTTCAAGTGGGATATTATGTTTGACGACGTCGAAGCTGCTTACAACAAGGAAACCGGGTCAAACGCAAAACTGCCGGCTGAGCCTCCAATACCACCTGTGGAATGGAACAAGGAAGAGTTTTTGGCGCGCTTGCAACGGCACTTTGCTGCTTCCATCAACTCGCCGCCACCCGCAGATGTCCCGAGGCGGGACGCAGAACCGGAACCAGAAAAAGAGCAGATTGATGAATCCGAGCGTGAACAGATGAATGCATTCCAGCGTGAGCAGGCGAACGTCGACTTGGATGGCCGGCCCTTACCGCCAGGGTGGACGAATGAGGAGCATGTCTCTCCCTTCCCGTTTGACAAGCGCTCCCGATGTGTTGTGTGTCACGATCGGTCGCTCCTATAGTGCAGCTCGTGCAGGCCACATTAAAACTGACAAAGACCAATCGGATTGGCAGGATGGGCAGCGTTTATACGTGGACCACCAGAATCGCCGCTTTTCGTACGTGCATCCCGCTGATCTGCCTCGGAATGAAGGAACAGGGCCGATATCAAACTCGCGACCTGGTGCGTTGGCGCGGGTGGCTAACAAGTCCTAGAAATGATTCATCCGCACGCGATTCATCCACTGGCTGCAGTCGCATCCATACCACATGGGCCTTTTGGCACAAATTCACAAAGCTTGCTGCACGCGCTCTGACGAGACGTGCAGACTGCGCGTCTGAAATGAATGGTGATGCTTGACGCAAGCGCACGTGAGTTTGTTCTGCATTGCATGTCTTGCGCTTTACTCGCAGCACACACATGCTCTGACTTGTATTCACACTTGGCATTACAGGCACGGCGAGTGTGCCGAGCTCGTCACTCAAAGAGGCTGGTATGCTATGCTACTTGCTACTCGTGACTACTATTCTCCTCGACCACGTCCACCAAGCTCCTCTACCTCCTGCTCCTTTCTTTAGCAAGCATGTTGCTCTACCTCATGTTCCGCTATCTCACGCTGCACTACCTCACGCTCATCTACCGCATGCTCCGCTGCCTAGCCAGCTCATCTAACAAGCTCCTCTACTGTGCTCCTCTTCCTCGCGTCTCCCGCGTGTTCCCTAGAAGCAAGTACCTGGGTGTCACGTAGAAGTAAGCATGTAATTCAATGTTGATGCGCAGACGGCGAGGGCAATGAATGAAGCAGCGGATGATTCAGCAGAAAGTTGGCACAAGGGCCAAGGCCTGTATCCCTCTGACGACCATGGCCTACGACGTGATACGTAACAGGTGACGGGCACATGGCACAGCTCCACTGCTTCGTCTTACAGCTCGACTGCTTCGTCTTACTGCTTGACTGCTTAGTCTGCATCCAAGCCACCTCATTTATGTCATTAAAAGCAAGTTCTTTATTAAGAGGACAAATCGTGGGCTTAGACAACTCTCTCGGCAGCTTGTTCCGTGCGAACCCGCTGCCGGTCTCTTACCAGTGCGCACTCCCCGTACGCGAATTCACGTAAGCCGATTTTACATGCAGACGTGGGACGAGACGCAAGGGAGTTGGAGTAGCACGCCACTACAGCACGCCACTACAGCCACTGCGCCTGCAGCGACTGTGACAATGGCCCGTGACAATGGCCCGTGACAGTGCCTCGTGCATGCATCACCTGCTGAGTAAGCAACAGGATGCAGCGACCAAGTTGATACAGGCAAGCATCACGTCATCAAGCCAGGAACGCGTTCGCCTGTGCTTGCGGCCGTGCTTGCTCCAGTGCTTGCAGCAGCGCGTGCGGCACTGTGCGCACTGCTATGCGTGCCGTTATGAATGCAGCGACTCAAACAGCTGGTCGTTCATCATCTGGTCCACTAGCTCGACCGCTTGGTTGGCTTGGTTCTCCTTGTTGCTCTGTAGTCCGCCCTGCATGGTGCACAAAGTCACGGGACACCTACATCTCGATTTGGCACAAAGCAATGCAAGGATGCAGAACGTGTGGAGCACTTGTGCTTGTCATCGCACGGAGCACAGGCAGGCAAGCAGACGTGGCGAGCAGTGGATACCTCAGAGAGCACAGGGCCGTCGCCGTTGGCCTTGCTGTCGTTGTTGGCTTTCACATCCGAAGAGCCTGCATGCAGCACGTCCCGCGCGTCCTCTGCGTTTGCGCACGCGTGCTTTTCAGGGGAGCACGAGGCAACATGTGCGACGGGCGCGCGTCCTCGCACCAGGCAGCCGCGCGGATGCAGATACATGCGCGCATCAAGCAATGCGGGGACGCGATCAAGCCGGACTGGGAGCAGGCAAGAAGGGGGCAGGCGCACCGACGACGACACTCGTGGTAGTCTTGGAAGACGTGTTGTTGTTGATGAAGTCGCTGAGGAGCACGAAGTCGCCCTTGAGCTTCTGGACGGCCTCGAGGCAAGAGGCGGCGTCCGAATTGTCGGTCAAAGCTTGGTCCACTGCCAGCGCCGACTGCGACAAGCCCTCAGCACCAAGTGTGCTTGCCGCAGAGGCGACCGATCGAGCCTCAAAGCTGGCCTCGTCGGCAGCCTTTTTGCTTTCCTCCACACTTGCGGCCGACGTGCTGACGTTCAACGACGCGGCCACAGCCTTCTCGATCTTGCCGATGGATATCTCGGCATTGACGCGGAACTGGTCGAGGACCTGGCGCAGGAGCCCCTCGTTGCCGTCCACGAGCCCCAGCGTCATTTCCAGATCGAACGGGTCAGTGCTGCTGGGGAGCATGTGCATGAGCTCATGGCAGCGACCCAGGTAGCGGTTGGCGTCCTCGATCGCGTTGGCTTTCATCGCCTCCTCCGCCGCAACTTTGAGGAACCAGATGGCACGCTTGCACGCGGGCACATCGAGCTCAGCGTCGCTCATGCCGATGGCGGCAAAGTCAAAGTGCAAGGCCAGCGTCGCTGCTGACACCTCGTTCTCCGCGTTGACGTAAAAGTTGGCGATGCGCTTGTGCAAAAAGCGCTTCTGAGAAAAGGTCAGGAAGCCCAGCACGACCTCCTGCACCATCTCGTGGCGGAAGCAGTAGCCATTGCGGTCGCGCATCAGAATATCCACCGACACCAGGTACTCGAGCTCCGATTGCAGGTCCTCGCTCGAGAACTGCGAAGGCACAACGTCGTATATGAGCGCGGCGCGAACGTTGCGCTTGGCAATGGCGATGATCTTGAGGATGAGCTTAGGCGCCGGAAGAAGGCGGTCAATGCGCAACAAGACGGCGCCTGTGATCGTGTCCGGCAGCTCGGACAGCGCACCTGACGGCGACTCTTTGACGAGGCGCGCAAACTCGACGCAGTAGAGCGGAATACCCTGCGTGCGGTCCATGACCACGTCTGCCACCGCCTGGTCCAGCTGCCCCCCGAGCGTCTGTTTGACCAGCTGGACCGAGAGCTCCGGGCTCAGTGCTGGGAGGGGATGGTGCCGTATCTTTAATTGGTCGCCTTCCAGATCTTCCAGCTCGGAAAACCCGCTTTCGGAGCGCGTCGTGATGACAAAAAGCACCGCAGGGCAGTGGGAAACCAGGGAGCGGAGCAGCCCCATGGACGCGTTGTCGCAGAATTGACAGGCGTGCAAGACGATGGATACCGGCGACGTGGCACAGACCGCATTCAGAATCAAGGCCAGCATTTGGTGCAGCTTGCCGCGCCGGTCTATGGCTGACAGCTTGTGCTCGCCCTTTTCTTCGGGAAAGAGGGTGGGCAGGATGTCGTTGAAGACGGAGCACTCCTTGCTAGGAAACTTGTCTTCAAGGACGTTGATCAGCGCGTTTTCGCACGCGCGCGTCGTGAACTGCGAGGCCTTGTTGTTGCCGTCAACGCCAAGGAGGGCGGCAAAGATGCGCTTCCAGGGGTAGTACGGCGTCTTGGTCTCCACCGCGTCCGCCGACGACTTGAAGACCTTGACGGTGCCAATGTCGACCATGACCCCGAGGAAACGGCGCAGGACCGTGGCCTTTCCGATGCCCGCTTGCCCTGAGAGCACCACAAGCCGCCCAGGTGCGGCTGTGCCCAGCTCCTGGCGATCTTGCATGTACTGCTGCAGGGTGGTCCTGAGCTCCTGGATAAGGCTGTCGCGGCCGAGGATGCCTTCAGAGTCGCGGACCGAGACGAGCTTCTTGGTGATGCGGCGCTCGCTCTCGACAGGGCGGTAGACCTTGATCTTGTCGTCCCGCCCCTTGACTTTGATCGAGCAGATCTTTTCAAAGACAGCCGAACCGCAGCTGGACTTGTACGTGTCTTCGTTGACGAGCACGCAGCAGTTGGCGTTTTGCATCAGGCGCGCGGCCAAGATGACCGAGGAGCCCACGGCTGTGTACTCGAGCCGCACGTCGTTCCCAACCAGGCCGCAGATGGTCCAGCCCGTCGCGATTCCAATGCAGCTCTGCACGCTCATCGTCTTGAGATTATGCCGGATTTCAATGGCCGCGTGCACAGCGCGAACGGGGTCGTCCTCGTGCGCCATGAGAGGAAAGCCGAAGACGATCTTGAGCACCGTTCCCTTGTCGTCTATCTGGAACCGCGACACGGTCCCTTCGTATCGGTGCAGGACCGAATAGATCTCGATCATGATGCGCTGGACCAAGAGGGGCGACTCGGGGAGCGAGTAGTTGAAAGGCTCGCACTGGATGTCGAGAACACGAATGAACATGATCGTCACCCTCCTGCACTCCTCCGCCTCCTTGGGCGACTGCCCCGAGTCCACACACGCCATGATAGAGTGCGGCACAAAGCGCCGCATTGCCTCCTCCACATCGCCCGAACTGTTGTCCACCTTTTGCAGCGCTGCACAAGCGCACGTGCAGGCGTCAGCCTTGTTCGTGTGTGTGTGCGTGGGTGCCTCACTGCATGCTTGCACCTGTTGCTATGTACGCGTCCTCTCTCGCGCTCCCTAGTCGCAAGGATGGCGCATGACACTTGGCACACGCACGGGGGGGCTGTTGACCATTGAGCATGGTCTGTCGAGCCGTCACGGCCGGCATCACTGGAGGCTTGCCGAGGGCGTTGAGCACGTAGAACTCTGCCGAGTCGAGGTCGTCCACGGACGCAACGCGCGATTTCTCCAGCTTGGTCACGCTTGGCTCACACGGCATGGCATATTTGAGGACGCTCGAGGAAATGATGGCCTCGCCGCACTTGGCCAGCTCCCCACAGTCTTTGGCCTCGGTCAGCGCCGGCCCCGCCGCCACAAACTCGGCCTTGTCAAATTGGCCTCCATAGGTCATGCAGCGGATCATGCCAGCGCCCACGCCAATGTGGATGAAGAGCTGGCTGTCGAGGTCATCTGGTGCAGGGGCGCATGGCATGCCAGGGCAATTCGCGTTTAGCGTTTAGGAACCTTGGGGTTGTCAACAGAACCTTTGCTACTGCGTCTTCATCAGACGATATAAGCGCGCCTCCACCCTCGCCTACACTATCGCCTACTGACCCTGTGCCCCG
>Ga0115006_10002693_pt1 | contig 11795 bp, 10 predicted proteins | sample ArcOceMetagenome_3_FD_88943 | JGI IMG/M metagenome (GOLD analysis project Ga0115006, IMG submission 88943) | Marine eukaryotic phytoplankton communities from Arctic Ocean - Arctic Ocean- Svalbard ARC20M Metagenome | ecosystem: Environmental > Aquatic > Marine > Oceanic | place: Arctic Ocean...
ACACACACACACACACACACACACACACACACACACACACACACACACACACACACACACACACACACACACACGAACGCACATGCACACATAGACTAAACACCTTTTTGGAGCAGCGTGATGCGAGTGCCGGCCATGATCTTGCCGGGCCTAGCAATCGAATGGCAAGGCGTCTCCACATAGAAACCCTACACATACAAACACACACACACACACACACATGCACATGGTAAGTGCATGTGTGTCCGTTTGCGTGGCAGGGCCAATGTGTGTGTGTGTGTGTGTGTGTGTGTGTGTATGTGTATGTGTGTGTGTGTGTGTGTGTGTGTGTGTGCACGCACACCTGCTGGATGACGTCCCACATGTCCTGGCATGACTTGGCCTCCTTCAGGTCGTCGAGCTTGGTGCGCTGCAGCATGAAGCGCTGGTCGTGCACGTTGCACGCGCCTGAACACCACAGACGTAAGTACGCGCGCGCACATACACACACAAACAGACAGACAGAAAGACAGACAGACACACACACACACGACGCAACCCAACACGGATGACGCACGTAGTGACGCACATATCATAGTCGTCGTGTGCAGCTATTTGCACATGCAGAGAGTGAGAGTGAGAGGAGAGGCAGAGAGAGAGACTAAGATGCACGTAGGCGCAGCACGGAGCCACATGTCAGTGGAACACGCGACGGTGCAATCCTCGCTGCTGCAAGAGCAGACATCATCTTCGCACACTAGACCGCGAGACAACAAAGCCCTCCAGAACCATCACCAGAGCAAAAAACAGTACCGCTGTCGGCAACGAGCTTCTTCACCACCTCGAGGGCCCGCGTGAAATAGGGATAGTAACGGACCACGTTCATCTGGCCCGTTACCATCGGTGTCTGGAGACCAAAACCCTCCGCAAACGCCTCCGGCGCCAGCAGATCAATCCTGCAAACATTGCGCGCAAGTTTTCCCGGGTTTACACACACACACACACACACACACACGCTTTACTTTGCGTCCGCGAGGCATACCAAACCAAGTGCATGTACGCGCGCATGCGAACGGCCAAGCCCAGCGAGCTAAGCACGCACACCGAGCGCATGCAAGCATTGTGCAGCCCCAATCGTCGCCGCCGCAGTCACAGAGAGAGCGTGCGCGCACGAGCGCAGGAGCAAGAGGGAGGGAGAGAGACCAGAAGACTGGGTCATTGGGCTCAGAAATCTGGCGCCACTTGATGCTAATGTCGACGAAGTCACGCCACCCGAAGTCATGCGGCTTGCCTGGATATATGTATGAATGTGTGTGTGTGTGCGCGCGTGTGTGTGTGTATCCGCGCGCGCGCGCGCGCGCACACACACACACACACTTACAATATACATATACATACATACATACCTCATACGCGGCCGCATATTGTTGCCCTACACATCACATCATGCACCATACATGTATTTCGCAATCACCCACTGCACATGCGTATTTGTACATTCTATTCCATACCGTTGTCCTTGCTCGAACCCTTGGGGTCGAAAGCGAGGGGCACACTCCCGGCGCCATCATCGCTCTTGGTCCCCTACAGAGCAACGCGTGAGGTGTAGCAGGACGCGAGGGGGGTTACAACGGGCTGACGCGAAGCAAACGCGCAGTATGGGGCAGGGGAGTTGTGCGGAAGGTTGACGGGAGAGCGAGAGAGGGCAGGGCCCCGGAGTGGGGACGGAGGGAGGGGGAGAGACGGCAAGGCAAGTGAGGAGACGCAGGGAGAATTAGGCGCCTAAGTGGGGGGAAGGGGGGGGGGGGGGGGGGCCCCCGGGCCCCAACGCGCGGGGGGTTGGGGGGGGGTGTTAAAAGGCGCCGGGGCCCCCGGGGGGGGGGGGGGGGGGGGGGGGGGGAGCGGGGGAGAGAGAGCGCCGCCGGCCGAGTGGGGGGGGGGGGGGGGGGGGGGGTGACACCTGGCGCCACCAAGCGCGGGCTTGCTGGGCCATGTGTATAATGGCCAGGCCGCACATGCGGTGCTGGCGCAGGTTGGAGAGGAAGCCAGGGGTGCGGAGCTGGATGAGCTTGCCGAAGCGGCGCGAGAGGTCGACAAGCTTGGCCATCTCGGGCGTCGGCGCCTTGTCGGAGAGTTTGATGTCGGCAGTTTTCGAGCTGAAGGGCTTCTGCGGGATATAGTTGCAGAGTCGCGGGTGGTTCGTGGGGTGCCTCTTGCAGTACGCCTCCTTGAAGTAGGGGTCGAGGTCGACGTCGGGGCTGTAGGTGTGGATTTTCGCGTCGAGCTTCTTGTGCAGGTAGAGCACGAGCTCCTTCTGGTAGTAGCACTGGTGCCCAGGGTCGAGGCGCAACAGCGCCGAGTATTCGGCCACGGCGCCCGAGAGATTGCCCAGCGAGTGCATGCACACCGCCTTCATGAGCTGGCAGTTGCGATCGTTGGGGTCATAGTCCACGCCCTTGCTGAAGTCGGCGAGCGCAAGGCGGATCTCGCCGCAGCCGTAGTAGAGCAGCCCGCGCAGATGATGGCCGTGCACGTACTTTGCATCCACCTCGAACGCGCGCGCAAAAACCTTTTCCGAGGTTGCACGGTCCCCGCCGTCGCGGTGCGCCTGCGCAAGGTTGGCCCACGCCTCTTTGAAGTTGGGATCGAGCTGCGTGGCACGCTGGTAGGCGATGATTGCCTCGCGCGTATGCCCGAGCGAGTTTTCGCACAGGCCCACGAAGTTCCAGGTGATCGGGTTGTTGGCCTCGAGATCCAGCGCCTTGCGGAAGTCCTGCAGCCCCTTGCGGTAGTCGTGCATCTTGTGGTAGACAATGCCTCGCTGATGGAAGCACTCATAGTCTGCTGAGATGGACGCGGCCTTGGTTAGGTCCTTGATGGCCTCGGCATCAAGCCCCAGCGCCGCCCGAGTCTGGCCGCGCCTCTTCCAGGCGTCGGAGACGTTGGGGTCTATCTCGAGCGCGTGGCCAAAGTCGTTGCACGCGGCGGTCAAGTTGCCCTGCAGCGCATAGGCCGTCCCGCGGCCCAGGTACGCAGCAATGAGTTTTTTGTCCTTCTTCAAAAGGCGGTTGAAGATCTCCATGCCCTCCTTGTACCTGCCCGTGTTCACCTGCAGGTACCCGAGCGCAATCTGCTCGTCGGTGGTTGCATTTCCGATGCCGTGTGCGATCAGATTCTGCGCAGCCGCCAGGGCCGCCGCCTGCCCGGGGTCCCGGTTTTGCGTGTTCTTGGACGCCGTGATCGTCAGAACGCCATCTCCCTCCCGGGACTCTGCCGATCCTGCCGCAGCAGCAGCCTGCGCCGCGCGCTTTGCCTGCTTTCCCATGGGGACGGGCGCGGACGGGGCTGGGGCCCGCCCCGACGGCGCCGAGCTTGCCTCGTCATCGTCCGCCGAGACGCTGTGCGCGCCGTGGGCCGCGCGCGGCGGCGAGCGCGCAGCAGACGGCGCCTTTGCGGCCGCAGGGCTGGGCGCGGCCGCGGGGGCAGCCTGCCGGGGTGCCGCAGGGGTGGGCGGCTTCGCCGGCGCCGCCGGCTGCTGCTGCGGCGCGCGCTTCGGCGGCCCGGCGGGCGCGGCATCTGCTGCGCCCAAGTGCTTGCTCGGAGGGTTGAGGCCGAGCTGCCGCAGCATGTTGAGGTAGCCGTCAATCTCCCACCCCAGCATCAGGCCGTCAGTGAACGCCTTCTGCGCCTCGTTCTTGCGGCCCATGCCGTGCAGCGCGAGGCCGCGGCGCTCCCATGCCTTGGAGCAGGTGTTGTCGATCGCCAGCACCGCGTCCGCGTCCTTGAGGCTCGTCTTGAAGAGCTCCATGCAGTAGTAGGCAGCAGAGCGGTTGCACAGCGCGGTGATGTCCTCCTCGTCCTCCTCCAGCGCCTCGGTGTAGTGCTTGATGGCGCTAGAGTAGTCCTGCGGGTTCGGCATGCGGGGAATAAGGGCAGGCGGGGGTTGGGCTGGACGCAGGCGACCGCGCGCCGCGCCGCGCGGGGGTGGCGCCCCGCAGCACCAGGTGCACAGGGCCTGCTAGGCCAGTCCCGCGCGCCCGGCAGGCACCACCCCCCGCTGCCGCGAGCGCGTGACCTGGCGCTTTTGCGGCAGGATCGGCACAGGCGACACCGAAGCGCGGCGCGGCGCGCCGCGCCGCCACGCGTGCGCACGCCACGTAGCCACGCACCTGCTCGGCGAAGCATCGGTTCCCCCTCACGAGCGGCGGGAAGGCCGCCATTGCGCCCGCCATTGTGAGCCTCTCCGTCCTCTCTTCCGCGATGGCAGCGCGGATGGCGGGAGCCGAGCACGCATTTCTTTTTTTTAACACGAACTCTCCTGCTGTTCGCGCGAACAGGTTCGGTTATGCAGCGAGGACGAGGCTAGCAGGCTCAGCCAGCAGTCGCCCGCTCGCACCGCGAGCAGGCACGGCACCAGGCGACCTCGCCCGGGGCGCGCAGCATCGTTGCCCGGCCCCTGCGGATGCCGCCGAAGGGGGCGCGCGCCAGCGCAAAGCGCAAGGCGCCCGCCAAAACCACGGTCGGTGGCGCCGGCGTGCCGCCGCAGGGCAAGATCCTCGCCTACTTCGGGGGCGGCGCGCAGGCACCAGGGAGCAAGCGCAGGAGAGGAGAGGGCAAGCAGGGCGCGAATACGCAAGCTGCGGGCGGGGGGGAAGCGGAGCTGGTCGTCATTGAGGACTCGCAGGACGCCCTGCCACGCTGCGCGAGCACGGCAGACGAGCCCGTTGTGTTTGAAGACTCGCAGGACGGTGCTGCCGTGCAGCTCGCGAGTGTGGGGCCGAGCAGCGCTTCCGCCAAGGAGGCGCAGCTCGCGCGTGTGGTGCCGAGCAGCGCTTCCGCCAAGGAAGCGCCCGTGCGGAGCACAGTGCGGCAGCTGCTGGCCCCGGCGGACAGAGACAGTGGAATTGCGGCGGGCGCGCCGGGCCGGTCGGCCGCGCACAGCAAGGCGGCGGGGACGCTGGGGAACTTCGGGGCGCTCGTGACCCACCCGGGTGCGGCGTGCAAGCTCGAGCGCGGGTGGTGGGGCCGGAGTTTCTCGCTCGCGTATCGGAACCTCTTTTCCGACCGCCGCCCGGCGGGGGTGGGGTGCCATGGAGCCAACTGGGGGCGGCGTGTGGACCTGCAGCTCGCGGGCTTTCGCTGCGCTGTGCTCGGCGGAGGAAAGGCGGCCAACGTTCTCACGATTCCGACTGCGGGCCCATACAGGACCCCGGCGGTCGATGCGAGACACTGGCGCAACTTGCGCTTCATGCTCAACGCGCTTTCACCGCCCGCAGGCGAGGAGGGAGGACAGGAAGCGGGCCCTTTTGATCAATCGGACCGACGTGTGTTTCAGATGATCCGGGCGCTCCCCGCATGTGCACAGGAGCTCTTTGCAAGCCTGCGGCATGCCGCGTATGGCGCCTGCGGCGGCCTCCCCGCCGGTGCGTGCAGGTGGTTCATTTGCCAGGAAAAGTGGGCGCAGGACGCGGCGTGTGCTCTTTGTGACGCAGGACTGGCCCGTCGTCTGCGCACGGCGTCGGACGCCGAGAGCCCCGTCAGCCTGCTGCCGCTGCTCAGTGATGCGCAGCTGAGGCACCTCGTCGACAACAGACTCGGTGGGAACAGCAAGGCGTGCAGAGACCGAGACGCTCTGGTTTCGACCATTCTGGCAGCAGCGAACAGGGCGCCGACGGCAGGACAGCAGTGCATAAAATTTCAGCGAGTTGCAGGGTCTGCTCCGGCCGCGGGCGCGCACAGCACCAGCAGTCCCAGGAAAAAGGCTATTAGCAGCCCCGGTAAGGGCTCGTCCGTTCAGACAGTGCTCAACACGGGGGGTCCGCAGGCATCGCTACCGCGTGCCGTGCTGGAACTGCTGGCTGCTGGCCCGCTGACCAGAGACCTGGGGGCCAACAAGCGGTCAAGCTCCACAGGCCGCAGCGGGCAAGGGCAGGCCGCTCAGAACAGCGCGATGGAGCGCGTCGTGTGCATCAAACTGACCGACGAAGCTGAGGCATCGTGTCATCGCCTGCAATTGATCTTCTTCGTGCTTGCGCGCTTCTCGCCGGATGAAGCTGCTGCCCTCCTCCTGTGTGATCTAGAGCGCCTGGCGCTGGGGCTGGGATGGGAAAAGTCGGCGCCGCCGTCCTCGGCTGCTGCTGCTGCTGATGTCTCCGAAGACGAATACGATGCCCCAGCCCCAGCCGGCGCATTGGCCAGTGAAGACGATGGGGCACCGGACACGGTCGACGTGACTGGGGGTCATGGGGCAGTCTCGCCGAGTGATAAAGCGCACGCAGACAGAGGCGGTGCTGCAACGCCTAGGCCGGTGGCATCGCTAGGCTGGGCCTGGACAAAGCTGCCGACGCGCGAGGAAGCGCGCAACTTGGAGGAGTCGGTGGCGTGCTCGGATAGCTTGGAGCTTGCTGGTGTGTGCCCTGCCATGCACGAGGAGCGTGCCTTCCCTTGCGCCACCCGCGGGCCTTGCTCTGTGCGCGTGCCTGTGTGTGCCGACGCGAGCATGCGCGCGCGCTTCAGAGAGGGGCGACTTTGTCACGGAGCCCCCTGGTGTGCAGTGCGATGCGGCGACCACGAGCAAGCCTACGACCTGCTTGCCAAAGCCACAGCGTCTCTGATACTCCAGGACACGGACGAGCCCGACGACGGCCAGATGTCAAAGGACCAAGTGGGGAGAGCGCAAAGAGGACACGGGGGGGACGATCAGGCCGCACGTGGGCCAGGAAACGAAGCCCAAGCCTTGCACTTGCCTTGCTTCTGGTCTCGTGTGGTGGTGTGCGGAATAGGTACCCAACACTAGACACTGAATCCTAAACCCTTAACAGCCTACACCCCTCAACCTTGACCCCCCAGCCCAAGGTTGTCACGTATACGATATCATGTATACAGGATTGATGATTGCACATGTGCAGGGCTCCTGGAGCGCGACAAACAATACCGCAAGGCGGTGGAGAGCATAGATGTGCTGCTCGCAAAGTCTGTGCTGCGCCTGCGGCCGGCTTCGCGAGGGCACCTGCTCCTTCGCAAGTCCATGGACCTTCAGCACGCGGGAGCCAACGAGGCGGCACTGAGAGTGTGCGAGGAGGCGTGCAACGATGAGTTGGTCAAAGGCGAATACCGGGTGGCACTAGAAGCTCGATGTGCTCGACTAGCAGTACCCCCCCTCCGGTGGAAGAAGCCTGTCTTTCCTCCGCGGTCTCTGGCAGTCACGCGCACCATCCACGCAGACCATCCGTCTGTGGAGTGTGGGGCGATAGAATGGTACATGCGCGAGGCGGGGTGGTCGCACGGGGTGCACACGGAAAACGGCATCTGGTTGCTGCTCTTTGGGGTGTTGATGGCCGACATCCTGCTCCCACCACTCCCGGGCGCACCCTGCTCCACGCCGCTGGTAGAAGCTCCTCACGACTTTCACACTCCTGCCTTCTTTCGTGCGCGACAGCACTTGATCACGCCACGCCTGGACGCCATCCGACAGCGTGGCTGCACCCTGCGCGATGCCCAGCCTTGCGATAGTGCTGGGACAGCAGGTTGCGAAGAGGAGGGAACGGGCGGTGCAGCCTCTAGGGGGGGGGCGGCTGCCGCGATATCGAAAGCAAGCGAATGCGAAGGCCAAGGCCAAGGCGACGGCGCACCGGGAGAGGAGAGCGGGATGGAGGAACTGCAGCGCACAGGCGACATGAGCGGCATGCTCGCGCGCAACTGGCAGTGCTACTATGGGCGTTTGTGTGTGGGTGTGGACTGGGGCAGGTTTGCGCTCGCGGACCTTGATGGCCTCGCGCGCTGTGTCGGTGGCTGCGTGGTTGCGCGGGTGTGCTCGCTCTTGGCCCAAGACTATGATGTGTGGGGTCATGGCCTGCCTGATCTGGTCTTTTGGAATCCCGCGTGCTCGTCCGCGCTGTTCGTCGAAGTCAAGGTCAGTCTCATTTCTGTGTTATCAGAAAAGCTTCGACGCTGGAGTGGCCTCTGCATTGCCCTGGAAACCCTGACGTGACCTTCTACTGTTCTGCTGTGGCATGATTGTGTATGTGTAGGGGCCTGGGGACACTTTGAGCCATGCACAAACGTGCTGGATTCACGAGCTGGTGCAGGCCGGGGCTGCTGTCGAACTCTGCCATGTGCGTGTCATGTTTTGAACAATGTCTTGACCGTGCTATAGACCGTGCGCTCACAGCCATGAGCGCATTCGTCGGCCTTGCGTATATCGCATGCTAGCGTGATTCCAGGTTGTGGCGTGCAAGTATGTGTGTGTGCCGCTCTGATGTGGTGCCTAACCATCGGTGCCGATGCCAAATGCATTCAACAATTGTTGATTGGTGACCACAGGTGCGACGATCGCTGTGAGAATGGACGGGATCGGCGCGCAACGAGTCAGCATGCAAAGCTGGCACTGAATGGGGGCCACCAGACCAAGGTTTAAATGCAATAAGGATACTGAGTAGTAAATATCAGGCGGTAAACGTGAGCTCATCAAGGTCGTACGAAAACCGGTTGCTAGTGCGCTCATTTCCCCAGTCGTGGCTCCCCACTCTTGCCCCCGACAGCACACTCTCCCGCCCACCATTGCCCATGTTTTCAGCTGTCATAGGCATCTTTCTTATGCCCCTACTTCCGATACTGAGCCGCTCTTCCGTTTGACGCTCCCACTCTTCCCTGAATGGCAATTCGACCTTCAATGACCGGCTAAACGTCATCAGTTCGTCCTCAACCACGCCTGCCGTGCTTGCCTGCACATCGCTGCCCCCCGGCGCATCGTTCCGCGATGCGCAAGCTTCTGTGTTCTGGTTAGGGGATTGGAGTTCACTCTTCGGCCACAAGGGGATTCGCGCATCTCCCGACATATTCTTCGTTGCAGGCGCTAGAGCAGACGTGGGCCGTTTGGGTTGGGCAAGTGTATCCTCAAAGCTGGTCCGCTTCAATTGCACACCAGGCACATACGTCGCTGGCTCCAGCAGCCGTTCAAATGACCTCCTGATATCTCCTGGAGACAGAGAGGCAATGATGGCAGCGGGCGACCCGGAATCACACTGCTGTGATGGCTGCGGCTGTGGCTGCTCTGGTACTGACAGGTGAAGTGATGTCGTTGCCAACAGATCAATGTTCTCCTTCAGCACGGGCGCCGCGTCTCCCACGAACCCCTCCACATGTCCGACGACCCGCTCCTTCAGCCGACCGCTAGTGGCTGGGCGAGGAGTTGACCGATCTGCACTGCAGAAGATGCCGTCAAGTACTCGTGAGTGACAATGAGCTCAGTAACAGGCAGCAGTCACAGGCAAATGGACTGTGGGCCTCACCCGTGAGGGACAGACACCGAAACAGAGAAGCGAGAACTCACTCTGATGACGACAAACATTCAGTCTCCATGGCTTCACCATGTGTATCGGGATCTAAGTCCATCGAGTCCTCCTCGCGTGTCGCCGCAATGCGCAGGTTCCTATACACAAAGAGCGCATATTTACATGTGTATGTATGCATGTATGCATGTGTACATATGTATAAATATACATACACATACACATACACATACACATACATATACATATACATATACATATACATATACATATACATATACATATACATATACATATACATATACATGTACCTATTTCTATTCCTGTACCTGTATCTGTAACTATACCTATACCTGAACCTGAACCTGAACCTGAGCTCATAAATATACATATACACATACACATACATATACACATGCATATACGCATACATATAAATGTACATATACATGTACATATACATGTACATCTACATATACATGTACATTTACATATGCATTAAACATACATATGCATATACATTAAACATACATATACATACTTAGTGGCTAAATCAAAATCCCGTCCACCATGATGGGACAGGTCCGCTTCTATAGCTTGCGGCAACGAGCGCGCAGCTCCTTGGTCAGACCGAATCTCTGATGCTTCCTCGCCCCTGTAATTTTGACGTATAGGCATGCGCGCGATCGAGCAGAGAGCAGAGAGAAGAGAGGAGACGACCACAGCATCAGGTCATCTGCGAGACGCTTGCCTATTTGGGTGTTGGGGATGATTCTGTCTTCGATGGGAATTTCATAGATGGAAAACTATGTAGCTATATACAGATCGATAGATCGATAGATCGATAGATAGCTCTATACATGTAAGTCTGGATGGATGGATGGATGGATGGATGGATCGGTCAAGCAATCGATCGATCAATCGATACATAGAGAGGTAAACATAGAGGCTAGCAACCTGTGCTCTTGGGTTGAAGGCTGGTGAGGGCTCTGCGTAACCGTTTTCCATGTTTGCAGCTGAGCCTGTGTCTGTAGCTGTTGCAGGGTATGCGACGGGAGGGGAGGCTGAGGAGACTGAGGTTGTAGGCGTGAAGAGGACATTGTCGGCGCCCGTGCGATGTCAAAGTGGGCCATTATGCTAGAGAGGTCGCCCCTGGTCAAAAGCAAATGACAATGTGGAGAAAGTGTTGCCGGATGGAGAGGGAATAGGCGGTCGGGGCGTTCACAGACACACGTAGACGCATACAGACACACACAGACACAAAGAAGACACGTGCAGCCACACACATGCCCGCTGTCAGGCACGAAACATACTACTCCGCGCCTTGTGACTGTGTCGAACAGCATAGTGAGCGAGATCTCTCTGTCTTATCTGCTTTTACTAGGCAACGTCCTTCCTCAATGCACACCCCAAGGCCGTCCGGCATGCGCGTGTCCCTTGTCGCAGAAGTCGGTGATGGAAACAGTGTGTGCGAGCGCGTGCGTGCGTGCGTGCGTGCGTGCGTGCGTGCGTGCGTGCGTGCGTGCGTGTGTGTGTGAATGTAAATATAGAGAGAGGACATCTCACTGCATATGCATGTATATATATATATAGGACATCTTGCTGCATGTACATATATACATATATACATTCACATGTATGCAGGAAATAAGAAAATGTCGTACCTGATGCTCTGCATTTCATTTCGAAGCTCTTGATACCTGCTTTCACTGCCGTCTTTCCCCCCTTCACACCCACAGCAGCAGCAGCAGCAGGTAGCACCACCGCCGCCAACGCCGCCATTCGCAACGCCTCGCAGATTGTCATGAATGCCAGTATTGTCAGCGGTCCGCGGGACTCGCCTACAATGCTCCCGCGCCTCGTGTGGGAGTGTCCCCCGCCGAGGCTCTTGCTGAATGGCAGCTCCTGCTGCATCTTCTTCTCCCCTTCCTCCTCTGGTTTCTCTGCCGCCATCACTCCACGAGACCGCAAGTCTCTCCCTTGATGCCCCCATGGGCAATGATTGTTGACGAAGGGCCGCGTCGGAGTTCAACTGCCTGCTTTGGGAGATCGCGGGAGAGGAAGAGTGTATGATTGAAAGAGAGGAGTTTGCAAGTGAGCGACTGCTTACGTATCACATTGTCACCTATGGACCTGTAGCTTACATATCACGTGGATGCAGATTCTTGCATCTTCGCATTTCAACGTCGCTCGCACATCACATTCTTTACAGTTCCACTCTATACTATGGACCTCAAGTTATCGATCTCGCCCACGAGCAGCTTGATGGCAGCAAGCAGCGAGAACTCCTCTTGCGTCTCCGTCTCGCTTACACTGCGCTGCAGCTTGCGTCTGTGTACAGGCAAGTATCAGAAAGACGGAGAGTGTGTGAGTACTCAGTACTGTATTTCTGTAGTGCACACTCATACACACACTCATGCACACGCATGCACTCGAATATAGGAGGAAAAAGGCGAGCGGTGCGAGGCGAAGGTGAAGCGGGGGAGAGAGAGAGGAAGGGAAGGGGGGAGGGGGAGAGGAAGGGGG
>Ga0115006_10002695_pt1 | contig 11794 bp, 11 predicted proteins | sample ArcOceMetagenome_3_FD_88943 | JGI IMG/M metagenome (GOLD analysis project Ga0115006, IMG submission 88943) | Marine eukaryotic phytoplankton communities from Arctic Ocean - Arctic Ocean- Svalbard ARC20M Metagenome | ecosystem: Environmental > Aquatic > Marine > Oceanic | place: Arctic Ocean...
CGCTTTTTTTCTGCTAAAATAAGAGAATTGAAGTAATTCCATTCCACCTCCAACTCCAACATATAATATACTTGGATCATTAACAAGATCTCGTGGGTTAACAGTACTTCCACAACCATAATTCATTGCCAACATTTTTGAAGGAATATTTAACTCTGGGAATTGCCAAACAGGAGTAGTTGTACAGCACAAACCAACATCTGGAGTAATTGCAGCATCTTTATACACATTTTTAGCAGTTTCTAAATACGTTTTCATAACCAATATTTTATAATTTCTTCCAATCCAATTTACCCTCAATATCTTCTAAATAGTCTACATCAGACAAGATTGGTAATAGTTTGTAATTTATTTCTTTTAATTCTAACTTTTTAACCGTTTCTAGAAGCAGATTTGATTTGCTCCATGGCATATCTTTAAATATTTCAGGAATCATATTATTTAATCCCAATAAGTAATAGCCACCATCTTTAGCTGGACCAATAACTGAATTACAAATTTCTAATTCAAGAAAACTTTTATTTAAAATATCTGAAGTTATTTCTAAACAATCAGAACCTAAAACAACAATACTTTTAAATCCTTTAGAAAAAACATAATTAAATGCATTTTCCATTTTACAACCCAAATCTCCATCTGATTGCAATTTATTTTCACAATTTAAAATATACCATTTATTAATATCAATAATTTCCTCATGATGATACAAAAACAACTTGTCAACCTTAGCCGTTCCTATAAGATCTTTTGTGAAATGCAATAAATATTTATACACTTTTAATGCAGCTTCTTCACCAATAGATTTTGCTAAGCGAGTTTTAACTTTACCTAAAACTGGATTTTTCACAAAGACAATTACAGCTTTCATTATACTAATGATCCTTGACAACTTGAACCTGATCCCGCTGTGCAACCTAAACAATGATTATTAATTACTATATTTCTTTTTAGTAATTGATCATAGTTAAAGTCTAAAATACTCCCTATAGAACTAGAAACAGGCATTTCTAACATTTGATTAAAATCACAATCATAAAGATTTCCATCCCATCTTACTGAAAGTGTGTTTTTACACATTAAGCCACCAATACTTTTTGCATTAAAGGAATCGCTCAATAATTTCATATATGATTCGTATTTACCAATAACTAACAAATAATCTAAAAATCTAGATATTGGTAAATTGGTAATTGTAAACAAAGCATTAAACTCAATTTTAAAATCGTCAAAAAGCACCTTTTTATAATCTGCTTCAAGTAATTTTTGATCTGATGGCAAGCTTGCACCCCCTGGATTAAAAACTAAATCCAACTCTAATCCACTATCTTTTTTACCATAACCAAGTTTATTTAAAACTAACAGAGCTTTTATTGAATTACTGAAAGCTCCGTTTCCACGTTGCTTATCTGTATTTCCTTTTGTGTAGCAAGGTAATGAAGCAATAACTACTACTCCATTATCTGCAAAGAATTGGGGGTATGTTTTAAATTTTTTACCGGATACAAGAATCGTTAAATTACTCCTAACGATTACTCGAATTGACATTTCAGATAATTTCTCAACAAACCATTTAAACTTAGGATGCATCTCAGGGGCTCCACCAGTTAAATCAACTGTATGAACACCTGTACTTTTAATTGTTTTTAAACAAGATTCTAAAACCTCGTGAGACATCATTTCTTTTCTGTCTGGGCCTGCGTCAACATGACAATGTTCGCAGGTCATATTACACATATAACCTAAATTGATCTGCAGGATTTCTAATTTATTCGGTTGCAAATTAGAAACACCTATATTAGAAAGTTTTTCTGAAAAACCATCTACCCCTTCAATAAGACTAGAAAGTTTTTTGATCTGAACCTCTGCTTTTCCAATATCAGCTCCTCTTCTATGTAACGTTTTCCTCACCAAAAGTTAATTGTTTAAATCCCAATCATATTTTTTAAAAGAGATATGAGCATCAAAGCTAATCTCCAAAGTTGAATATCTATTTATAAAATAAATCAAATCATTTTCACTTGTAAAATCGCTCATAAACCATTTAAAAATCTTAGATAAAGATAATTCTTTTCTATTTAGACTATTCTTATTATTATCATTAATAAAAAGCTTTGTTTGTGAAGTTAGCTGTAAATCAAGTTGATCAGATTGATACGCATGATTTAATAACATAGGACAAGATTTAGACGCGCAAACTATTGCGAAATGGACTCTGGGTTCTTGTTTCATTCTGAGAATATCATGTTCTATCTGCCCAAGTGACATTAACTCATTATTGATCTCAATAAAATCTAGCCCCCAAGGATTGGTAATTTCTTTTATTGACGATTTCACATGGTTATCTATGATTAGTTTAACAGTAAAAGCATTGTAAGCATTCAACCAAAAAGATAGTTGATCATTCCTTGTCCAGTTACTCCCAAATGGATTTGAATGTGATAATTGATCTAGGTATTTTTTAAATTTATTAGAGTTGGATATTCCTTTATAGTTAACAATACCTGATTCAGAAACATTATCCAATAAGACTTCATCCCACAACTTGTGATTAACAAGTTCAGATTCTTCAGTTGGGTTTTGATTTAAAGGTAAAGTCATTACCGATAAACAAAATATTATCAGAGTATAAAAAAAAGGAATAAATGGTTTTAACTTCATTTTAATATATTCAATGCTTTCTCAAAAAAACTATTTAAGTCTTTAATTAGATGCCAATAAAAGAATTTGGAGTTGGGAAAAAAAATCCAATATTCTACATCAACTAAAAAGTCATCCTTCACAAAGAACAAACAGTTCTACTACTTTTTTCAACGTGTTTTATGCAACTTATAATTATCTTTTTTACTGAACAGAATAATTCCAGTTACAATTATTGCTATTCCTAAGATAGTTATTAATGATATTGGCTCTCCAAAAACAAACCAACCTATAACAAATGCATGCACAACTCCTAGGTATTTAAAAACAGCTACATTAGCCGCTTTATCGGAATGCAAGGCTTGAGTCATTGACACTTGAGCAACTTGAGTAAAAAAACCTAAAATTAAAATCAAGCCTATGTCTCCCCAAGATGGGGTAATCCATTCTGATAGAAAAAAAGTAAAAAATAAAGCAAGAGGAGTTCCAACTAAAGGAAAGTAAAAAACAGCTACCAATGGATGATCTGTTTCTTTACAAATTCTAATACAATTGTAAGCCAAGCCAGACAATCCTGCTGAACCTAAACCTAATAGTAACATCTGAAAAGATAAACCTATACTACTCCATTTCAAAACCCCTACTCCTATGGCACACAACAATAAATACAGCCATTGCTTGATTTTAATTTTTTCTTTCAATAGGAACACTGCAATTATAGCAGTGAAGATAGGAGATAAATATTGCAGCATTACAGCAGATCCTAAGGAAACATTTTTAATTAAAATATACATTAATATCAATGCAATAAAACCAGAGACACCTCTTAATAACAAAATAGGTCTATTAACTCCTAGTGGATTAATATTAAGCAAACGCATTTGAACTAAAGTAATGGTTAAAGAAACTATACTTCTAAAAAAAACCAATTGGTATTCCGAATATTCATCCATGAACTTAATGATTGTATTCACAATTGCAAAAGCAAAAGTTGAAAGAATCATTAATCCAATCGTTTTCCAATTCATAGTTGCTTTTTTATTAAACTTTAATACAAATCTCGCGTAATTAATTTACTTTATAACAAATTAAACTAAATGAATAAGAAGGTATATGTCGTTTCAGCAGTAAGAACTCCTATCGGGAGTTTTGGTGGTCAATTATCAACCATTCCAGCTACAAAACTAGGAAGTATAGCAATTAAAGGAGCTATTGATAAAATAGATATTAATACTGATTTTATCGACGAGGTTTATATGGGCCATGTTCTCCAAGCTAATACAGGGCAAGCACCAGCAAGGCAAGCAGCAATTGGAGCTGGAATTCCAAATACTGTACCTTCTACTACTATTAATAAAGTATGTTCTTCTGGTATGAAGGCAGTTATGTTAGCAGCACAATCAATCTTACTCGGAGACAATCACATTGTGATTGCTGGTGGTATGGAAAACATGTCTCAAGTCCCACATTACTCTAGTAATATGAGATGGGGAAATAAATTGGGCGATGTAAATATCACAGATGGTCTTGTAAAAGATGGATTAACCGATGTGTACAACAAATACCATATGGGAAATGCAGCTGAACTATGTGCTAAAGAAAATAATATAACTAGAGAGGAACAAGATAAATTCGCAATAAACTCCTACAGCAGAAGTAAATCGTCTTGGGAAAATGGAAAATTTAAAGAAGAGATAATTGCAGTTGAAGTTCCCCAAAGAAGAGGAGAACCAATTATTATAGATAAAGATGAAGAATTTAGTAATGTGAAAATTGAAAAAATACCGCATTTACGCCCCGTTTTTCAAAAAGAGGGTTCAGTTACCGCTGCAAACGCTTCAACATTAAACGATGGTGCTGCTGCTTTGATCTTAATGAGCGAAGCTAAAATGAATGAGTTAAATTTAACTCCACTTGCTGAAATTGTGAGTTATGCTGATGCTGCTCAAGCTCCTGAATGGTTTACTACTGCCCCAGCAAAAGCAGTTCCTATTGCTATCAAAAAAGCTGGTCTTCAAAAAGAAGACATTAATTATTATGAGCTTAATGAGGCTTTTAGTGTTGTAGGAATTGCGAACACTAAAATACTTAATATCACTCAAGATCAGGTAAATGTAAATGGAGGAGCTGTTTCCTTAGGGCACCCTCTTGGATGTTCTGGTGCAAGAATTATTGTTACGTTAATAAATGTTTTAAAGCAAAAAAACGGATTGTATGGAGCTGCCGGAATCTGCAATGGAGGTGGTGGAGCCTCTGCGGTAGTTATTAAAAACTGTTAGTATTTAATTGAATTATATTATTTTCACATTTATGAAGTACATCATATGGTTTTCATGCTTTTTTTTGTTGTCTTGTAAATCAGATGAAGACGCAAGTCTAATTAACAAATGGAAACTAGATTCCTATATTAAAAATTCAGGAAGCACCGTAACACTCCTTTCTTTCCCCATACATTTTGTTTTTGAAAAGGACAGTACTGTTAAAATTAATTTGAACGTTAATACATGTAATGGGGAATACACAAAATCGAGTAAAAAACTAACTCTTAAAAATTTTAACTGCACCAAAATTTGTTGTGATTCAGTTGCTTCGATTGAAGCATATGAGCTTTTCGTTGATAGTATTACAACCTACGAGATAAATGGAAAAACACTTAAACTTAAAGGCAATTATGGAACCGCTATGAAGCTTAGTTTATTTCAATAAAACCTTTTAAGTATAATTTCGCGCGACCACCAATTTTAATCCTATCTGACAAAACCTCGCAATCTAGTTCGCCTCCCCTTTTGGAAATTTGTTTTGCCACAAGTTTCTTTTTATTTAAAACATTCCCCCAATAAGGCGCTAGTGAAGCATGAGTGCTACCCGTTACAGAATCTTCGTCTATTCCTATTGTTGGAGCAAAAAAGCGAGATACAAAATCTATTTTTTTGTCAATAGCCTCTGCAGAAATTATAACCCCTCTCGCTTTTACTAATTTTAAGAACTGAAAATTAGGAACTATTTTTTTTATAATGGATTCATTGTCATATACCAATAATATATCTTCATCACACTTAAAGACAGATTCAGTTTCGAATTCAAAACACTCCTTAACCCATAATGGAGTTTCAATCTTTATTGCGATAGCGATAGGTAAATCTAAAATAAATTTATCACCTGACTTCTGAACGTTCAATATCCCACTCATAGAATCAAAGGAGATCTCAGATTTATTAAACGCTCCTTTAAAATGAATTACATATGCTGCTGCCAAAGTCGCGTGTCCACACAATGCTACTTCTTTAGTAGGTGTATACCATCTAATATGGAAGTGGTCGCCTACAGAAACATAGAAAGCAGTCTCAGATAAATTATTCTCAGTAGCAATTTTTTGAAGTAGATCATCTTCCAACCATTTTTCTAAAGGGACAACTGCTGCTGGATTTCCAGAAAAAAGCTGATCCGTAAAGGCATCAATCTGATAGATTTCAAATTTCATTAAAAAGGATTAGTAGCAATAACTGTAACCTCTGTAATCATTCCTCTATCGTCCATTTCTAATGCGGAAATCAAAGTTGATGAAATTTCTAAGGGACTCAATTTATTACTTTCCAACTCTCTTTCTGCCCTGTCTGCCTTCCCAAACGCTGTTGGCACCTCAGATGGATTTATTTGCATTACACGTACGTTAAACTTCCGTAATTCTGCACGCCAACACTCAGTCAATCCACTTAATGCAAATTTACTTGAAGCGTAAATACTTCCCTGAACAAATCCTTTTGAGGCTGCTGTAGAAGCAATATTAATTATATTACCATGCTTTTGCTTTATGAATACCTCTGCGGCATATTTAGCCATCATAGTTGCTCCGAAAACGTTTGTAGCAAAAACTTCTTGCATTTTAGTCATATCTATTTCATGGATCAATCCCCATTCTGCATATCCAGCATTGTTTATTAGCACATCAATTCCGCCCCATTTCTCAAGAGCAAAATTAATTGTTGCCTTAGCTTCTTCTTCTATAGATACATCAGCATGAAAAGCTGTACAACCAATGGCTAGTGCAACTTTCCCAAGTTTATTCTCATCTCTACCCGTAATTATAACATTTGCTCCTTTTGCTAACAAATCTTCAGCAGTCTTCTTTCCTATTCCCGAACTTCCACCTGTTAAAACAATTCTACTTCCTTTTAATTTCATACATAATAATATAAAAAAAAGCGACTATTGCTAGTCGCTTTTAAAACGTTATTTTTTAAATCCTTTAATATTAATTGGATCTTTAATTTGCTCCTTTAGTAGTGCGATCTTAAGTACATCTTTAGCATTTTTAACAAAATGAAACTGAATACCTTTAAGGTAATCCTTTCCAATTTTTTCAACATCATGTTTATTTTCAGTACTTACGATAATCTCTTTAATATTGGCTCTTTTAGCAGCTAATATTTTTTCCTTAATACCGCCAACGGGGAGTACTTTTCCTCTTAATGTAATCTCACCTGTCATTGCAACATTTGCCCTAACTTTTCTTTGCGTGAAGGCACTTGCTAATGCCGTTAACATAGTAATACCTGCAGATGGTCCATCTTTTGGAGTCGCTCCTTCAGGAACGTGCACGTGAACATTCCAATTATCAAAAACATCAGAATTTAAATCATAATCTTCAGCATGAGACTTTAAGTATTCCATTGCTAAACTTGCTGACTCTTTCATTACATCACCTAAGTTTCCGGTTAATGTAAATTTTCCTTTTCCCTTACTAAGCGAAACTTCAATAAATAAAATGTCACCACCCACAGAAGTCCAAGCTAAACCAGTTACGACACCAGCAAATTCATTACCTTGATACTTATCTCTTTCTCTTGGTGGTCCAAGTATATCTAACAACTTCTTAGCAGTAACTTTAGGATAAATCTTCTCCTCTAATGCAACTGATTTCGCATAATTCCTAATCACCTTTGCAATAGTCTTTTCTAGAGATCTAACCCCACTTTCTCTTGTGTAACCTTCTACAATTTTATCAACGATAGAGGAAGGAAATTTAACATGGTTACTTTTCAATCCATGCTCTTCTAGTTGTTTTGGAATCAAATGCCTTTTAGCAATCTCAGTTTTCTCTTCAAGTGTATAGCCCGTTACTTCTATAATTTCTAAACGATCCCTTAATGCTGGTTGAATATTTCCTAATGAGTTACAAGTAGCAATAAACATAACTTTACTTAAATCGAAGTCATGTTCTACATAGTTATCATAAAAACTCTCGTTTTGCTCAGGATCTAAAGTCTCTAGCAAGGCTGATGAAGGATCTCCTTGAGCGTCTCTACTAATTTTATCTAATTCATCAAGAATAAAAACAGGATTAGCAGATTTTACTTTTCTTAAATTTTGAATAATACGACCAGGCATTGCACCTATATAAGTTTTCCTATGGCCTCTAATCTCAGCCTCATCGCGAACCCCTCCAAGTGACATTCTTACATACTTACGTCCCAAAGCTTCTGCTACACTCTTACCTAAAGAAGTTTTCCCAACTCCTGGAGGTCCGTATAAACATAAGATAGGCGCCTTCATATTTTTCTTCAGTTTCAAAACAGCTAAATGTTCTAAAATTCTGTCTTTTACTTCATTTAAACCATAATGATCACGATCTAAAATATTTTTAGCTTCTTTTAAATCAAATACATCCTTAGAATATTTATTCCAAGGAAGATCAACTAAAAGCTCTAAATAATTTAAATAAACAGAATACTCAGAAGCTTGAGGATTGATTCTTTGCAATTTTTCAAGTTCTTTATTAAAGTGTTTCTTTACAGACTTACTCCACTTCTTTTTACCTGCTTTTTTAATTAACCCACTAATTTCTTGATCGTTGGAATTCCCCCCAAGCTCTTCTTGAATCGTTTTCATTTGTTGATTCAAAAAATATTCTCTTTGCTGATTATCTAAATCAACCTTTACTTTAGATTGAATTTGATTCTTAATTTCAACCATTTGCAACTCTTTGGTTAAAAGCGTTAAAACTTTTGTAGCTCTAATACGCAAATCGCTTTCTTCTAACATTTCCTGTTTTTGCACAACAGTTAAACTCATGTTACTTGCAATAAAATTCACTAAAAAAGATCTACTTTCAATATTTTTTATTGCAAATGAAGCATCAGAAGGTATGTTTGGAGAATCTTTGATTATTTGAAGTGCTAAATCTTTTAAAGATGAAACTAAACCTTCAAATTTCTTATCAGTTTTCTTTGGCTTAATATCTTCCAACTTTTGAATTTTCCCAAAGAAATATGGATCCGTAGAAGTAACCTCAGTTATTTCACATCTTTTTTTACCTTGAATAATTACAGTTGTATTACCATCGGGCATCCTCAAGACCTTCATAATGTGTGCAACCGAACCTATATTATTAAGATCCTCAGTTCCCGGGTTTTCCTTATTAACATCTTTTTGAGAGACTACAGCTATAGTTTTATCGCCTTTGTATGCGTCATTAACAAGCTTAATAGACATATCTCTACCTACTGTTATTGGAATTACAACACCCGGAAATAAAACAGTGTTTCTTAAAGTAAGAATTGGTAGCTCATCGGGAATTGAAGCGTCCATTAATTCATCATCTTCTTCCGAAGTTAATAAAGGAATAAATTCTGCTTCTGTATCTATTAAATTATCTAACATTAAATTTCTAAAATCGAATATACTTTGCATCATCGTTTCTTTGCGACAAATTGTCTTGCTGTAATTTTAGGTTATAAAAATCACATCATTAAATCCATCATTTTTAGTATTTACTTATATAAGTCAATGTACGTGCCAATTACAGCCAACAGTCATATTGACATTTAATTATTTATTCGGAAATTACTGGAGGACTATCTTTTATACTTTTCAAAATAACCTTATCAACTTTCGTTAATCGCTCACCATTCATTTTCGCGATATTCATATTAACATCCCAAGCTTTGTTAAATTCATATATTTCATCCTCACCCCAACTAAAAGAAGGTATATACTTTGAAGGAAAACCTTCGCCAAATACATTAGCATTAACACCAATAACAGTTCCTGTATTTATCATTGTATTAATTCCTGTTTTTGAATAGTCACCAAAACAAGCTCCAATAAAAACCTCTCCACTATCCTCAAATTCACCAATTTCGTAATCCCAAACTTTAGCTCTTGTAAAAGTATTTTTAAGGTTTGAACAATTAGTATCTGCACCTAAGTTAACCCACTCTCCAACAACTGAATTCCCTAAATATCCATCATGAGATTTATTAGAATAACCTTGAATAATTGAATTCTTAACCTCTCCCCCTATTCTACATTTAGGACCAACAGAGGTTGGGCCATAAATTTTGGCTCCTAGTTTTATTTTCGATCCATTAAGAACCGAAAAAGCTCCTCTAATTAAAGTACCTTCCATTACCTCGACATCTTCACCTATATAGATAGGACCATCATTTGAATTTAAGGTACAACCCTCAACATATGCGCCATTTTCGATAAAGACTTTATCAGACGGTCCTATTAATGTGTTTGACTTTGACAAAGCCTTTGAAGTTCTTTTTTCTGTGATTAATCTGAAATCGTTTTCAATTTCTTGTAAATTAACTTTAAACAATTCCCACCAGTTATTAATTGAAGTAACACTCCCTTTAAATTTTTTAGATTTCAGTCCTTCCCAGCTCTCTTTTTTAAAGCCTTCATCAGATTTTATAGCCATCCAACCTTCGTCAACCACTAAAATTTCGCCATTTTCTAAAGTTGAAATTGCCTCCAAATAGTCAGCACTAGGTAAAAACTTGGAATTTAATATAAGCGCTGCATCTTGAAACTCCTGAAAAAACTTCTTATTTAAGTGTGGCTCTGAAACTGAAACAGATGTGCAATCCAAATATTTATCCCATTTTTCATGAATTTTCAAAATCCCGCACCGAACGTGTGAAACTGGCCGAGTAAACGTTAATGGCAATAACTTCTTCCAATTTGAATCAACTAAGACAGTTTTCATAAAACTCATGTTTCCTAAACTTGAAGATAATAATTCTTAAACCAAAAAAGCCATTCCGATAACGGAATGGCTCTAATAATTTTATAAAATACCTTAAATTACTTGCTAAGGTGTTTTGCGAATCTGTTTTTGAATTTATCAATTCTTCCAGCTGTATCAACGATAGTTGATTTACCAGTATAAAATGGATGAGAAGTATTGGAGATATCTAATTTAAATAAAGGATACTCAGTACCATCTACTTCAATAGTGTCTCTTGTTTCAGCACATGATTTTGTTATGAACTGGCTTTCGTTAGACATATCTTTAAAAACAACTAATCTATAATTCTCTGGATGTATACCTTTTTTCATCTGTATTCTTATTTATTGGTCGACAAAGATAGGAAGACTAATTAAGAATTCACAAATAAAACCCACTTTTTTTTTGTGATATTTTAAGGTTCATTATTCTTAGTAAGTAGAAACAATATTTTAAGACCATAATCGTTTATTTAAGGGTTGCTTTCAAATTTTAATTTACTTTTGTGTTATGCTTAAAAAAGCGCTAGGTATATTAATTATTACTTTTGCTGTATTATCTTCTTGTAAAAAAGATAATTATGCAGATTCTAATAAAGATAAAATCAACTTCTCAACTGACACCTTGTTTTTTGATACCGTTTTTACAACAATAGGATCAAGCACAAGAAAGTTTAAAATTAAAAATCCTCATAAAAAATCAATTATAATATCGTCTTTAGAAATAGCTGGAGGAGATAATTCTTCTTTTAGAATAAATGTAGATGGAGTTCCAGGACATACCTTTAATAACATAGAGATTAGAGCTAAAGATTCAATATGGGTATTTGCAGAAGTAACTGTTGATCCCAGTCCAGGTAATCTTCCATTTATAGTAAAAGATTCAATAATATTTACAACTAACGGAAACATTCAAGAGGTTAAACTTATAGCATTTGGTCAAAACGCGATTTATCACAGGCCAGCTAATGGACAAACTTCATTTGTTTTAAACTGTTCCGAAGTATGGACTAGCGACACTCCGCATGTTATTTATGGTGTTGCAGTTATAGATTCAATGTGTAATTTAACCATTGAAGCAGGAACCCAGGTTCACTTTCACAATAACGGGGCACTTCTCGCCTACTATAATGGCTCATTA
>Ga0115006_10002698_pt1 | contig 11785 bp, 12 predicted proteins | sample ArcOceMetagenome_3_FD_88943 | JGI IMG/M metagenome (GOLD analysis project Ga0115006, IMG submission 88943) | Marine eukaryotic phytoplankton communities from Arctic Ocean - Arctic Ocean- Svalbard ARC20M Metagenome | ecosystem: Environmental > Aquatic > Marine > Oceanic | place: Arctic Ocean...
ACATACATACATACATACATACATACATACATACATACATACATACATACATACATACATACATACGTATCGTCACCAGCTTGAGAAATAAGCCCAAAGTCAGTCCATAAGAGGGCGCAGAGTATAGCTCGCTCGCCGGGCGGGTTGTCACACCAGTGGGCTATAGGGTGTGTCGCGTGCATTGGCACAGGGAAATAGCGCGCGGAGACTGAGACTGGTGCGTCGTGTAGGGGCGCAACAAGTCTGTGATGCGAGCGTTTCTGGGAGCGTGGCGGACGTGCAATTTAAAAAGCACAACACACCACACGACACACGCCGACGGTACACCCAAGAGATCCGGATATCCGGATAAGATCTGGAGATCTGGAGATTTGGAGATTTAAAGATCAGATCCAGAAACATTCTGTAATCAAAATGTAAGGTTGGGGTTGGTGAGTGAAGAGGTTGATGCACCGACATGGAGAAATGTCTCTGTGTGATTTGAGTGGATTTAACCACTCCTTGCTGCAGCCTTTGCACGTCGGCGCGCAGTACGGTGGGCCCCGTGCGGGAGCGAGCCGGCATGCTGCGGCGTGGATGGGCTTTGTTGAAGGCGCCCATACGACACAAATATATACACAGCACCAAGCACGAGAGCGACGACGACCAGGCCCATGACGGCGATCTTGGCGCGCTTGCGCATGACGACACCAGCGGCATCCTTTCCTCCCACCAAGGGCGTATGCTCGTGGCCGTTGGCCGTGCTGCTGCTTGCCGGTTTGCCTTTGATCGAGGCAGACGCGGGATCGACTCTGTGGACGTCAGGGCCAAAGTGATGAACGTTGCCGAAGATGTCCTTGTCTTTATTGTCCTTGACAGTGTTGTTGGAGACGCGCACTTGCGCGCCCTGCCCTTGTGCAATGCCGTGCTCGGTGTTGCCAATGAGGACACACCCCTCAATCGTCGCCTTAGTGTCGAAGCCCAGCGCCGAGAGACCCATCCGTTGATTGTTTTCCATGACACATTCGCGCACTTTGAGTTCCGCACCCTGCTCGCTCAAGGTGCATAGCCTCAGTGCGACCGCAGTGGGCCAAGCCGTGCCGGCAAGACGTGTGTGTGTGTGTGTGTGTGTGTGCGTGTGTGTGTGTGCGCGCGCGCGCGTGTGTTTGTGTGCGTTTTTGCGTGCGCGTGCCGGCTAGCAGTAAACGCGAGCCGGCGCCAGGAGCATCAGCCAGGAGGTGACGGGGAAGCACCTGTCCCACATGACAGCCGTCAATGCCGTTGTCACTGCTCACAAGCTGCATGCAAGTTGCGGTAGAGGATGCGCCCATGACGGCCACGCCCGTCTGCTTATTCTTCAGAGACTTGCAGTCGGCCATCGAGGCGATTCCACCGAGTTGCAGGCAGATTCCGTGTGCCCCGTTTTTTGATACTACCGTCTTCTTGATGTCTGCCTTTGCTCCTGATTGGATGAGAAAGCCAAGTTGCTTGTTGTTTTTGACGGTTGAGTCGACCACGGTGATGCTGGACCGGCCAGCAGCAGCGATACCGTGCGTTCCATTCTTGGAGGCCACGCATTGCGACAACGCCATCTCTGCGTTCAACCCGCTGGCCATTGCCCCACACTGCTTGTTGGAAAGCAGTTGGCAGTCGTCTAGGGACGCCCGGCCACTTTCGTCCGCACCCACGCCATTGCCCCCTGCACTCGGAATTGAAAATGTAAGTCTCACGGCGTGCAAAACGAGCAGCACACGAGGCGCAGCACCACACGAGCGCGCGCGCACGCCCCGAGGCAGGCTGCAGACTCGCCGTTGTTCTGGATGGTGCACTTTTCGGCGTGGAACCGCGACCCCTTGCCGCGCGATACAACCCCGGCCGCCTTGCACGATTGGATCACGCAGCTTCTTGCGTCGAGCGCTGCCTGGTCGGCGACGAAGCACCCATACTTGCCCGTGCCGTCGATCGAACACTCCTCAGCCGAAACGGCGACCTTGGCGCCGCTGACCGCGAGGCCGGAGCCCAGCGCACTCTTGAAGCTGCAGAGCCGGAATGCCGCGCTGCCCCGGGCGACCGCCACGCAGTCGACCGCGCTGCCCGCGCTGTCCTGCCGCAGCTCGAGACCGACCACAGTGAGGCCGCTGCCTGTCGCGCGAATCACGGGGCTCGCGCCCGTCGCCCGCACTACCACGCTCCCGCCGCCCTCGCCCGCGGCGCACACCGTCAGCCCGTCAAGCGCGAGCTCGAGCGGGCCCTCATACTCCCCCGGGGCGAGCGTGACCGTGTCGCCCGCCACGGCCGCCCGGATCGCGGCAGCCAGCGACGCAAACGCCTCGCCCGGCGCGGAGCTGAGCGACGCCATGGGCACGGTACTCCCGCTGTCGGCGCGCCGCGGCTGCACTTCCCCAGAGGCCTCTGCAGCTTGGTCATGACCAAAACACGGGCCGTGACCACGAGCCGGCCACAAAATCCCACACATAAGACAATGCGGCGCTCTCTCCTGATCTTCGCGGCGATCGCGGGCCCGGCCGCGGCGTTCCTGCCCGCGGCGCCCCTGTCGGCGCCGGCCCTCGCGCAGCGCAGTGCGGGCCACGGGGCGGTGATGATGGCCGAGCGCCCCAGCAGCCGCCGCGAGGCCCTCGGCACTGCTGCCGCCTTCGCCGCGGGCCTCCTGCTCCCGCTGCGCGCCCCTGCCAACGCTGCGGACGCGCCCAGCGGCCCGTTCAAGCTCCCCGCGCTCCCCTACGACTACAAGGCGCTGGAGCCCGCCATCGACGAAGCCACGATGAAGTTTCATCACGACAAGCACTTCAATGCCTGTATGCCGCTCCCCTGCGCCACTCTGCGCCCCGCGCCCGCCTGCGCGCCCTCCTTTTCAAGCCCCCCCCCCCTCTCTCCCCTGCCCTGACTGTAGCGCGAGGGGTGGGCTGGGTGGCGAGCTGACGTGCGCGCTGATCCCAGATTTGACGAACTTGAACAAAGCGCTGGAGGGGAAGGAGGCAGGATCCATTGTCGAGCTGCAGAAGGGCGCGATCAAGGCGGGTGGCGCCATCCGCAACAATGGCGGCGGTTTCTACAACCACGGCATGTTCTTTGAGTCCATGACCTCCCCGGCAACGTCCGGTGCGCCGTCGCCCGCTCTTGCAAAGGCAATCGACGAGAGTTTCGGGTCCATGGATGAGATGAAGAAGCAGTTCAGCGATGCCGCTGCCAAGCGTTTTGGCTCGGGGTGGGCATGGCTAGGCGTCAAACCTGACGGCAAGGTAACCGCCGTCTGTCTTCCCCCGGGGTGGTGCTGGCAGTTTGCCGTGGAAAAGAGGGGCAGAACTGCTCCCTTTTTCTCGACCCCCTGCACATGCGCCCACGCGTCAGTGCCCAGTGAACCTGCCGGCTGGATCTGCTGCGTGGGCCCGTGTGACGGTGCAAGGCAGATACACTTACTGTCCCTGCATGCTGTCAGCTTGCGATCACATCCACCCCCAACCAGGATAATCCTCTGATGGAAGGCGCCGAGGGCGAAAAGATGATTCCCTTCCTCGGCCTTGACGTCTGGGTGCGTATGACGCGAGGAGCGTAGGAGACAGGGCAGCCAGCGTGTGCTTGCGGGAAAGAGGGATGGGCAAGTGAGTGTAGGGAGCATGTGTTGCACACGCGTGCAAAGAGCCATTGCCCGCGCTCGGCAAGACATGATTTGCGTGCGCGCCTTTGTGAGCGCCCCTCTGACGGGAGGAGGATCGCACAGGAACACGCTTACTACTTGAAGTACCAGAACTTGAGGTTCGCGCGCCCTTTGCCCCGAAATTTTGCGCATACGCGCACGCGAACTTGCAGCAAACCGATAGTGCTCAATCCTGGGCTCGCACGTCTTCCTCACCTTTGTTTAATTGGACGCCACGACTTCGTGGGTGATGGGAGAGTTTGCGCAATCTCACAGGCCCTCGTACATTAAGGAGTGGTGGACAGTGGTCAACTGGGCCAAGGTGTCCGAGTATTACGAGAAGTATGCGTCCAAGGGCAAGCCCGTGGTCTGTGACTTGTGCTACTTGCTCCTTTATTTGTCTGTTGATTTCTGGCACTCTTTGACAATCATCTACACGCATGTCTTTGCATGGCTGTGATGAATATTTCACACTGTCACCACCCTACCAGCAAGTGATCAGTGGAATTTTGCAGGTGTGGGGCTAATTCGCCGTTTTCGCCGGTGACGATCTAGACGCTGGACGCCTGCCCGCAGGGCGCGAGTCTTTAAAAATATGATCTCCCAAAAAAACAATCGCTGAGAGTCTTTAAAATCATTGTTCCCGAGTCTTGTTGAGCGCGTCGGGGTCTTGTGGCCGGGGTCAAACCCCCATCTCCTCTGAGTCTTTTAAAGACTCGGGCTCAGACTCGAGGGAACCATGTGTTCAAAGACTCTCAGCCATGTTTTCAAAGACTCTCGGCGATTTTTTGGGGGAAACATATTTTTAAAGACTCGGTAGTAGTCCATATGACGCGGAGCACCGCCTCCGCGTGGCCTGCCGCTAGGGCATTAGTGCACTATCGATGATGGTGGACAACAATTTGCAGCTTGTACCACTCGTCCAAGAAGTAAAATCCAACCCCGGCTTCTTCATGCAATGCCATGGGCTGAAACGACGGCCCTGAAAGGGCGCCATCGGGCCGGTAGAAACACTGGCACGAGAAGAATCAGTTCAATTCGTTCAACTGAGCGTTCGGCACCCAACAGCCCCAGCCACGTGACTGAACGCGTGACGACGCGGATCAATCACGCGGAGGCGTCCTCGCTGCCGTCATTGAGTTGATCGAGGAAGCCCGGGGGGTTGTATTTTGTGAGGTCTTGAATGATCTTTTCCTTTTTCGCCTCCTGAAATAGCTGGGTTGTGCGCTTGGCCATTTCCTTGCCCTCTTCGGTGATTTCTTCGATGCTGCGCCAATCTGGATATGAGGCGCCGACATCATTTGCCTCAAACGCGTGTCTGTCCCATGATTCGGCATTCACCTCCACGTCCTGCACAGGATTCGTCACTTGGGAGCGGAGCCAAACGTCGCATAACAGGCACCTGCAGTTCTCACCTTAGTGTCCCCGGGCGCTCGCCGCCCTCCCTTCACGACAATCGGTACCCGGTGGCGCAAGTGGAGAGACAGGCCCACAAAGGCGCTCACGTTGGCCTCCTTGCCCACGGACTCACCGGTGACTGCAACCAGCGAAAAGGTCGGTGACTGATCCGGCGGCTTCAAGTTTACAGGGACTCGCGCCGCAGCAAGGGCGTCAGAAAACCCCGCACGATCCAGGCTCCCATCTTCTGACGCATAGGTGCGGAGAAGATCGACTGCCCGGTCGACATCGATCTCGACGTTGAGGGTTTGTAGCGCCTTGACCAGGTCTGGGGCCCTGTCGCAAATCGCTTCTTCGCGCTGCGCCATCTGCTCGTCGCTGCTGATGTCGAGGGCCCGGCCCGAGGTCAAGTCGGCGTCCCCTCCGCGCGCTGCCCCGCGCCCCCACCCCCCCGCATTTTCTGGCGGATAGACACGCACCTCTGTCAGCGCAACGGACCCGGCTTCCCCGTATGCCTTTTGGAGCGCGTCGGGGGGCAAAAGCGGGGTTCCCATGTCGATTCCCTGAATCAGCTGCAACAAGGTCAGCGCCTCTGGCGAACGGACGACGTCGGTGTCTTGGCAGCTGACGACCACCGGGATGTACATGTCCTCCTCAAAGTACCTGCGGAGGCGAGGGCGTGCGCGAGTCAGAACACGCGTGCCGGCGAGACTTGCTTGAGCACAGGCGGACTCACCGCCCCGCCGCCGTGTAGGACAGGAAGACGACAAAACCGTCGGGCGACACGCTCGCGCCTGCGATGGGCGACACCAGCGCCTTGGGCGCCTCGTCGTCGCTGGCGGCGGTGGCCCTCACCGCCCGTGTCCCCGCTGCAGGGCGACGCAGCGCCGCGCGCGCACTGCACGGGGCCCCGCGGCATGCTGGCTGCCCGTGGTTGCTGCCCGCGACACGGCTGCTGCGCGCCAGCCACGCGCCGCTGCTCGGCGCGAAGCCCGTCGCCCACGGCAGCACCGTCAGCATCACCAGCGCCGCGCAGGCCGCGCAGCCGGGCCAGCAGCCGGGCCAGCATCGAAAGCGCCGCGCAGGCCGCGCAGCCGGGAGCGCATCACGCAAGATGCGCCGCATTGCGGCCTGGTTACGCAATTCTTCTACGTCTATCAACAGAGGTGTTTCCATCAGCGGGTTTTTTTTTCGGGCGATCTGGAGATCGGACCACAAACTGCTGGCAACCGGCGGGATAGAGTGCCGTGCTATGGGGCGCCCGGGAAGCACAGGGAGGCCGACAACGCGGGCGACGTGTGGCCGGGGGCGAGGGACGGGCAGCATGGGCAGGACGGTGGCGAGGCGCTACGCGACGTGGCGCGCGGATATTGCTCACTTACCTTGCACCGCGTGCGGGCCGTGGTGCGCCGAGGATGGCCCGTGCGCACCATCGTGCGGGCGGGTGTCAGCCCGTCGCCGCTCCTGCGCGCCCTGCGGGAGCCGCGGCAGGCGGCACCGCGGAGCTGCTGACGACCCGGGGGCGCTCGGCGACCGTGCCGTGCGATGGGCGCCATCGGCCCGGTGCCGGGCACCAGATGCACGCGCACGCGCGCGCGCCCCGTCCCTTTTGCTCCTGCTTGCGTTGGGCCTGGGCTGGAGTGGCTGGCCAGGCGCCGACGCGGCCAACTTTACGACTAGAAATATAGGCCAGAGCAACCCCCTGGCTGCGGGCGCAAATAAGATCACGGTCACGCTCCAGACCGATGCAGACTTGGGCATCGGGCACGTAGTGACCATTTCGGGGCTTTCGAACGCACAAGTCACAGGGGGCTTTGTCGACCTGGCAGACGTTGCAAATGGCGGGGGGTCGCTGTTCTCGGTTGGTGCGGAAACCGGCCGGGCGGCATGGAGCGCTGGTGCGCTGACGCTCAACGTCGACGACGGCCAGACGATGAGTGCAGGGACAGAGTACAAATTTTCATTCGAGGTGACGAATCCTGATGCAGCGCAAGATGCAGCAGCAGTAAGCATAGCAGCTTCCGGGCCAACCCACTCTGCTGCGCCGGTGCGTATGGAGACCGACACTGCGGACCTTTACGGAGTGGCGGACGGAGGAAAGCCTATGAAGGTGATCGTGCCGGCGTTCAGCGCCAAAACGATCAGGCAGAGTACGCCGGTAGCAGGCGCAAGCGCGACATTGTCCGTAACTCTGACGGCCAACTGTGACTTCCCGACCGGGTCGACCGTGACGCTTGAAGGGCTCACGGGCACGCAAACTGGGGACGCCTCGTCGCTGGCTGTGACATCAACTTGTGGGACTACGCCGGAGTTGTTGGGGACGGCGGGTGTTTGGACACAAACCGAGGGGCGGCTGGTGCTGACAGCAGCCAATGGAGGAACTTCACAGGGCACGTCTTGCGCAGTATCATTCGTGCTGCAGCAAAGTGCCGCGGATCAAGTAGCGCCGTCGGTGAATGTTTCGGCTACCATCAAGGACGGGGTCGCCACCCTGGGCTCGATTGCGTCAGGAGCCATGACACTGCCAAGCACACCGCTTTATGGGGTGTCTGATGGAGCAAACCCACTGTTGTCGGCTGTCCCAGCGTTTACCACCAGGTCAATCCAACAGAGTAGCACTTCTCCTGGGGCAAGCAACAGCATCACGGTGACGCTCATGGCCAACTATCATCTAGCCACAGGATCGACTGTGACTATCACAGGGCTTACCGGGTCACAAACGTCACAGACTGAGATTGTCGTGACGTCAACGTCGGGCCTGCTTGGCACTACAGGAGCCTGGGCTCAAGACACGGGGACGCTGGTTCTGACAGCCGCCACGGGTGGCACACAGGCTGCAACGGCGTGTGCAGTGACATTCAGCCTGACAAACCCGTCGACGGCACAGGAATCGCCGCCAGTGAGTATACAGGCGTCTATACAGCTAGCAGACGGCGCGACGGCTAGCATCAGCAAGGTTGCGATGGTGAAGCCCAACGCTTCAATGTGTGGGGTCGAAAATGGCGCGAATCCCTTGACCGTCGTCGTGTCACTGAGTTGTGCGGACGGCACTTTCCCGGGCGAGACTCAGTGCGAAACTTGCCCGGCAGGCTATTTCTGCAATCGAAACAGTACGCATCCAATGCCGTGTCCGGCTGGCACCGCATCTAGTGCAAGCGCACTCAAGTCAGTCTCGCAGTGTCACCCGTGCCCAACTGGGCGCATTGCCTTGTCGCCAGGCTCTACGAATTGCACAGCATGTCCCGCAGGGTACAACTGTCCAAGTGCGTCTTCTGTCGGAAGTCAGTGTAGCCAGGGTTATTATTCTCCGTTTGGCCAGCACAGCTGCAGCGTTTGTCCGGCTGGATACAGCTGTGCCGATCCCGCCGAGGAGCCCACGCGCTGCCAAGACGGTTATTTCTCGCAGGCTGGAGCCGTTTCGTGCATCCAGTGCGCCGCTGGAAAGTTTTGTCCGGTGAGTCCGGCGTCTAGTCTGCCGATGACCTGTCCGGACGGCGAATATTCTACCAACGGCAAGACGGCTTGCTCGGCATGCACTGCGGGGTATTTTGCCGTGGCCCGCATCTCGGACAATTGCACTTTGTCTTCTGGTCGTGCGAACTGCACGCGGTGTCCCGCTGGTCATTCGTGCGAGCGTGACGGTGAGGATTCCTGACAGCCCCTCCCTGCCTTTGTCTTGTGTCGCATCAGTCTTGTATCGTATCTTGGGTTGATTTTGTCTCTAGGCCTGCTTTGGAGGTGTCTGACTGTACCCGTGGTCTGTTTGCGACAGCATTGCCGGTGCCATGTTCCAGAGGCAGATACTCAAGCGGCGGAGCTCAATTTTGCTCAGAGTGTGAAACAGGATACTATTCTTCCAACGAGGCCAGCATTGCCTGTTTGCCGTGCCCGGCAGGCAGCGAATGTCCCGCCGCTGACCAACGGCCTCAAATGTGTGGTCAGGGCACCTTCAGTGCAGGCGCAAGTGTCACCTGCATAGCCTGTGCTGAAGGATTCTACGCGACGAGAAATCAAAGCCGCTGCTTGCCATGCCCCCCGGGCCAGTTTTGCGTTCCATATCAGCTTCCGCAAGATTGCCCCGGGGGATTCTATTCGGAGGGCGGCCAGCACAACTGCTCACAATGCTCGCCGGGCTACTATTCGAACCCGGGAGCCTCGCAGTGCAAGTTGTGCCCAGCAGGATCGTATTGTCCAGCCGAGTGTGACTCACAGCCCAGCGTTCCGCTACCTTGTCAGGCTGGGTATTTTTCACTGGCAGGAGCAAGTGTGTGTTCCGCCTGCGCGGCCGGGTCATACTCACGGCGCAACGCAAGTGCCTGCGCCGCCTGTCCTCAAGGCATGTTCTGCAGACCTGGATTGGGGCCTGTGCCCTGTGCAGCAGGAACGTTTTGTCTGGCCAATTGCTCTGCTTGCCACTCTTGCCCGCCTGGATTCTTTGCCGATGCCGAGGGCCAGGCTTCTTGCCTTCCGTGCCCGCAAGGGACATTCTGTCAAGGTCCAGGATCGATGGAACCGGAGACATGTCCAGCGGGCTGGTTCTCGCGTGCGGCTCAGTCAAATTGCTCAGCATGCCCTCCTGGCTCTTACTCGGGCTGCAACGCGTCAAGTTGTCTGCCCTGCCCAGCTGGCTCTTTCTGTGGTCGTGCATCAACTGAGCCAACAGTTTGCGACGCGGGCTCCTTTGCACCGGCCGGCTCCTCCGGGTGCACCATCTGTGCCGTTGGTCATTACTCGGATGCAGGGTCGTCTATTTGCCGTGCCTGCCCGGCCGGCATGCGCTGTGCGCGCAGTCATCAGCCAACACCTTGCCTGCCTGGAACATTTGCCACAGCCAATGCCTCAGCGTGCTCGACATGTGCTGCAGGCTCGTACACAAATGCCAGCGGATCAGATCGATGTATGCCATGTCCTCCCGGGCACACCTGCATGGACCCAGCGTTACCGCGTCTGTGTGACGTTGGATACTATTCGGAGGGTTACGAACAAAGCTGCACTGCTTGCGCAGCTGGCAAGTACAGTAACGAGCGGGGGCGCTCGTCGTGTCTGCCGTGCCCAGCTGGTCGCCATTGCCCAGGAAATGCCACTGATTTCCCCCAGCTTTGCGAGCCAGGCTTCTTTTCTTTGGCCGGGTCTCGCCGCTGCGTCAGTTGCCACAATGGGACGTTTTCCACGGGAGGCTCTGACGTATGCACACCGTGCCCGCCTGGCAATTACTGTCCGCTTGGTTTGGGTCCGTTTTTATGTCCAGCAGGCTTTTTTGCGGGAACGGAAAGTGTAGAATGTAAGCGGTGCCCAGCAGGCTCATTCTGTCCTGTGAATTCTTCTGTGCCCACTTCGTGCAAAGCAGGGGAAGCTTGTGCCAATCCCGCGAGAGATCCGGTTCTGTGTCCGCTCGGATATTATGCGCTTGAAGGTGAAACAGATTGTACTGTTTGCCCGGCGGGAATGCAGTGCCCATCGCCTTCTCTAGCTCCGACGCCGTGCCCTCGCGGCACATTCTCCCTTCCTGGGCACACGTCATGCACTCCGTGCCCTGCCGGATTCGCCTGTTGCTCCACACGATGCCAGCATTGTTCTCTCGAGCCAGGTTACTCGGGATCAGCCACCTGTGGTTCAGGAAGCGAGGGCCCATGTAATGCAACAGCGTGCTGGCAGCATTGCAGCCCGGGGACATACTCAGTGGGCAACCAAAGCCGTTGTCTTCCGTGTCCACCTGGAATGGATTGCTCGGATGGGATAAGCACAATTCCCTGTGCTAGGGGGTGGTATTCAACAGGCCGCATGGCATGTGCTCAGTGTCCGCCAGGATCAGCTTGCCCACGTAAGGACTCGGCACCTGAATTGTGTCCTATAGGATCGTACTCTGCATTCGCTGCTTCGATCATGTGCACTCTGTGTCCAGCAGGGTCCAAATGTCCGCGGGCAAACTTGACGCAACCGGAGCCTTGTCCACAAGGATCTTGGAGTACAACAAATGCGAGTACCTGCCAAAGCTGTCGCGCAGGCACTGCTTGCGCGCGCACAGACCAGGCACCCACAGCGTGCGCCAATGGCTCGTGGTCCTTGGACAACGCCGTCACATGCACAGCCTGTCTGCCCGGGTACAGGTGTCCGCGCACAGATTCAAGCGTCCAAACACCCTGCGAGCTGGGCACCTACTCAATTGGCTCGCAATACAGTTGCACACCTTGCCCCATTGGCTATTCCTGTCCAACGGGGACGAATCCTGGTTCGCCGTGCAGAGTTGGCACCTACTCCCTCGGTGCTCTCCCACGACCCTGTTTGAAGATGTGGTGTTCCCGGCCTTGATTGCGCACGTGCAACTCAAAAAGCACCATGCTAAGTGACTGACCTGGTCGTGCATTGTTTTATGTTGTGCAGGCGGGCAGTCCGAGTGTCTGATATGCCCCGCGGGGTTTGCGTGCGGGGATCCAGCTCAAGAGCCTCAAGCGTGTCCAGCTGGCTATTACAGTTCGATAGGGAGCGGCAACTGCACAATTTGCCCGGCAGCACACGAATGCCCGCATGCTGACCGTCCGCCAAAGCCCTGCCCGGTGGGATTTTGGAGTGTTCTTGGGCAGAGCTTATGTTCTGAGTGCGATCCTGGTTACCACTGCACATTTCCAGCAACTGCGCCGAATCCGACCAAAGATCTTTGTCCTGCCCGGGGCTTCTGTTCTCCGGCTTCGAGGTTTATCCCATGCCCAGCTGGGACCTACAACAACCTCCCCGGGGGGGTGAGCTCTGCCAGCT
>Ga0115006_10002699_pt1 | contig 11784 bp, 9 predicted proteins | sample ArcOceMetagenome_3_FD_88943 | JGI IMG/M metagenome (GOLD analysis project Ga0115006, IMG submission 88943) | Marine eukaryotic phytoplankton communities from Arctic Ocean - Arctic Ocean- Svalbard ARC20M Metagenome | ecosystem: Environmental > Aquatic > Marine > Oceanic | place: Arctic Ocean...
TCAATATTGGTTGAATACTTCAGATGATGATGCAGAAAAGTATATTAAAATATTTACATTTTTAGATCAAGAAACTATTGAGGCCTTAATTGAAGAACATAAAGAAGCGCCACATGTTAGAGTTTTACAAAAACGATTAGGAGAAGAAGTAAGTATTTTAGTTCATGGAAAAGATGAATATAAAAAAGCAGTTGCAGCCTCTACTATTTTGTTTGGAAAATCGACATCTAAAGATTTAAAATCTTTAGACGAGCAAACTTTTCTAGATGTTTTTGATGGCGTTCCGCAAGCCAACGTATCTAAAGAAGACATTACAACCGGACTGGATATGATTGGAGCTTTAGCTGCAAAAACCAACTTTTTAAAATCTAATGGAGATGCACGAAGAGCATTAAAAGAAAATGCTGTATCTGTAAATAAAGAAAAAGTAAAAGAAGATTTCCTTATTACTTCAAAAGATTTAATTGCCGATAAATATGTGTTATTACAACGTGGTAAAAAGACGTATTTTTTGTTAAAAGTTGACTAGTTTACAAAAAAAACTAAAAACAAAGAAGAGCTGAATAAATTCAGCTCTTCTTTGTTTTTATAATAGGATTCATCGAGCTATCTCGTAATGTTTTCCCAATTATCATCTGCTTGCTTTTGCAATTTTTCTGCTCCTTCTTTATTCCAAAGAGCTAAAGTATTTGTCCCCCAAGAATTATAAAATAAATACAGTTTTCCGTCTCTAATTTCAAAAGTTTTTGGGTTGATAGAAACTTTTTCCCCTTTAACTCCAATTGCATATGCGCAATATCCACCATATTGAGGAGCATACGTTTTTGGTGATTTTTCAAATGTTTCTAAATTTTCTTTCGAAGAAAACTTAAACTTGACACCATCAAATTCTGAAATAAATTTTTTAGTTCCTTCTTCTACCTTATTTTCAAAATAAGAAACTACATCGTAGCCCTCTGCTACAAATTCCTTCTTAGTGTTATAATTTTCATTCTGACAAAAAGCAGTAAATGATAGTAGTAAAAATAGTGTTGTAATCTTCTTCATTATCTGTTATTCTTATATTTTAAATCTTTCCAATTTCTATCTGCTTTTGCTTGAAACTTTTTAGTATCCCCTTCTTTCCAATCTGTTAGTTTACTGGAAATCCAAGAGCTATAAAACAAATATAATTTATCATCTCTTATTTCATATTCTTCTGCATCTATGTACATTTTAATCTTTTTCTCTGCTACTGCATATGCACAATATCCACCATATTGCGGAATATACTTTTTTGGGTTTTCCTTAAATATTTTTAAATTTATCTCTGAAGAGAACTTGAATTTTACACCATCATACCTAATCATAAATTTATTTTTTCCAACTACTGGTTTTTTTTCTTTAAAGTAAGAAACAACATCATAACCTTCAGCAACATAGCCTTTATTTGTATTATAGTCTATTTGTTGTGCAGATAAAACAGCAGGGAACATTAAAAAAAGTAGTGCTATTATTTGTTTCATTTTGTTAATTTTTGTGATAGTCGAAAAAGTATTTAAAAAATTACATAGAATAGCAAAATATTGGTTACAAATAAGCATGCTTTGATTAGAGTATACTATAATACCATTAAATTACAGCCTCTAATATCGGAATTATCAAAACGACCAATAATTTCGAAAGTTTGATTATCATGCACTTTTCCTAGATCTTGCGTTGCAATAAAAGAACAAGAATTATAGTTTGCTAAATCAATTACATTAATTCCCCCGTTTTTTCCTGACGGATTAATGGTTAATGAATCTTCTGTGTCTCTTGTTAAAACTTTCATCCAAAATGGTGTTTTAAAGATTCCTTTTCCACTTGAATAGCCTTGACTTAACAATTCAGTCATTCCGAATTCTGAATGAATTTCAGGAACTCCAAATCCCCTTTGTAAAACAGTATGCAACTCTTCTCTTACCATTTCTTTTCTTTTCCCTTTCATTCCACCAGTTTCCATTATAATGGTGTTTTTTAACTTGAATTGTTGCATTTCAATCAAATCTAACAATGCAAAAGAAACACCAATTAACAGTGTTTTTTGTCCGTTTTTATCTAATTTAATTAGCTTTTGGGCTAATTCTTCTAAATTATGGAGATAAAATCCACTTTCTTGGTTTTTAGATTTAGAAATTAAATCATCAACCATAAAAACCAAAGAAGATCCTTTTCGTTCTAGATAATTAGGCAATAAAGCTAAAACTACATATTCTTCTATATTTCCATAAAAGTGTGTAAATCCTTTCAAGTAACTTTCTTTGTAAACAGATATGTCTATAACTAAATGTTTGCTTGTAATACTCCCAGTTGTGCCAGAGCTCTCAAAGGTTATTACCGGATTTTTATTTCCTGATAAAATACGATGCGTTTTAAAAAACTGTATTGGTAAAAATGGAATTTGCTCAACAGTCTTCACATCAGAAGGATGCACATATAATAAATCGCAAAATGAACGATATACTTTATTGTTTGTAAACTGGTGTTTAAAAACTTCAAGAGCAATCTTGTTAAATTCTTGCTCGGTTTGTATGTTAAAAATAGCTTTTTGCATATGTTCTTACAAAAGTAACATTATTCGACGCAACCTTTTTAAAGTTTTTACATCTTGTAAGTATAATGTAGAGTTTATGAAAAAAATCCATTGAATTTGAATCACTTATTTGTGACTAAAATTTTGGCGCATAAAAAGTAATTTATCGCTCTAAAAAAGGGGAAAACACTTATAAATAATTATTTTATCAGATTAAAATACAGTTTGTAAATTAAAAGAATAGAGGAGGAATGGAATTTAAATGAGCATGGGGGCTCTTTAGCTTTTTCAACTCCTCTTTATTACTGAATGACTATACATTATTCCCTCTTTAAAATATTAATCTTTAAACTAAATATATTATGAAAAAAATTATTCTATTATTTTTAAGCGTTTTTGTTTTTTATTCTTGCCTAAGCAACGATGAACCTACCTTGAAATACGAGTTTTTACCAATTGACAGCGCAGAAACACCCACAAGTTTTACTTTTGGAGAAATTGATACCATTAAAATAAAATACACATTGCCAAATGGTTGCTATTCTTTTGATCGACTGTATTACGAGTATCAAGATACCACAAGAGTTGTAGCCGTAACAGCATTAGTTATATTAGATGCAGCTTGTACCGAAGCACTTGTTGAAGAAGAGTATGAATTTCCTGTAAGAGTATCGCAAAGAGAAGATTATATTTTTAAATTTTGGAAAGGTGAAGATAGTAACGGTGAAGATATTTTTGAAGAAGTTGTAATTCCTGTAAATTAGTATCATCAATTTAGAGGAACTCATACAAGAATGCTGCAAACAAAAGTTAGCAGCCCAGTCTCAAGTTTATCAATTATTTTCTGATAAGCTTTTTGCTGTTTGTTTAAAATATTCTCGAAATTACCAAGATGCAGAAGATACTTTACAAGATAGTTTTTTAATCATTTTTGATAAAATAAACCAGTATAAGAAGAAAGGTTCTTTTGAGGGTTGGTTAAAACGAATAACCATTAATACAGCGCTTCAAAAATATAGAGTAAAGAATCCTTTAGAAAGTATTAAAGAAATTTCTGATAACGAAGATATAGAGGAAACCACTATTGAAAATGAAAATTTAAATGTAGATTTTTTATTACGTTTAATTCAAAAATTACCTGACAGGTATCGTTTAATTTTTAATCTATATGTTTTAGACAATTACGCTCACAAAGAGATTTCTGAAATGTTAAAAATTTCTGAAGGTACATCTAAATCTAATTTGTCTAGGGCAAGAAAAATATTAAAGAAACAAATAGAAACTCATCAACTACAAGAACAAAAGGAAAACTGATGGAAGATAAAAAAATAGACTCTCTATTTCAAGAGAAACTTAAAAATTTGGAGGCAACTCCACATAAAGAAGTTTGGAATACCATTGAGTCTAAACTTAAAAACAAAAAACGTAGAGTTTTGCCAATGTGGTGGTATTCTGGAGGAGTTGCCGCTATTCTAGTTCTTGGGTTTTTATTATTTCCTTTTTTTAATGATTCTAATAGTCCAAAAAAGCAACCCGTTATTATTGCTGCACCAGACACAAATACAGAAAATAATAACCTAATAAAAAAAGAAAATAATCCTATTTTTAATAGAGAAAATGAGAAAACTTTACTGGTTGATGAAAGTAAAAAAAGTAAAAAGTTTATTCTAAAAAAGAAAGTAAAAAAAGATGAAAAATTACCATTATTAGTTGCAAAAGAAACTAATAATCCGATTAAAAAAGAAACAGAAGGTTTAGTTAGTAAAAAAGCTATGGAAAAGATTTTTTTAACTGATAACAAACTAAAAAATGAAACAGACTCTCTTAAAAGTAACACAATAATAGCAAAAGAAAACATTTTAGAGAGCAGGGAAACAAAAAAATTTATTCCTTTAAAAGAGGCTGTTAATATTGATAAAAAATCAGATGCTTTATTTAAAAACGAAACATCTAAAAAAGATATTCTTACCGCAGTTAATGATGCTGAAAAGGACGAAAAAACAAATACAATTAAACCATGGTCAATCACCCCAATAGTGGCTATTTTAAGTTCTAATTCATTTTCTAAAACCTCTCCAATAGATGCTAACTTGTCAAACACCACAAGTGGAAATAACTCATACTCTTATGGAATACAGGTTGGTTATAAAGTAAATAATAAGTGGTCGATTCGGTCTGGAGTTCATATCCAAGAAATTAGTTTTTCGAACAGTCAAATATCTGTAGTTTCATCAAAATCAAACAACACAAGTATCGCTTTTAATTCTGGAGATCGTTTTAAATTACAAGATGCCTCTGTTGAAAACCTTAATGCAGAATCGCTTTCTTTGAATGCAGTAACTATTGACGGTAATTTAGACCAAAAGTATGGTTATATAGAAATCCCTATTGAAATAAAATACAACTTGTTAGAAGTTAAAAAGTTGAAAACAGAACTAATCGCTGGTTTTAGCTCACTTTTTTTGAATAAAAATACAATTCGTTTAAATGCAGATTCTTTATCAAGATCTGGAGAAGCAACCAATTTAAACAATATTAATTTTAGTGGAAATTTTGGATTAGATTTTAAGTATGGGTTTGATAAAAATTGGTCCTTAAATTTAAACCCGATGTTTAAAACTCAACTGAATACATTTAGCAAAGACTCTAATGGGTTTAAACCTTATTTTATAGGTGTTTATTCGGGGATTACATACCAATTTTAAACATGGTATTAATTAAAAAAAATAGTGACTAATTTAAAACTAGAGACTATTTCAAAAAGTCCAGTTGGATTATTTTTTATAAATCTTCACAACTAATTTGCCGGTATCATTCATAGAGGCTCTGTACATTCCTGCAGTATTAAACTCAAAGGACATATTTCCACTTTTGTCTAAAGCAACAACACCTCCAGTTCCACCAAGTTTTGTTAACTTATTCTGAATTACGTCTGAGGTCGCTTGTTTTAAAGATTTGTTTTGATATTCCATTTGCGCAGAAATATCATAAGCAACTTGTCCTCTTATAAAATATTCTCCCCAACCCGTAGATGAGACTCCACAAGTTAAATTATTTGCATAGGTTCCAGAACCAATAATTGGTGCGTCTCCAATTCTTCCCCAGCGTTTATTGGTCATTCCTCCGGTTGATGTTCCCGCTGCAATATTTCCATCTTTGTCTAAAGCAACGCAACCCACCGTTCCGAATTTTGAGTTTTTAATATCTGCATCATAAAAAGCTGCTTTTTTATCATCGTGATCTAATTCGGTGTTTGCTTTGTCTTTTATTCTTTGAAGCGATTTAAAACGTCGTTCAGTATAAAAATAACTAGGGTCTACAATTTCCAATCCTTTTTCTTTTGCAAATATTGCTGCTCCTTTTCCAGAGAGCATCACATGATCTGAATCTGTCATCACTTTCATTGCTAATTCTATAGGGCTTTTTACACTTGTTACACCAGCAACAGCTCCCGCATTTAATGTTTTCCCATCCATAAAAGAAGCATCTAATTCATTGGTTCCCTCATGTGTAAAAACGGCGCCTTTTCCCGCATTAAATAATGGTGATTCCTCCATTACTTGTATGGTTTTCATTACTGCATTTCTACTGGTTCCTCCAGCTTTTAAAATAGCATGACCCACCCTAACTGCTTCTTCTAACTTTGCCATGTAAGCATGTTCTTTTTCAGGGGTCATATTCTTTTTAAGAATCGTTCCCGCACCTCCATGAATTATTATTGCAAATTCATTTTTTATCGTATTCTCTTCATTTTTTATGCTCTTATTCGTTGTTGTATTACAGCTAAAGAAAATTGTAAAAAAAGAAAGTAAAAAAAATAGTTTTTTCATATTTGTGTGTTTGATTTTAAACAATTACTATTGTTTTTGTTTAATATATTAATGTGTGAAATTATTTGTAATTTCGTGGTTCAATTTAAACAACTTAAATTTAAAAGCAAAATGGCAGATTTTGGTATCAAAGAAGCTTTAGCTCATTTAGGAGTTAAAGATATAAATAATGGAACCTCGACGGGTTCAAATAACTTTTCTAACGGAGAAATTATCGAAAGTTACTCTCCTGTAGATGGGAAACTAATTGGAAAGGTAAAAACAACTACAAGAGCAGATTACGACAAAGTGATGGAAACTGCCACGAAAGCTTTCTTAAGTTTTAGAGATATGCCAGCGCCACAAAGAGGAGAAATTGTGCGTCAGTTTGGTAATAAATTAAGAGAAAAGAAAGAGGCACTTGGTAAACTAGTTTCCTATGAAATGGGAAAAAGTTACCAAGAAGGTTTGGGTGAAGTACAAGAAATGATTGACATCTGCGATTTTGCAGTTGGATTATCAAGACAGTTAAACGGACAAACAATTCCTTCTGAACGTCCAGGTCATGTAATGAGAGAGCAGTGGCACCCAATTGGGGTTGTTGGTATTATTTCCGCATTTAACTTTCCGGTTGCAGTTTGGGCTTGGAATACAGCTTTGGCATGGATTTGTGGTGATGTATGTGTATGGAAAGGTTCAGAAAAAGCACCTTTATGTTCTGTAGCTTGTCAAAATATTATAGCTGACGTTTTAAAAGATAATAATTTACCAGAAGGAATCTCTTGCATCATTAACGGAGATTATAAAGTGGGTGAAATGATGACTACAGATACTAGAATTCCATTAGTTTCTGCTACTGGATCTACAAGAATGGGAAGAATTGTTGGCGCAACTGTTGCCCAACGTTTCGGAAAATCTTTATTGGAATTAGGCGGTAATAATGCAATTATTATTACACCAACAGCAGATTTAAAAGTAGTAGTTCCTGGTGCTGTATTTGGCGCTGTTGGAACCTGTGGACAACGATGTACCTCTACAAGAAGATTAATTATTCACGAATCTGTGTATGATAAAGTAAGAGATGCTATTGTTGGCGCTTACAAACAAATTAAAATAGGGAATCCTTTAGATGAGAACAACCATGTTGGTCCATTAATTGATCACGATGCTGTAAACACCTATTTAGCTGCCATTGAAAAAGCAAAAGCTGAAGGAGGAAATGTATTGGTTGAAGGAGGCGTTTTAAAAGGAGAAGGCTATGAGTCTGGGTGTTACGTTAAGCCGGCTATTATTGAGGCTGAAAACCATTTTGAAATTGTACAACATGAAACATTTGCTCCAATTTTATATTTGATAAAATATGCTGGTGAAGTAGAAAATGCAATTAACCAACAAAATGGTGTTGCGCAAGGTTTGTCTTCTGCAATTATGACCAATGAAATGAAAGAAGCTGAAAAGTTCTTATCCTATGCTGGATCTGATTGTGGAATTGCAAATGTAAACATTGGAACTTCTGGTGCTGAAATTGGTGGTGCTTTTGGAGGTGAAAAAGAAACTGGTGGAGGTAGAGAATCTGGCTCTGATGCATGGAAAGTATATATGAGAAGACAAACAAATACTGTAAATTATTCTGATGAATTGCCCTTAGCGCAAGGAATTAAGTTTGATTTATAAATGATTATAAAATTATAATTTATAAAAAACCAACTCTTTTGAGTTGGTTTTTATCTTTTAAAATAGTGTGTGAAATATAAAGTGAGTCGTGAGTCTCTTTTAAAGGAAAATTAATCCCCTTTCAACGAATTCCACCCTTGCGCTTTCAACTCGATTTCTTGGCTTGCTCTAGTTACTAGATTTAATCCTTGGTTTTCTGGAGTTATATGTCCTATAACAGAAAAATTAGGGTTTCCTTTAATTTTATCAAAATCTGAAATTGCTACTGTAAATAGCAGTTCATAATCTTCACCTCCACTTAATGCAACCATTGTAGAATCCAGTTCAAATTCTTCACATGCAGAAATTACTTGTGGATCTAGAGGCAATTTATCTTCATAAATTTTACATCCAACTTTAGATTGAGAACATATGTGCATGATTTCTGAAGAAAGCCCGTCAGATATATCAATCATAGATGTTGGTTTCACTTCTAGTTCTTTTAACAACCCAGAAATATCTTTACGTGCTTCTGGTTTTAATTGTCGTTCAATTAAATACGAATACGCATCCAAATCTGGTTGATTGTTTGGGTCTACTTGAAAAACTTGTTTTTCTCTTTCCAAAACCTGTAAGCCTAAATATGCTGCACCCAAATCGCCAGACACAACAATTAAATCGGTTTCTTTTGCACCGTTTCTGTAAACAATATCTTCTTTATTAGCGACACCAATGGCCGTCACAGAAATTAAAATTCCTTTTGTAGAAGAAGTAGTATCTCCACCTATTAAATCAATCTTATAAGTGTCGCACGCCAACTGAATTCCTGCATATAATTCTTCAATCGCTTCTAGTGGAAACCGATTAGAAACTGCAATAGATACCGTAATTTGTTCTGCAATCCCATTCATAGCAAACACATCTGAAAGGTTTACCATCACCGCTTTATAGCCCAAGTGTTTTAGCGGCATATAGCTTAAGTCAAAATGAACACCCTCTATTAACAAATCAGTAGAAACTAAGGTTTGTTTTTCTGAATTTGAAATAACAGCAGCATCATCTCCTATAGACTTAATTGTTGATGAATTTTGTGTTTTAAAATATTTGGTAATATGGTTAATTAAGCCAAACTCACCAAGTTCAGCCAAGGATGTTTTATTTTGATTTTTATCTTCTAACATGTTGCAAAAATAAAAAGTTATACTCTAGTAATCTATTGAATACGTTAAAAATTAAACATATCGTATTTCTTTAACAATACGTTGCATCTAAAATCACTATTTTTGAACTGATTTTTTTTAAAAAATATGGTCAAAAAAATATTTTATTTCTTTCTAATAATATCATCAACGTACTTTGCTCAAACACCCTGTAATAAAGGAATGGCAGGGGAATACCCCTGCAATGGGTATGATTTAATGGCTCACATACCTGTTTCTATTTTAGCGAATACAGATGGTACCCCTGAAGGAAGTGATATTTGGGGCTGGACAGACACTACAACAAATAAAGAATACGCAATTGCAGCGATGACAAACAGCACAGCTTTTGTTGATATTTCAGACCCTTTAAACCCTCTTTTTCTTGGAAGATTAGATTCTAGTGCTGGAAATAGTTTTTGGAGAGACGTAAAAATTTACAACAATCATGCTTTTATTGTAGCAGATAATGTTGGTGCTCATGGAATGCAAGTTTTCGACCTTACAAAGTTGAGAGGAGTCACAACTCCACAAACATTTGTTGTAGATAAATTGTACAGTGATGTAAGTAGTTGCCATAATATTGTAATTAACGAAACCAATGGAATTGCATATTTAGTAGATTGTAAAAATACTGGGAGAGGGATTCATTTTGTTGATATTTCTGACCCAATAAACCCGATAAATCTAGGAAATTTTAATGATGAAGGCACCACACATGATGCACAAGTAGTAACTTACAAAGGACCTGATACAAGATATATGGATAAAGAAATACTGATTGGAAGTAATGAAACCAAAGTTGTAATTTTAGATGTTACAGACAAAAATAATATAGTAAAAATTTCGTCTATAAATTATACCCAATTAGGATATACGCATCAAGGTTGGTTCACAGAAGACCAGCGTTATTTTATTTTAGGTGATGAAACTGATGAACAAAACTTTGGAATGAATACTAGGACTTTAGTGTTCGACTTTAATGACCTAGAAAACCCAATATTATCTTCAACATATTCTGGCCCATCTAGTGCAATCGATCATAATGGATATGTTAAGGGAGATGAATTTTTTATGGCAAGTTACAGAGCAGGAATAAGAGTATTAGATATTACGAATATTGGTTCTGGAAATAATACTACTTCAATGACAGAAACCGGATATTTTGATACATATCCTGCGAATAATGGAACAGCATTTAACGGAGCATGGAGTATTTATCCTTATTTCTCTAGTGATAACCTTATTATAAACGACATAGAACGAGGTTTGTTAATTATTAGAAAAAGCGGAACTTTATCGATAGGTGACGAAACTTTAGAAAAGAACGTTTCTATTTCTCCAAATCCAATGACTACCGAAACTAATATTCGTTTTTTAAACAATAAAACTATAAAAAGCATTAAAGTTTATACTGTTTTAGGCCAGAAAATCTTTGAAAAAAACAATATTAATCAAGCCCGGTACGTTTTAACTACAAATAGTTTTAAAAAAGGAATTTACATCATAAAAATAAATTCAACAATTACTAAAAAAATAGTAGTCAAATAATCTAAAAAACAATAACTGATGATTAAAAATTCATTGATACTATTAATAATGAGCACACTATTTCTTAGCTGTAGTAAAAAAGATGTTTTTGAGTCTGATAAGCAAATTATTATTAAGCCTATTGCTAAATGCGAAAATGGATTAGCAGGTGAGTATCCATGTAAAAACTATGATTTACTTACATACATTTCTTTAGAAGATCTTGGTGATGTTGATACAAAAGGAAATGATTCTTGGGGCTGGGTAGATCCAGAAACACAAAAAGAATATGCCTTAATGTGTACCAACCAAGGAACAACTTTTATAGATATTACAGACCCCGCAAATGCCATAATACTTGGTAGATTAAAAACTCAAACAGTTAGTAGCCCCTGGAGAGATGTAAAAGTGTATAATTCGTTTGCTTACATTGTTAGTGAAGCAGAAGAACATGGAATGCAAATATTTAACCTAACCAAATTAAGAAATGTTGTTGATCCTCCAGTAGAATTTGATGCAGATGTTCATTATACAAAATTTACAAATGCACATAATATTGTAATTAATGAAGATAGTGGTTTTGCATATGTTGTTGGATCATCGACTTTTAATGGTGGGCCTCATTTTATAGATATAAACATTCCTTTTAACCCTCAATTTACAGATGGATATTCAAATAATGGATATTCTCATGATGCACAAGTAATAACCTACAAAGGACCAGATACAGACTATACAAACAAAGAAATTTTAATTGGAAGCAATCAAAATGAAGTTGTAATTTTAGATGTTTCTAATAAAGAAAACCCTATAAAAATAGCATCAATAGACTATCCTAATATTGGATATGTTCATCAAGGATGGTTTACAGAAGATCAAAGATATTTTATTTTAGGAGATGAATTAGATGAAATACGATTTGGAGGAAATACGAGAACTCTAATTTTTGATTTCACAGATTTAGACAATCCAATTTACCATATGGATTATATTGGAAATACCCCTGCAATAGATCATAATGGCTATGTAAATGGAAACA
>Ga0115006_10002703_pt1 | contig 11782 bp, 8 predicted proteins | sample ArcOceMetagenome_3_FD_88943 | JGI IMG/M metagenome (GOLD analysis project Ga0115006, IMG submission 88943) | Marine eukaryotic phytoplankton communities from Arctic Ocean - Arctic Ocean- Svalbard ARC20M Metagenome | ecosystem: Environmental > Aquatic > Marine > Oceanic | place: Arctic Ocean...
CCCATCAACCATTTGGAGCCAAGCAATGATGCGGCCAGACAATTTATGCCGCTGAGGGCTCTTGTGATAAGTTTTGGGTTGTGCCTGCAATTACTCGTGCGTACGCAAGAGCATATCCCTTTAAATCTCTCTTCGTCCGTTTCTTGACGGTCATTCGCCCGTGTGCTTCCCTCGCCCACTTGCCCATGTGTTTTTACTTACTAAATTTCTCTCCTCGTTTGTCTTTGTAAAATAGGCATTAGGTTTCGGTTACATATTCATACAATGTTGATTGCTGGCATGGCCCTGATCTCGTCGAGCACATTGCGGTAAATTTTTCTCAGCCCGTCCCTGACCTGCTCGCTGTGGTTCATGTGCCCCTCCTTTGCCCCGGTTTTGTTGTTCCTCACTGTCTCTGTCCTCTTTGGGAATGTTGAAGCGAGGTTTGAAGGCAGTCCTAATGCCTCGACGACGGCAGGAACGTTGTCCCATATCTTGTGGTAGTTGACTGTTATCACAGGATACTTCCTCCCCCCGTAGCCCTCTGTCGTCCAGTGGTCAAAGAAGTCGGATATCTTGAAGAAGTCCTTGCCATCATTTGCGTATTGTTCAAGGTTGGGAAAGCCCTTGTCGTCTTTCCCACAGTCCCCTCCAACGTGCATGCAGTGTCCGTAGCCGTACCTGGAAACCAAGCCTTCCACGGGATCCTTGAAGATATAGATGTACCTGTAATCGTCGTAGTTGGCCTCGTCGACCTTCGGCAAGTCCGCATTGAACAAGCCTCCGGGGATGTGTCTATTCCTGTAATCCCCCTCGTGCGAGGCTGCAATGAGCGAAGCGAATCGCAAAAAGAGATAGGCGAGGAGCGAAGCGACGAGTAAGGGGGGTTCGATTTATCATATAGAATAGCATCAGGCAACCCTTCAAGCTCACTGCCTTCGCTCATCGCTTCGCTCCTCATCCGATCTCACCTTCCCTGAGCGGCCTGCCAAACTCTGTCATCATGGCCGGGGGATTTGGGTCGTGCATGTGCTTCACTGTTACGACCGAAGATTTCGGAAGGTCTGAGATCCAACCCGAGAGCATCTTAGAACCTGACCCACCGTAGCTAATGATGACATATGTTCTGGGTTTCTGGTCTTTCGTCAACTTCGGGCCCCACTTCTCAAAGCCCGCAGTGCTCCCACCGAGTCCCTCCTCGACAACCTCGTGCATCAGAGTCGCATACTTCCCCTTCAAGTCCTCCCCTTGGTTCCCATCGTACACAATGTGCGAGCACTCAATGTAATTTGAGCAAATCCTCCCTGCTCTTGTGCAATCCGCGTCCTCGCACTCCAGGCGGCACTTCGCGGGATCTGGGTCGTCTCTGAGCGGGCACGGAAAGTGCACAATCTTGAGCTGCGGGTTCAACATTGGATTGTCTGCGCTTGAGGAGAAGTACACATTCTGTCCGGAGCCATTTTTCCCGCCAGTTGGGGCAACTTCTGGTGGTTTAGGGTGATCTACGGTGATTTGGGGGTTGTTTGGGGCACTAGATTCTAGTATATTTGACGGAACCGAAGGAGACACAGGATTCCCTCCCCCTTGTCTCGAGTCCTCCTTCATCATATCATCATAAATTTTGTTCTTCTCCTTTGCCATGGTCGCAATGTTCCCCTCAATCTTATATTTCAAATCTTTGAGCAGCTCGACTTCCTCCGCGTCCCTTTTCAACAGCTGATCCATCTGTTCTACCCCCCCCCCCTGGACGCCGTCGTTTGAGTCTGTAAGGTTTTTGGCTGTATCAAGAAGGAAGAAACATAAGATCAGAAATACGGCGATGGATGCGCCGACAAAATTCCTGCCGCTGACGCTGATCCGGCGAGAGCCGCTATTGTCAGAACCCATTTTCAGCCAAATCCAAGCTGGAACAGTGAGGGGAGAAGATAGATAATTACCAAGAACAACCTGAAGAAGCCTTGGTGTCTTTCAGTTGCGTTTCCCGGGATCTTTCTTTTCCACGATGAGTACCACGGAGGAATCCCAGAACCCTCCTCAAGTTGCAGAGGATCCAATCAAGGAACTTAGCTCCATCAACGAAAAGCAAAACATCTCCCAATTCAACCTATCTGATGGTCCTCTGTCGGTGTCTCTAAGTGTTTACGTAAGTAATTGGTCCAAAACCTTTGTATATAATTAACGTGTGTATTAAAACACCTTTGGTGGTCTGCTAACACCCTCCATCGCCCCAACCCCTCTGCGCAGGATGGAAACAACCTCAAGAACCTTGTCCATTCCCTGTTATTGGTTGTAAAATCCCAGCAGGGCCAAATAGACTGGTACGAGGACAGGTTTGTTGCCCTCACGGAGACACTTCAGGCACATGAGAGAACTATGTCTAACTACGAGAGGAGGTTTTCAATGCTTGACAATCATATGGACAACATCGCACAGAATCTACAAGGGTTTGTTGACGAGACGTCTGAGGAAGAAAATGTGCTAAAGACGAGCGCGGCTGTTGAGAAGGTTGATATCGCGGTGCCAACGCCTTCTGTTGCTCAGGTAGAGTCGCCAGAGAAGGCGGCATCTCCCGTCCCTTCTCCTATCCCTTCGCCTGTCCCTGCTCCAAGACCCGAGCTCGAGCCTCAGCCTCAGCCTCAGCCTCAGCCTCAGCCTCAGCCTGAGTCTGAACCTGAACCAGAGCCTGAACCAGAGCCCGAACCAGAGCTTGAACCAGAGCCCGCTCCAGCTCCAGCCCTCGCTCCGGCTCCTGCGTCCCCTCAATCCAAAGACCCTACACCTGTTCTCTCCCCAGAGCCTTCTCCGCCTCCTCCCATCCCACCACGCACCTCAAACCCTGCCATCCGGAAGCGATTCCAGAAAGCTGTGAAGAAGGTTATCCTCCAAATAAAGATGAAAAATAACCTTGTTGGGGTTTTAACCTCGCGCGCTAAAAAGGGATTTTCCATAGGCGAAAGGCTGAAGGCGGCTGAGGACCATTTTTACGACATGAACCTGAAATTCCTTGAGATGACAAAGTTGATTGAATCCCAAAAGGTTGAAATTGAAGGTCTGAGGTCACTCAATGCTGAGGCCAGCAATAAAACCAATCAATGCTTCGAGACCACGACTGCCGCGATCGACGCTGTCAACGATAAGGTTGACGGACTGTCAAATCTTGCTGATGACATCAAGTCTATGGAAGAAAGCCAATCGAAAATCATGGATGAGGTTGAGGAGAAGGTCCAAATCATAGAGAGCAAGCTCCAAGATCGAGTGGACGTCCTGAGCAAAAGATTTTTTAACTATCAAGACTCAATGGCAGAAATCACTCTAGGGCACGGAAAGGTTCAGTGCCAGATGATCGAGGGGTCCGTAGCGCGGTGTGAGGCACTCGCCGCCGAGATTCTCAAAGGTCAAGATTCGGGAGGGATTACGTCCGACCAGGTCTTCAACCTCCGTCGCGAAATGGGCGTTTGTGATGCTGTTGCCAACTCTGGCCGTGATCTCTTGTCCATGATAGAAGTCTATATGAAGGTCGATCCGTCCAATTACTCCCCCCTGAAGGAGCCGCATTCGGCTCTAACTAATATCCTGCGGTCCCTAGAAGAGCAGGTATCTCCGCTCTGGGGAACCATAGCACAATTTGATAATAACATTGCCCAGTCCGTCAACCTCGTCGTAACCATGCAGACTGGACTCTCCAACCAAGAGGATGCCCTGCGTAAGATGGAGGGTGACATTTTGAGTAAAGCTAGCAGTGAAGCGGTGGCCAAGATTGAGGCAGATGCGGCAAAGGCCATCGAGGAGGCCGCCAGGATGGAGGGCGAGGTGAAGAAGGTCACCACTGACATGAACGACCTATCTTCTAGTAATGCTGACCTGAGCGCTAAGGTGCACGAGATGCTGGAGAACATGGACAACATCGTCGACGAGGAGAAGCTGAAGGAAAGTGTGAAGAAAATGCTCGACATTTATCTCAGGCAACTTGAGGCCAAGGCAGCCGGTAACGAGGAGCTCGTTGATAAGTTACAGAAGGAACTTGAGACGACGAGTGGGCAGGTTGAGAATCTTTTCAAGACCAAGGCCGACGTGAACGACGTTAATAAGAAGGTCGAGAAGGAAGAGATGGAGGAAACTTCGGCCACCTTGCAGTCCCTCCAAGTGTTTGTGAAGCAATTCGAGAAGGAAATCGAAAATTTGAGGGTCGGTCAAGCTACAGACATAGACAAGCTACGTCGGAACATGGAGAAGAGGCTCATGAAGGGTATTGTGAGCAAGAAGGTTGAGGAACCTGATGATCCCGCCGTCTCCCATCACAAACTGGACCTATGTCTTGCTTGCAACAGGCCGATGGGCAAAGCGGTGAACTTGAACTCTTCTGTATCGTACTATGGTCCCAAGGATGACCCGACGGGGCAGGTTATGGGAAGAAGGCGCACGTCCATTATGCCTAGCATGCTTCTCAAACTTGAAAACCAACGTCGGACCATTCAAGGGGGGCTTCTACCGCGGGGTCGCCCGACAGGGCTCCACAGCGGGGGGTTCAATATGCCGGTGAAGGACGGAGTTTGGGGTGAGGATTTGGGAGGAAGGATAGAGGGTGAGGTGCAGAGCGAGGCCGTGAAAATAAGAAGGACCTTGGCAATGATGAACATCGACCCAGACACAGACACTATCTTGCCTGGGGCGGGAATGTCGCCTAAGTCCAAGAGGCACTCCATGAGTGGGCCATCTCCTAAGGGCGTGCCGAAGGATTGGATGAAGGTGACGAGTTCAGGAGTTACCGTCGAGGCTAACTCACACAGAGAGAAAGTGGTCGAGGCGCTCAGGAGAGAAAGTCGGCGGTCGCTCGCCGTGGGCAAGGGACTAGGAGGGCGTGCGAGGGGGGCAAGCTTACACATGACAAAAATTCCCAAGAATTCCAATGGAGGAGGAGGATTTGGAGGGTCGGCGATCGATCTTGGCGTGCAAGGATCTGGAAGTGCATCTAAGCTACCTCAGGTGTAACTTATACTGTTTAATCCTAACTGTGAATTCGTTGAGCAACAATCTGGTATTATTTATGCCGTTGAAGCGGAACCTTCAGTCTTTGCAGCTTCTACCTTTGCTTCAGTCCATATTCTTCTGTTCTCGTTGATTCGTTTTTGGTCGAACTTGTAAATTCCAAAACTGTTTCCGCACTTGCCGTTCTTGTTTTTCTTCCCATCCACCTGAAAGCAGCCGCAAATGTCGAAATGGCACATGATACCCTCCTTGCTGCATGGGCAATCCACGGAGCAGATGAATTCCGTGGTTAGGTGCTCCCGAAGTCTCGCCGCACACTCTTCCTTTTTTCCCTCGTCGGAAAGGCCGCGTTTGCGGAGCTCGTCCTTCACGCGAGATTCCCTCATCCCCTTGGTCTTAAGCTTTGTACATGTGCAACCAACCCTATCCCTTTCGTCCCTGACGGCGTCAAATTCCTTCCCCAAGTGTTCTACTTCCTTCAAGAGGTCTTGCATGACGTCCAGACTCCCGTCGGCCATTTGCTGAAAGTCGGCGTCGCTCAAGCCTCTCTTTCTCTGCTTGTGATCTTGAAAGTCTTCATGCTCGGGGTCAATCGCAACACAGAGAAGGTGCTTTCGCTCTTTCTCCTGGGATCTTCGGAAGAGAGGGTTCTTCTTAGTCCCACTGAAATCGAACTGGCGGGTCTCAGCTGTGCAGCATTTCTTTTCATCCTCCGACAGGTGTTTTTTCCTTTCTTCAAGGTCCATATTCTTTCTATGCTCAAAAGTGTCGATGTCGCCCCAGCTTTCGTTCACCACCTCAGTCGTAGAAAGGCCCAAGGGCCAGCTGCCGTTGCCCGGAACGCTCCAGAACGCTATGTCCCTCTTGTACTCTCGAACCTCAATCGTGGCGAAGGAGACCTGGTAGTAATCCTCGGAGTCGGTCTTTGGCTCCGCCTTGAATGCTGGGTCGTATGTTTGCAGTTTAAGCTCGGCCTCCTGCTCCTCCTTTGTCTTCTTCTTCTTCTTCACCTTTTTCCGCTTGGGCGAAGAGGGCGGGCTGCTGGGTAAGGGCAACTCGTCGGAAGAATCGCAATCAGTGTCCTCGTTCACATTGTTATTTAGTTCGTCGAGGATATTTATCGTTCGGATCCCCAAGGCCGAGTGGGTGACCCCGATGGGGGTGTATGGAAGTGGGCCGAACGCTACCTTGTCACCTGAATTTTTCTCCACGGCTTCACCAGCGGCCAACGCTTCCTCTTCCGCCTGGAGCTTCATGGCAAGAGCAAAGTCGGCATCCTCGTCAACGCCATTGAAATTATCTGACGCAACCGGTGGTGCCTGCGGTGCCTTTGATTCCTCCACCGCAGTTACCTCAACTTCCCCCAATTTTTCCTTGTCCCTGATTGCCCTATTGCAGACGTCCTTGAAAACAAACTCGGTCCCGTCATTGCCCTTGAAAAGCAAAAGGTTGACGACGTCCAAAGGAAAGAGGACATCCCACTCTTTCTCAACCAACTCCACTGACTTGGAAAGAAAGAGAGCATCGTCGCCCTTCCATTCTCCGGTCTTGTAGTTCACGACTGCCTTCTTCTTCTTCTTCTTCTTCTTTTTCTTACTTTTATCCCCCCCGTCGTCTTGTGCGCCCCCCCCTGTTTTACCCCTATTACTCTCCTTTTTACTCATTGGTTTGCTTAGAGCCCTCCCTCTTCCACTTATATTGCGTCCATCCCGGCCGCCTCGGCCCCTGCCACCAGCTTCCTGCTCTTTTTTGCCTGACGAGGATGGTCGTCGATCTTCTCCATTTGATCTGCCCCTTCCACGACCACCCCGACCACCCCGACCTCCATTATCGCCCCTCCCGCCCCTACCTCTCCCATCGTTAGTCTTCCCCCTCCTCGAACGTATTTCTATGTCATCTTTCATTTTGTCCCCTCTCCACCTGAAAAGCACTTTTCCTTGGCCTCCAACTCGTCCCCAAAGCGATTTCACGCCTGTTCCTTGCCTTTAGTTTCTATATTGATACACCGACTACCCTATGAGCGTTTTTGAAGACCCCTTGGCGCTCTGTGAGCAGCGTGAGTATTGCCTACAGTTATTATCCGAAGGTTATTTTGTCCTGAATTCTGACCCTCTTCGTACTCACAGAGACAATTGAATTGAATGAGGAACGTGTAACAATCGTCGTTGAGGAGGTGAGTTGATCGTTTGTGCCGATTACCTCTCTCCTCCACCCTAACAACCTCCCCCCTCATCCCTTCTCGTCAGGAACAACTGAATGTGGAGAGGCAACAGATAATTCACGCAATTATGATTGCCCAGCACAAGGTCCAGGCTCTCGATGATTCCATCGTCCGGAAAAGGGTCTCCATTCAAGCCTTTGACAAGGCTATCAATGGCCTTGCCAATGCCTTTGATCAGATCCTGTTTACAACTGATCAGCTCCTGCACATTGCCAACACGCTGGAGTTTGACTCTGGAGGGGTGAGCGATTCTGACGACGATGATCCAACGGTTAAGAAGGAACCCACAGTCATCCGGTGATTTGCCTTGTTCCTTCTGTGACAACTAAACTAACTAAACTAAGACAAAAAACTCTTTCGTTGAATTGTAATCGTTACGCACTATTATCTGTATCCAGTTTTCGATGCAACGTGTAAAGTCCCCCTCTTCTTCCCCGCCTTCCTTCTTCCACCCCCCACCCCTTATAATGTTGGAATCGGAAGCTTATTGTTCTCTTGACAAGCCTGGACGACGTCCCCAATGCTCCAGAAGTCGATCCATACAAAGTTCAACCTTCTGCCCTTTGCCTCTTCGAGCCCTTGGATCCTCTCGGAAACAAAAGGGTCCCAGTTGATTGCGTGGGCAAAGGTGGGTGAAGCCACAGGAGATGTGATGAAGTGGTTGGCGGAGAAGAGGTTCTTGGGATCTTCGAGTCCTCTTTGGTCCCTTCCTTCCAAACCATCTAGAATCGTGTCGTCAAATATTTTGTTCTCGACGTCCTTGTAAAAGTCTGTCTTGTCATTGATGCTGTAGGGGGTGTCATAGGTTCCGCCCAGGGCATCCTCGTTGGCGGTGCTGGTGAAGGCTGGGAACATTGGCATGTAGCCCATAGGGCATTTTGTGTCGACCCCAGGGATGCAGTCTGGAGTCTGCTTCAGCATCACAATCTGCTTTCCATTCTCTAGGCATTCACCCATTGTAGGCCATGTGCCATCGGCATTCCTCTCGACGAGCTTGTCGTTCAATTCGAGCGTTTCAAAGACGTCGTGCATTGCGTTGCTGGCGTCATTTCCGCCGTAGTTCTCCATGAAGAGCACGACCAAGTCATCGGGGTTGTTGTCCAACCAAACCTTGGTGTGGTTGAACTCATCGAAAGCGGTCCTCTTGCCGAAGGCGCAGAGGCCGTGGCAGGCGTACAGAGTTTCAGGAGTCGAGGAGTCGAAGTCCCCGTCGAACAGGAACGTGTCGATCATGAGGCCCCTGTACCCCAAGTTGAGAGCACCAATGTGGGGGAGGAAGTTGTTGGGGGACAACCAACCATCCTGGGCATTACTCATGCTGTTGTGAACGCCGGCGAAGGTGATTTCGTTCAGGGGCTTGTCGCAGTTAGACTCTAGGCCGTTGCAGCACTTGGTGCCCGCTCCACACTGGTTGAATTTCCACTCTACCTTGTCCACCGCAATGAGATCCTGCGCAGCCTTGAAGGCAAACCCCGCGCCAACGGAGGCACCTAGCACACCACCCCCGACCAGGAGTTGGAACCACAGCTGCGTCTTCCACCTCTTGAACTTGACAATAATCTCCCCCTGGAGGTCACTGTTCAAGCCGTCCGTCCTCTTTCCTCCGAGGGACTCAATGAGCGCGTCTTGCTTGCCGGCGGCCGTAGAGTTCTTGCTTGCCTTGAGCATCGTCTTCCTGACCTTGTCGGTGACGAGGTGGCTTCTCGCGCAAAGGTAGGCGATTCCCGTGATGAAGGCCATGAGGCAAAGGAGAAAGCAAACCAGGGAGAAGATCATGCCCTGGGCATACTCGGATATGCTGCCAAAGTCGCACTGAATGCCCCCGGCACCATCCTGTGCTGCCGTCAAGGCGGCTGCGTAGGAGGCGTCCTCGCAGACATCGTCGCCGACTCTTTCGCACTCGTCCCTCAATACCTGGACCTCCGTCATGGCATTATCCATGATTTCGAGACAGTCGAGGGTGTCCCTAAGGTTCTCGGCCGCCCCTAGGACGCACGTGGCCGCGGCAAAGAAGGCGAGGATCACGGCGAATGTTGCCCCTGAGGCGGAGCACTTACCCTTGGTCGATGCCCAGGTGCTGAACAAACCAATCAATGCAGTCGCAAGCAAGACTGCGGGTACGTAGTCCTTAACGCCGTTGAAGCCGTTCCCACTCATTGCCATCATGGCGTTGGGGATGAGCATGAAAAGGAAAATGTGGAAGCTCATTGCGATCTCAATGGCAATGTTGATGCAGCTGAAAGAAGGTGTGACGGATTTTGTGAACTGAGACATCATGTTTGATATCATTGACGCCTTCTTCTTCTTGAGGAGGGAGACGTGGGCGTTGTAGGCAGCCTTGAACCTGAACCACCTGTTGGTCTCGGCGCAGTACCAAAGCTTCCTCGGCCTATCTAAGACATAGGCAGTGAAACGAGAAGTGAAAAAGATCACGGCAAGAATCACGCAGAGGGAGATCTCGGCATCTGCGATGGCGTTGAAGCTTCCCACTGCCTCGTCCTGAAGGATGACCAAGATCCTCTCAAAGACCTGGTAGGCAACCTCGCAGTCGATGATGGAGATGATGTTGCTGACAGCCGCAAAGAGTCCATTCACGATCGGGAGCATTTCGACGCCGTTACCCAGAGCCTCCGTGAGCTGGGGGGACGACAAGAAGTAAGTTTGAAGTCCAAAGATGGTGGCAGAGGCGAGCTTGATGGAGTCCTTGACAGCGGCAGGGGAACTCGAGGTGGCTGTCGCGTTAGGGTTGATCATAGCGGCGAGGTCGGCTGCAAACTTCAGGTCGAAGCTGTTGGAGCTGTCGTCTCCAGAGTCCTCGTCCGAAGACTTGCAGTAAGCGAGGATCTGCATCAGAGGCATGTCCGTGCTATTTCCTCCCGCAGAGCCCAAATCATCGTTGGCCGCAACCATGGCGTTGACTGATTCCTCGACAATCACGGCGATCGGTTTGTTGATGCTGTAAGAGAAGAGGGCAATGCAGAGCGCTATCAGTGCGCACCAACCTCCACTCTTGATGAGCTTCTGCTTGCTCCTCCAAGAACCGGCTGCGCAGCACGCGGCAGAGATCAGGGCGACTTGCATCATGAAGTAAACCAGGACCATCCTGATTCTCATTATGGACGCAATCATCTGCTCTCCTAGGTTCCCATAAGACTCGGCGTTCTTACTCTCCACATTCGCGGTGCTCAGCATTTCCTTCATTTCGTCGTTGCTGGAGAAGATGAGTCCCTCCTCCTCGTACCCGGCAAGTGCGTGGGACATCTGGTAAAAGATCTGGAGCTGGAGGACGCAGAAGACGCACCCCTTGTCGTCAAGGACGTTGGGGTTCGTGAAATCGCACGGGGCATTCGACGTGTCTGGGCACTTGAGTGGGTCTCCCATGAGAAGGGAGGGGGCACCACCGTAACGGTAAGGGTACCAAGTGTTCAGGTACCTAGGATCCTGCGATGAGTGAAGCGAATCGCGAAAAGGGTTAGGTTTAGGCGAGAATTACTGCGATGATTACAGAGGAGTATGTCTTATAGTAAAGTGCGAGAGCTGACAACTTTCGTAGCTAGCAATGGCGTTCTCAACTCGTCCTTTCGTTCCTCGTCCATTCTCACCTTTGACAGCTGTCCTGACCAGTTATCCCTCAACTCGTAGCAGCTGCTAGTTGTGTACGGGCAGTCTGAGTTCTTGGTGAATGCGACACTATAGTCAGAGTTGATTTTCTCAGTGGCTGTGATGGCCGAACCGAGAGATCCCGCCGCAGCCCCAAGCTGCTCTCCAACAAAGATGGCGATGAAACCAACCTCGGCCATCATGTTCTCGATAGCATTTCCGTTGAGGCCGTAGCTGTCCCAGCCCCAGAGAACGATTCCGAAGCAGATGAGGGAAAAGAGACCCATGACGCCACGGACCTTGGTATGGACCTGATATTCGAATCCCCTCCCGTAGGAAGTCAGGGGCTCTGGTCTGAGGCAGCTCGTGAGCGCCATGACCGGTCCAAGGACGAGGATCATGGATCCCAAGATAATCGGGACTGAGGCGTGGGATTTCATGACCTCGGCGAGTTTGTCAGAGGCCTTTTCGTTGTGCTTGCCTTCGTCGTAATCCTTGTCGGGGACGAATCCGGCCGCCGAGAAGAGGAGCTCGGTGATGAAGGCGGATCCTCCTATGAGCACTCCGGAGAAGATTCCAAAGATGAGGACGTTCTTTGCTATTGAGACCTGCGATGAGCGGGAGGGCGCGAGCGAAGCGAGCGCGAGAAGGGTGGTTACTTATAATGCGAAGGTTGCTAATGCTCTGTGGTCAGCAGTATACTGCTGTCGCTTCGCTCCTCATGAATTCTCACCTGCAAGTGCCTTGCGGAGGTCTCAATGTGCACCGTGCAATGGAACTTGACAGTGTCATCGTAGCAGGTGACTTTGTATTTTCCGGTCCTATCGAAGTGATGGTTGAAGCAGCGGTCGTTTCCCTTGTCCTCGAACTCGATTGGGGCGTCAAGGGACTTGCTTTCAATTTTCAAACTTTGGGGGGAGGAGCGAAAGGCGAGGGGCAAGGGGCGAGGAGCGAAGCGACGAGTGGGTAATTGTTAGTTATGGCGCTAGATATCCC
>Ga0115006_10002705_pt1 | contig 11779 bp, 1 predicted proteins | sample ArcOceMetagenome_3_FD_88943 | JGI IMG/M metagenome (GOLD analysis project Ga0115006, IMG submission 88943) | Marine eukaryotic phytoplankton communities from Arctic Ocean - Arctic Ocean- Svalbard ARC20M Metagenome | ecosystem: Environmental > Aquatic > Marine > Oceanic | place: Arctic Ocean...
GCTGCACAAGCTGCATAAGCACAAGCGCCGAGCACAGCGGAAGGCCGCTCAAAGCGTTTGCGTCATGCATGTGTGTGTGTGATGGCGCACCGCTGACATAACCACGACCACAGCCACAGTCGCGTGTTGGCTTTGAGCGCCTGTGCGAGCACCTTGACGCGCTCCTCACAACCCGGGTGTTATCATCAGTGACTGAATGAACGTTTATTACTGGAGGACCTGGTACAAAGCTGTGTGCGGGGGGAAAGGGGGAAGTGAAGGACATGTGCTAAGGGATAAGAAGGACATGTGCTAAGGGATACCACTAGCCGCCGCCTGTGTGGACGAGTCTGACCACCTCGCACTAGTGAACGCGGGGGACGAGGAGGTTGTGAGCCAGGAGGAGGGATAGGGGGGGAGGGGCGCCGCAGAGGGAGAAGGAGGAGGGTGTTGTTGCGCGAGCGCTATCGCTATCGCACACATGCGGGCACACAGGGCGCGCGAGAACAGTACTAGATTGGGTCGTTTTGAGCTGGCCGGTGGACCTGTTTGCGTGTGAGGGTGAGGAGCATGCGTCGGGGGGGATGCGGGCACGCGTGCGCTATCGCTATCGCACACATGCGGGCTCACATTCCGCGCGACGCCGCGCGTCGCGCGAGAACAGTGCTAGACGTGTTGGCCTGACCGGTACACCTGTTTGCATGTGAGGGCGAGGAGCATGCGTACGGCACGCGAGCGCTATCGCTATCGCACGCATGCGGGCACACAGGGCGCGCGAGAACAGTACTAGACTGGGTCGTGTTGCGCTGACCGGTGGCCTGTGCCGATGGCTGCGCGGGGTGGAGAGCTTGGAGCTCCAGGAGGTTGCGCTGACCATCGGACCTGCTCGCATGTGCGAAACTGCCGTTGCGAAGACGAGGGGGTGGGTATGGCTCGCAGCGAGCAGTATGTGCGTGTGTTGTGGTATGGGTACTTATGTGATCCGACGCCCGTCGCCATCTGCGTCCTCCTCGTGGTCGCCGTCGGCCGCCCTCGGATCCCCGCCATGAGGCCGCGTCCGCAGACCGTGCCTCGCCAAGTCTTCACAAATGCTTTCCCCCTTAGATTGTGCGAGGGGGGGAATCGGGGTGCTTCGCGTCCAGGAGTTGCTGGACGTTGCTGCACGGCGCGCAGGGCGTTTTTGGTCCGAGCGAGCGAGCGAGCGAACGCGATGGGGTCCGAGCAAGCGAGCGAGCAAGCAAGCAAGCCCAAAAGTCCGAGCGAGCGAGCGAGCGAACACGATAGGGTCTGAGCGAGCGAGCGAGCAAGCAAGCAAGCCCAACGAGCGAGCGAGCGAGAGCTTCGAGCGCGCCCAGCTGCAGGTGAGACGGCGGGGTGAAATTCACATGTTAAGACTACCCTACAACTGAGGAAAATCAAAATTTTTAGTCACCTGAGCGGATGGGGAAGGTTGAGTGGAGAAAAACAGCAGCGGCAGCGCGTGGCTCTGGACGGGGAGAAGCGACGGTGGATCGCCCCCTTGGGGGCATTCCGCGGCGACCGGCCCAGCTGCGCTGCACCGAGAGCTGTATTCAACCATGATCCAAGCAGCAGCCCCTCCCTTGGGAGAAGCCCGCTGATCGTGCATCCTCGTCCTGTATAAGGCGCCAAAACACACAGGCAGGAGGACCAGCCGCACCGCGCTGCGAGCGACGCTCGCCGCACCGCGGTCGACTGCGTGCACGTTCGCAACCTCTGTTGCTAGGGTTTTTTTGCGAGGAACGTGGGCGACGATTCGGTTCGCGGTGGTCTGCTGCTACCACGGGACACTCGCGCGCGTGAGTCCGCGAACCGCGTCGACATGCTCACGGACAACTTTGAGAGTCACGCCCAGCGCTTCCTGGACCCCAAGCTAGCTGCCAAGGACAGGCATGCCCTCGCGCAGGAAATCCGCGAAAGTATCGAAATTGTCCAGGTCCGGTCTCGCAAAAGTGCGTAGCGCGCGGCAGCGAATTCGAGCGAGCGTGCGTTTGATCATGTGCTGACCATGCTCGTGGTCTCGCTTGCGCTGTCGTCCTTCTCGTTCGTATGCTGCAGACGTCGGAGTATGCAAATTTCCTGCAGCACTTTGTCAAGGCGTTCAACACCTACCTGCGGGGGACGAGCAATGAGCAGTCTCCGTATTTTGTGCCGGCGGCCGAACGCTTCAACACGGAGTCGCCCGCGTACAAGACCCGGTCTGTGTTGCTGGAAATCCTCAATCGCGTGCCCACAACCGAGGTGCTCAAGCCTTTCGCGCCGGAGCTCCTGAAGCTGAGCATGCACCTGCTGGAAAACGACGACGAGGACAATGCGGTCATCGCGCTGCGTATCATTCTCGACCTGCACAAGCAATATCGGCGGCAGCCGGGCGCGGCAGGCATTCTGGAGCCAGAGGTCCAGCCGTTCCTGGATTTTGTGAGCAAGGTGTACACCAATTTTAAGCGCACCTTGGAGGAGGCATTTGCAGCCCCGGTCGCTGGGGCTGCGAATCCGCCGCAGCCCAAGGTGCGCCGCAGCACCGAATCGTTCAAGGTGGTGACAGAGTGTCCGCTCATTGTCATGTTCCTCTTTCAGCTCTACGAGAACTACGCGTCGGGCAATGTTGTGACGCTGCTGCCTCTGATGGTGCGCGCGATCAGTCTGCGGGCGCCGCAAAACGCGAAGACCACGCTGCCGACCACGTTTGTCGACTTTATTGCGGCGCAGGTCAAGACGCTCAGCTTCCTCACGTACCTGCTGCGCGGCACGCCCGATTACGTGCGCCCGCACAAAGACACCATCCCTATGAGCGTGGTGCAGCTGCTGGTGAGCTGCCCGCACGACAGCATTGCAGTGCGCAAGGAGCTTCTGGTTGCCACGCGCCACATTCTTGCCACCGACTTTCGCGAAGGCTTCTTCAAACACGTCGACATCTTCCTGGACGAAAACCTGCTTGTGGGCACCAGCCGTGGCGCCGGCGACTCGTTGCGCCCGCTTGCCTACAGTGAGCGCCCCCTCCGCTGACGCTCGTCCTGCTGCGTGCTGCTCGCCGCGGAGCCTGCGTGCCAGAGAGTGCAGCGGGGGACAGGGAGGGAGGGAGGGAGGGAGGGAGGGGAGGTGGGTGGGTGGGTGGGCGGGTGAGAGAATATGCGGAGATAGCATAGCGGGTGCGCGCAAGTATGCACGTGGGAGGGTGCGTGCTCACGGTCTGATGGCATGGCAGGCTTGTTGGCGGAGGTGGTGCACCATGTGCGGCTGCAGCTTCAGATGCCGCAGCTCTCGAAAGCGGTGCACCTCTTTTCGCGCAACGTGCACGACTCGTCCCTGCCGCTGACGGTGCAGACTACCTCGATCCGCCTGCTCATGAACCTGGTGGAGGGCATTTATCACAAGCACAATCAGGACCAGGAGCAGAAAATGGCGGGTGCGGTGCAAGGAATGCAGCCTGGTGCCGCGGGCGAAGCCAATAAGCAGGGGCGGAAGCTGCTGGTGCGCATCCTGGACACGTTCGTGCGCAAGTTTGGCACCCTGAAAGAGTACACCAAGAAGCTGTGTGAGGCAAAGGGGCAGGAGAAGCACGACGACCCGTCGTCCCAGCTCGAGTTCATGCCCTTCCGCAGCGGGTCTCTGAGCGACATTGTCATTGACATCAACAAGGAAATTCAGGATTGCAAGCAGCTGATCAAGACGCTGATCGTTGCTGTGCGCACGGTGGTGTGGAGCGTGTCAAACGTCAAGGGCGGGGGCGCAGCGCACATGCGCGGCATGCAGGAGCACGAGTGCCTCATCACAGCCAAGCTGCTCAAGCACGGGCTCAAGTGCTTCAGTATCTACAACAACGAGGAGCCGGCGGGCCAAAAGGAGGAAAAGGAGATTCTCGAGCTTTTTGCTGGCGTCTTCACGGTGCTGGACGAGCGCACGTTCCGCGATGTGTTCACGCTCAACCTCCACATTCTGTTCCAGCACCTGCTCAACAAAGATTCGGCCATCCACATCCCGCAGCACTTTCTGTCCAATGCGGCGGTGACGAAAATCTTCACCGACATTCTGCTCAACTTTCTCGTGGCGCGGATCAAGGACCTGAGCAACACCGACAAGCGCGAGGGGCAGGTCATCCTCAATCTATTCCGCATCATCTTCCACGGCATCTCCACGTACCCGGAGAACGAGAGCATGCTCAAAAACCACGTACGCACCATTGTCATCGCCTGTCTCAAGCATGCCATGCAGGAGAAGCGCCCCACAAGCTACTACCAGCTGCTCAAAAACTTTTTCCGCTCGGTGTCGAGTGGCAAGTATGAGCTGCTGCAGAAGGAGTTTATCCAGCTGCTCAAAAACCTCATCGAGAATCTGTGCAAGCTGCTCAAGGAGGCGCAGGAAGAGGACACCAAGGAGCTGCTGGTGGAGCTGTGTCTCACGGTGCCGGCGCGCCTCAATTTCCTGCTGCCGCACATTCACCTGCTCATGAAGCCGCTCGTGCAAGCCCTCAACGGGAGCAACGAAATGGTGCACCTCGGGCTCAAGAAGCTCGAGCAGTGGGTCGAAAACCTGCAGCCCAACTACCTGGACCCGCTGCTGCAGACGGTCAAGGACGACTTGATGCCGGCGCTCTACAAGCAACTCCAGTCGGGCAACAACAACTTCGCTGTCAACGCCATCCGCATTCTCGGCAAACTCGGCGGACGCAACCGCCGGCTGCTGCGCGACCAGGTGCCGCTGGAGGGCAAGGACAGCCGCGAAGACGGTCTGCTCGTCAGCATCCAGCTGCCTAGGAGCGCTGGCGGCTCCGCGCCGGTGCAAGTGGCGCTGGATGACGCCGTCAAGACGGCTGCCGTCATGCTCGAGCGCCCCGCCGTTGATATCCACTATAAGCGGCAGGCGCTGCTGCTCATCAAGGCGTCGCTGGGCTGCCTGCTCCCAGTGCTCTCGCTCAAGGGGGCGTCTGGCGACGAGGCCATGACGGAGACCCTCTCCATCGCCGACGACCTCAAGCTCGCTGCGGAGCAGGGGGTGGTCGCGCAGATGAATCCTGAGCTCATGAGCAAAAAGGGCAAAGCGAAGCAGGTGGTGTGCGGCAAGGTGTTGTCGTCCATCTTTGTGGCAGCCACCAACCCCGACCTGGCCGAGGAGTGCAAGCCGCTGGTAGACGGTGTGTGCCGCTACTTCGCCGTGGCGACGGCGCTGTGCGCCTCGCCGCCGGAGGGCAGCCCGGTGCCCGTGTACAAAGAGATGGTGATGCTGGAGGTGTGCATCGATGCGCTGTGCATCGAGCAGAGGCCGCGCATGGACAAGAAGGGCTCGCTGCAGCCGCAGCCGCTCCAGATCTACCTCGACTATTTGAAGCAGCTCTGCCCGCCGGCGGAGGCGGTGAAGCTGCCCGTGTACGAGCAGGTGACGCGCATGCTCTGCCACCTGTGCTATCAGCGCCCGTGGTGGCAAAAGGTGGCTGGGTGCGTGGGGCTCCAGATCCTCGTGGCGCGCATGCCCGTGCAGAGCTTGCTGGCGGTGGAGCTCAGCGTGGCGCGGGCGCTGCTCGCCATCTGGAAGGACTCGACGCAAGACGAGATTGCTCTCACCTCTGAAAAGGCGTATGCCACGTTGAGCAAGGTCCTGAGGAAGTGCCACATGAAGAAGATAGAGAAGGGCGGTGACACGGCCATGGGCGAGGCCAGCGAGGAGAGCCCGCCGGACGCCGAGTACGAGCAGACGGTCTTCAAGGACATTGTGAGCGCACTGTCGCAGGAGCTGGCGTCTCTGAACAGCACCGTGCGCTCCAATGTGCAGAAGCTCGTGGGCGAGTTTGCGCAGATGACGGGCAAGACGGTGGCCGACTTGCTCGAGCCGTGCCGCGCCACCATCTCGCAGCAGATTTTCAAGCGGCGCCTCATCAACATACAGATCGCCTTCCAGATTGGGCACCTCGACGCGCTGACCTACTGCCTCTCGCTCAAGCCCGCGTTCTTGGCCAACGAAGAGCAACTGAAACAGCTGCTGCAGGACGCGCTGCACTTTGCGGAGATGGAGGACAACCAGGTGATGCGGTCGCAGCAGGAGGGCGCGGCGCTGGCCCAGCTTGCCACTCTCAGGACGCACTGCGTGCAGCTGCTGCGCACGGCCATGGCGTCGCCGGAGGTGAACCTGGCCGCCACAAACTCGGAGCTGCGCAACTCGATCATCCTCATGTTCTTCAAAGTCATCACCAAGGGCTTCCCCGACGCGGTGATTGCTGCGCGCGAGGGCCTGGCCGAGGTGCTGCAAACGCAGCGCGGGAAGGCGCCCTTCAAGGACCTGCTGCAGTCGAGCCTGCGGCCGGTGCTGGTCAACCTGGCCGACTACCGCAAGCTCAACGTGCCGCTGCTCGAGGGCCTGTCGCGCCTGCTCGAGCTCCTCAGCAGTTGGTTCAACGTCACGCTCGGCGAGAAGCTGCTTGACTACCTGCAGAAGTGGGCGGAGCCGGACAAGTCGCAGCCTGGCGGTGCGCCCAAGCCGCAGCCCAGCAAGGGCGACGAGCCCAAAATCCCCGCCGCCATCATCGAGCTGTTCCACCTCCTGCCCCCAGCGCCGGAAAAGTTCATGGAGAAGCTGGCCAAGCTGACGATCGACCTGGAAGACAAGCTGGTTGGCGGTGACTTCAGCCCCGTGCGCAGCCCGTACCGCGCACCCTTCACCAAGTTCCTCAACCGCTTTCCGACAGAGGCGCTAGACTTCTTCTACGAGCGCCTGCGAGACCCCCAGTTTTGCAAGCTCTTCCAGTGGGTGCTGCGCAGTGAGCTCGCCAGCCCGCTGCGCGACGAGGTGAAGAAGTCCGAGGACAAGCTGCTCAAGGCGTGCTTCCTGATCGACGAGAAGCACCCCAGTGTGCAGGAGCTGCGCTTCCAGGGCATCACGATGGTGCGCACCATGTGCAAGTTCTTCCCCGAGTGGCTGGACCAGTGCCCCAAAATCCGCCAGCAGCTGCTTAAGATCTGGCTGTCGAAAGAGCGCACGGCGCGCCTCGGCAACGAGGAGGGCCTGGAGCTGGAGCACCTGCTCGAGTCCAAGAAGCTGGTCAAGTGCCTGTTGAGCTATGCGCGCTGCAAGCCGAGCGACCACGAGGTGCTCTTCCAGATGCTCACCATCTTCACGGTGCGGAGCATCGTCGACTACTCATTCCTCAAGCAGTTCTACGCGCAGGAGGTGGCGAATGGGTACCGGCTTGCCGACCGCAAGGCCATGATTGTGACGATGATCAACAAGTGCAAGGACAAGGATGTGCCGCAGGCGCTCAAGGTGCAGGCGTTGCAGCTCGTCGTTATCCCGACGCTCACCTCTGCCTTCGCCAAGGGCGGGCAGGGCGAGGAGCTGCTCGACGACAAGACGATCAACACCATCGTCAAGGACTTGCTGGACCCTGGCGACGAGATCTTGTCCAAGTACGACGAGGCGCTGCACATTGAGCTGCTGCAGCTGGCCACGCTGCTCATCCGGCACCTCAAGAGCCAGCTCATCTCGCACCGCAAGGAGCTCATCAAGTTTGCGTGGGACCGCCTCAAGCGCGACGAGACCACGAGCAAACAGTGGGCGTACGTCAACGTGTGCCGCTTCATCGAGGCCTATGACGCGCCGCACAAGATCATCCTGCAGGTGTACGTTGCGCTGCTGCGCGCCTTCCAGCCTGAGCAGCGGCCGCTGCAGAAGCAGGCGCTGGACATCCTCACGCCTGCGCTCCCCAAGCGCCTGCCGCCCCAGGAGCACAAGTACCCCATCTGGATCCGGTACACGAAGAAGATCATCGTGGAGGAGGGGCACTCGCTGCCACACCTGATCCACATCTGGCACTTCCTCGTGCGGCACGCCGATCTCTTCTACTCGTCGCGCGCGCAGTTCGTGCCGCAGATGGTCAACTCGCTCAACCGCATCGGCTTTGCCAACTCCTCGTCCGTGGAGAACCGCAAGCTGGCCATCGACCTGGCGGACCTGGTCATGACCTGGGACAAGCGCCGCATCGAGGCTAAGAACGCCGACTCTTCCGATGCCATGCAGGTGGACGGTGAGAAGAAGGAGGAGGACAAGAAGCGGGACGCGCCCGACGACAAAGAGGGCAAGGAGGAGGGCGGGCCGACGAAGAAGGCCAAGACCGAGGGGGGCGCGGTGGCCACGGCCACCCCGACCGCGGCGGTGGCAGCGCAAGGCGACGACGACTACATGCCCAACGCGACAATGATCGAAATGGTGGTCAACTTCCTGATGCGCTCCGCCCTGCACGCGGCAGAGCCAAAGGAGGTTTCGCACTTGAGCAAGCGCTGCGTGCAGCTGCTGGACAAGGCGCTGGCCATCTGGCCCAATGCCGTCCTCAAGTTCCAGTACTTCGAAAAGATGATTGAAAAGTGCGAGGACAAGCCCGAGACTCTGTACACGGGCCTCGAGATCATCAACACGATGCTCGACCGCAACATGATGCACGCCATCGCGCAGAACCACAACGCCGTGCAGCAGCTGCTCAAGACGTGCCTGGCGTGCGACAAGCCCAAGGTCATCGACTCGCTGTGCAACATGGTGACCAAGTACCTCGAGGTGCAGGCGCCCATCAACAAGACGGACGCCATCACACAGTTCATCGGCTGGCTCAAGGAGCTTATCGACCAAGGGCTGCAGTACGTGTCGACGCAGTCGTCGCAGCTGAGCAAGGAGGAGCGCGCCAGCATCCACAACGCCGAGCGCATTCTCAAGGCGCTGCACCCCAAGAAGCCGGAAATCGTGGACGAGCATGCGCAGCTCATTGTTAAGGTGGTGCACAGGTTCTCCAAGGAGCACTGCCAGCTGATGCAGCAGGAGCGCTCGCGCTCGCGCCAGGGCCAGACCGAGAGCCCCGCCGACACGGACATGCAGGAGGGCACAACGCGCATCCTCGTCATGGGCATCCAGCTGCTGAGCACGCGTCTCAACATGCTCAACGACGCGCGCAAAACGTTTCTCAATGCCATCACCTTCCTCATTGAGCGCTGCCCGCAGATCGAGCGCGGCGAAAACCAGCCCCAGGTGCTGTCCGACGTGGCAAAGATTGTGGGCAAGTGGGTGTCCGACCCCAACTCCGGCCTCAAAATCACGGACAAGGCCAACCTGGTGAACCGCATGCTCAGCTTTGAGCAGGGCCGCAACCAGGCGCCCTACAACATTTTCTTGCAGATGATCTACGAGGTGATTTCCAACCCCGAGCCGCCGGAGCCGGACCTGGTCAACAAGGTGCAGCGTGCGCACATGATTGGCCTGCGCTCGCGCGACCCGGCGATGCGCAAGCGCTTTTTCCGGCACTTCGAGTCGTCGGTGGTCAAGAGCCGCGGGCTGTACCCGCGCCTGACGCACATTGTGCAAAAGCAAGAGTGGGACGCCATCGGCGATAGCTACTGGCTCAAGCACGCGGTCGAGCTCATCCTCAACATCGCCAACAACACAGTGCGCATCGGGGAAGGGCTCGCGGCCAAGAACTGCGAGGAGTGGAAGGCGGCCAAGAAGAAGCGCGCAGGCGTGGAGGAGGTCTTGACGGCGCACGACACCTTTATCAACGGGCTGTACGAGCTGCCGATGAGCGGCCTGCTGGAGCCGCTGTGCGAGCTGATGCACCACAGCAACTTGCTCGCGCATAGCATGTGGGGCGAGATCTTCCCGAGCGCCTGGGGCCTGCTGAACACGGACGAGCAGCAGCAGCTCTCCAAGCCGCTGGCCATGCTGATTGCGCGTGACTGCAACAAGTTCCAGGACCTGCGCCGCCCCAACGTCGTGCAGGGCCTGCTCGAGGCCGTGCACCGCTGCAAGCCGCCGCCCCAGATCCCCGCGCCCATCCTCAAGTTCGCCGGGCGCACCTTCAACGCCTGGCACTCGGCGCTCAGCATCCTCGAGGAGCAGATGAACCACCTAACCAACACCGGGGGCTCCTCCGCGCCGGACGAGATCATTGACGCGCTCACCGACCTCTACAAGCGCCTCGGGGAGCAGGACGTCATGTACGGGCTGTGGAGCCGGCAGTGCCGCGAGCCGGAGACCAAGGTGGCCATTTCGTATCTGCAGTTCGGCTACTGGAACAAGGCGCAGGACACGCTCTTCAGCGCCATGGTCAAGGCCTCGCAGTCCAACTCGATAAGCAGCGTGCCCAAGCAGGAGAAGATGGTGTGGGATGAGCAGTGGGTGCAGTGCGCCAAGCACCTCAACCAGTGGGACCGCCTCGCCCAGTACGCCAAGGAGATCGGGCAGTACGACCTGCAGCTCGAGTGCTACTGGAAGGGCCAGGACTGGCAGGGCCTGGCGCAGCTGCTGCCCCAGCAGGAGCCCATGCCCTCTGACCCCAGCCAGACCAAGATCTACGAGATCTACATGGCACTACAGGAGGGGCGGCTGCCGGACGCGGAGCGGCTGTGCGGCGAGGCCTTCAACTACGCCCTCAAGAGCTGGTGCCTCCTGCCGGACGTTACGGTGCAGGCCTACGTGCCGCTGATGCAGACCTTCCACCAGCTCGTCGAGCTGCACGAGTCGGCGCTGCTGCTCGACGAGGTGAACAAGAGCATCCGACACAACTCAGTGCCTGAGCTCAAGAGCACCATCACTGCCTGGCGCGAGCGCCTGCCCAACAAGTGGGACGACATCACGGTGTGGTACGAGCTGCTGACGTGGCGCACCTGTGTCTTCAAAATGCTCATGGACTCGAACCAGAGCCTGTCGCCAGACATCAAGTCGGCGCTGCAGCAGCTCGGCACCCAGCAGGAAACGTGGACGCTGCTCAAGCTCTCGGAGGCGGCGCGCAAGCAGGGGCTGCCCATGGTGTGCATGAACACGCTCCAGCGCCTGCAGAACCCCCCGCACCAGTCAGACGCGCAGCACCAGTTCATCAAGCTGCGTGAGGAGGCGCTGTGCCGCCTCGAGATGGGCTCCGTGCAGGAGATGACGGCAGGGCTCAACACGATCAACAAGGTCAACTTTGATCCCGCCAACCAGCAGAGCTTTTCGCAGGCGCATCGCGCCGAGCTGCTGCGCATCAAGGGCGAGCTCCTCTTGCGCATTCCGGATTCGCGGCAGCCGCACCTGACGCGGGTGCAGGAGGCAGGCGACGTGATGACGACGAGCTGCGCCGCTGATGACCGGTCCGGCAAGGCGTGGGTCACCTGGGGGCACGTGGTCAACCAGCAGCTGCTGTATGCCGAGCAAAAGGGCGGCACGTCGCCGGCCGAGGTCGAGAAGCGCAACAAGCTGTCGGAACACGCCATGAACTGCTACCTGCAGGGCGTCAAGCACAACTGCGATCGCGCGCGCATGCTGCTGTCCAAGGTGCTGTGGATTGTCGACCAGTACGATGACCTCCCAGCCATCGGCGCGGAGTTCGACAAGAACGTCGACACGATCCCGTCGTGGAACTGGATCGCCTGGATCCCGATGCTGCTGGGGGCGCTGTCGCGCCAGCAAGCGCCGCGCTTCCGCAAGCTCCTGTGCAAGCTGGCCAGCGACTACCCGCAGGCCCTGTACTGCCCGCTCCGCCGGTTTTTGATCGAGAAGCAGGGCCAGAGCAAGGCGGCTGACGGCGACTCGGGCGCTCCGCAAAGTGCCAAGGCCGCCAACACCCCCACCGCAGCGGCGACGCCCTCTGCTGTTGCCACTCCTGGCGTGGCGTCTGCTACACCTGTAGCAGCACCCGCTGCGCCGCCTGCTGCGCCGCCTGTGGCGGCGCCGGCCGCTGCCGCCGCCGGCGCGCCGGCGCAGGCAGCGCCGCCAGCGGCTCCCGCCGCACCGCCCCCCGCACCCGCCGCACCTGCAGCACCCGCCGCCCCCGCCGCCC
>Ga0115006_10002706_pt1 | contig 11772 bp, 5 predicted proteins | sample ArcOceMetagenome_3_FD_88943 | JGI IMG/M metagenome (GOLD analysis project Ga0115006, IMG submission 88943) | Marine eukaryotic phytoplankton communities from Arctic Ocean - Arctic Ocean- Svalbard ARC20M Metagenome | ecosystem: Environmental > Aquatic > Marine > Oceanic | place: Arctic Ocean...
CCACCGTGAAGATTGAGGGTCTTGAGAGTGGCAAGGATTACATTCTGAAGCGTTTCGACGGCCTTTCCACCTTTCCTATGTACGGGGATCTGCCTTCATTAATCTACAAGGTTACTGGCACCGACAAAGACTTTGTAACCTTTGTGGATCCCCAGACCTTCATCTCAAACAACTCCACTCTCTATGCCGTTGACGAGGCATAGGCGTAATTTTTTTGCAAGCAAACCACTCACCACGACCATACACTTTGTGTTGTCCGGGAGAGTGTTAAAAAATCAGTTTGACAAACCAATAAATCAACCCTTTTTAACTTCGATCAACTTCTCAAGTTCCAATCCCTTGAAGAACCCCTCCTCATCTAGCGTCCTAAGCTGTTTCAGGAAGGACTCGCGGGGAGTAACACTTTCCCTACAGGCCTTAAGTCTTTCCAGTGCTTCGTCAATCCCCACCTTCTCCTTTGCCATCAAGTAGCCAAGAACTAATGCTGCCGATCTACTTTTGCCCATGACACAGTGAACCAACACGCTCTCCCCCCCCCGCCTCTGCTTGTGAATGAAATTGATCGCCCCACCCAAGTCATCCTTTGACAGGACCTGGTCGTCGTCGTCTTTCCATGTCAGTGTCGCAAATTGTACTCCAAGATTCTCCTTCAGCCTTCTCACGGTACGATTGAAGCTAGGAAACCCTCTTGTGTCATTCGTGCACGTAATAATTGTCGTTATTTTCTCCTCGAAGATTTTGGGCTGGTTGCATGCACTGTACAATGCCCCAATAAATAGCTTTGTCCCCTCCGAGGAATCGACTAAAGAGGGCATTGCAAGCTCCTGGTTCTCTTCGGCGATGGAAAGTTCAGCAGACTCGTTCACAAAGAATCCATGAGGAAATTGTGCACTCCATGCCTTCGATATTGAATTTATCAACCCTGCCATGATAAAACTTAAAGTTTGGAAAAGAACACCCTCCCCTTCTTTGCTCCAAATTCAAGAAGAGGCGAACCTCACGATCCCGAAACAATCAGCAAAAACGCGCAAATTTTCTCGCAACAAGCAGTAGCGTCTCCCTCGCAATTTATTTCCTTCGGTCTTCTTTTTCTACATTTTTCATGACTTCATATACAAACAATTACAAGCTCTGGGCAGTGGACATGACGAGATCGACAAGCTTTTGCCTGGCCGCCTCCCCGATTCCGGTAGTTCTGAGAAATTTGCTGACGGCGTCGTTCACAGTCTGACCTGGGAAAACGTTGAGGGGAAGGTTGGAAACACCACCCTGCCCGTTGTCGATCTGAACGTCTGCGGTGAAGAGCTTTTCGCTTTCTACAAGTTTCTTTCCATCTTCCGTCTGGAGCATCTCCTCGATCATCTTCGTTACCATCCCATACAGAGTGTTGAAGCAAAGGTCCTTGGTAATGGCGCCTCCCTCCTCATAGCTCTGAAGGACGGTAGAGATGAATTCCCACTGCCTGTCGCAGAAGCGCGAAGTGGTGGTAGCAGGGCTCTCAGCGAGCGTGAAGGTGAGAGGCAAGATCCTCTCTCCAATCTGGATGGGAATCTCAAAAAGAGGGGGTTCGTCACTCTTCTGCTGGCTTGCAGCGGCCTCCTCCTGCATCTTTTTCTGCTGCTTCTGCATCCACTCTAAGATCTTGGCCTCAGCCAAAGGCCTAACCTGGTCCACGCACCCACTCACAGCGTCCTCAGTGTCAAGGTTGAGCCCCCTGCAGAAGAACCCAGAGGCCGCGGTGGCATCCTCCCCTTCGGCGATGCCCATAGGTATCTGCTGCCCGTTAACATTAATCGGGAGTTGCAGCATGACCTTCCTCTCCGCCTTGGGAGGAGGAGTCTCCTGCATGATCTGGTTGGCACCATTGACAATCGCCGCAACGCACTGGCCGAGGTCAACCGCAGGGAGCCCAGCCTGGCAGAATTCTTGCGCTTCAAGGGCCATATCCGCCTCCTCGTAGTGGTCGAACCGCAACTGAGCTCCATCAGAAGGACGAGTGACGGGGAAAGACGCGATGGCCTTTTTCATTTCTGTTTTCTGCTTCTCTTGCTGCGTCGTCAGCTGGGCGAGGAGGACTTCTGCCAACTGAATTGTCATGTCAGAGGGTTCTCTCGAGGCGGGGTCGATGCTGATACCCAAATTGTGGGACTCAACAAACCTCACGGCAGCCTGGAGGGGGGACTCTCCCCTGTTGAGCTCCATTGGTACATCCCGACCGTTAGCAGTGACCATAATCGTCAAAATTGGAGCAGTTTGTGCCACAACACTGGTATAACCGGCAAGAAATAACGCAAGGGGTCCAAAGAACTTCATTGTTAAATTGATTCCAGTTCAGGAGGACAGTTCAGGTTATGAGGATATTCTGGGCCATCGTTGTCAGCCTCAAGGCCATCACCGTTGCGACGACACAGACAAACTACGAGGTGAAAATTGTTCAACCTCACGAAGTTCCAGCTTACAATGCCTTTAACAGTGCAGTTATGGTCGAGGGGTCGAGACCGCTTGAGGCTTTGATCCTTTACAGATCGGCTCTAGATTTGAAACCCGATCTGGAGGAAGCTCTGTTAAACATTGGATCTCTCTACGATCGAATGGGGGACACAAACTCGGCATTCCTCTCTTTTGAGACGCTCATGAACCTTCCCTCCACCACAGGAAGCTTCAGGGCTGCAGCCTGCAACAACATTGGCCACATGAAGCATAAAAAAGCTGGGAGGGATATCTTGAATCTGCAGCAGTCCGTGGAATGGTACAAACGAGCGTTGACGTTTGATCCTGTTCACATGGACAGCATGTATAACATGGGCAAGGTGAGGCTGAGCGAGGAGCGAAGGTCGGCTGGAGGGAAGCGACAGCACACACCGCCCAACACTATAACTAACAACCATTCCCGCGCTCGCTTCGCTCCCGCCCCCCTCTTCGCTTCGCTCAACACAAATGCAGGTCCTTCAGGAGATGGGAGAAGAGGACAAGGCAAAGGAAACCTATCTAGTCCTCTTAGAAATTTACCCGGACCACCCGGAGGCACGGCTTAACCTGTCAAACTACTACTTCAAATTGAAGGACTACGAAAATGCTGCCCTTCACCAGCAGCTCGTAGCCCAGAGCAAGGAGGCGCCAGTAGGAACCCGGCTCATGGCCCTAAACAATCTCGGAAATCTTTACAGGGATAACAATTTACACAATCTAGCAGAACAGTCGTTCACAGAGGCATTCGCCATGTCTGAAAATACCTCTGCCACAGCGCTTTCCAATCTTTACGTTGCCAGGAGGACCCTCAACAAGTGGGAGGGCGCAGAACAAATGATGGAAGACATCATCAAGCTGAGCGGAAGCGAATTAGATAGAAGAAAGTTTCACAGTGAGGGCCATGTTGCCTTGACATCGTTGGAGAAGCAGGAGCTTTCAAGATCTCCATCCCTTCTACCCTACGACTCCCTCCTGCTCTCCTCCGCTTCACCTTCCTTCAGGCTAAGAATAGCATCGTCGACAAGTATGCCTTACGAGTCCGTCCAAAGGCTCTATAAGTTACGAGAGGGTTTGGCAATTGGCAAAAAGATCACCGTGTGCTACTTATCCTACGATTTCAGAGATCACCCGATGGGACACCTCACCCGCGCCTTGGTCCTCGGACACACCAAGCCTACGTTCCGATCCGTCCTTCTTTCATACGGTGCAAACGACGGTTCGAAGCATCGAAAAAGGTAAGAGAGGTGCAAATTAGGAGGGATGATCTCGTTGTCTCCTCTCCTCGTATCAATCGCAACAACCGACTCACCAAAATACCCTCGCTCAATCAGTTTCGAGACGGCCGACAAGTTCATCGACGCGAACCTTCCGAAACCGGGGGGAGGGATGTCAGTGAATACCCTCAAGGCTGCTCAAGAGGTCCATCTGGAGGATGTCGACATCCTTGTCGACCTCATGTCGCACACCCGTGGTGGTATTCAGCAAATTGCAGCCTTGAAACCTGCGTCGATTCTAGTGAATTATCTTGGTTTTCCCGGGACCTCTGGCGGAAGCTATTACGACTACGCAATTGTTGATAGATTAGTTGCCCCCCCGGAGGCAGCTGCGGCCACTTGGAGCGAGAAATTGATTGTTCTGCCTCACACCTACCAGGCCAACGAGTATGACCTGGAGGCTGGAATATGTGACGGTGGAGGAGGAGAGTTTTGCGAGAGGGGTAAGATGCTGCTTAAGGGACAGCAGGGGGGAATTGCTGTTTGCAATTTTAATAACATTGACAAAGTGACTATGTCCGCTTTTGATATGTGGATGAATGTCATTAGGTCGAACTCGAGTGCGAAAATGTACATGCTGAGACCCAAAGAACCTGCAGGGAGCGTAATTGTTGGTAACTTGTACCTTGAAGCGGAGGCTAGGGGGATCAAGAGGTCACGGATAGTCTTCCTAGAGCGTGCAGCCCACGAGGATCACATAGAGAGAATCGGAGGGTGCGATTTGATGGTAGACACTCTCGTGTACGGGGCTCACACAACCTCAAGTGACTTCCTTTGGGCTGGGGTCCCGGTCTTCACAATGCACGGGTACGGGACCGAAGGAAGAGGGGGGGGGATGAGCGGCGGAATGGCGAGCAGGGTTGGCAGCAGTTTCCTCAAAAACCTTGTCGGAGAAGAAGGAAAGAGGACGGTGAAGGATATGGAGGATGAAATGAGTCGCCTTTTCGGTAGCTCGCGAGGTATGGAAGTACTCAAATCGATGCGGAAGGACATTGCGAGGAGCGTACTATGGAAACCCCACTACGACAATACGCTTATTACCAAGAACATTGAAATGGGCTACGAGATAGCATTGCAGCTCAGAAAGGCAAGAATTGAAAATATGAACATTGTGATCAGCCCTCAGACGAAAGACGACGATTCAATATCCTTGTACAACCGTGCAATCTCGTTAGCTACTGATGCGCTAAATATAGCGTTGCAGGATGCAGATTATACCAGGGCAATGAGGATCACAGCAAGGCTCGTGACCAGCTTTGGGGAGGTGAGCCCGGATGTAAACCACCTAAGGGGCCTCGCGTTTCAGGGAAGCGACACGAGCAGAGCCGCGGAATTCATAAGAAGGGCCGTTGCAATGAACCCTGGGGAAGTGACGTATAGGTACAACCTTGGATCAATGTTGAGCAGGATTGGAGATGGTGAGGGAGCAATGAGGGAGTACGTCGAGGCATTGAAATTAAACTTCCACGATCAGATGGTCAGTGGAATTGGAGGACTCACGATATCTTTACCCGGAATTGACAGCCAACTAGCTTTTGATTTGGTCTGTCAGGCTGACGGCTCACTGGCGGAACTTTGCGGGTTGGCAAAGGGGGACACAGACCTCTCGAGAATCGAAAATATATCGGGCCTGGATGATGACTTGAGGAGTTCAATCGTATTTTTCTTTGTGCAGATGGCGCAACGAGTCTTTGAAACCAAGACGAACTTTTCACACAGGTTGCTCAAGCTGGCAACCATTCTGAATCCTGACGATGGCAACATCAGGTTGAAGCTTGGGGCCGCCCTCGAGGCCATGGGCGATGGCACAGGGGCATGGAGGGAGTATGTCTTGGCAGTTGATCGTATCCATTCTGCTGAGCGCTCCCCTTTGCCCTTCAGACCACCAACTGGAAGGCCCGTGGTTGCAATATACTGTAACGAATACGGTCAGACGTGGTGGCCGAATTGGTCGTATTCCTCACACAAGAGAGGAGGACTAGGAGGTTCAGAAGAATCCGTGTTGTTCCTTGCAAGGGAAGTCGCCAACCTCGGATACACTGTGGTCGTCTACAACGAGGTCCTTGAGGAGGAGGAGGGCAAAGACCCTGAAAATAGCAACGTATTCTGGACTCTTTGGAAAAAGTACGACATCGATAACCCTCCTGACATCTTTGTTGCGTGGAGGTATCACCTCTCCCTCGCGGTTGCCGGAGTGGGAAGGGACGACAGGAGGAAACCCTTGAAAACGTTCCTATGGCTTCAGGACGCAGTCACCACCTCGAGTTACACGCAGGAAATGTGCGGATCGATCGACAATATATTTGTGCTCAGTTCGTTCCACAGTAGGATTCTTCCCTCGTACTGCTCTCACAAGGTTACACCTAATGGGATTGACGTGGAAAAGTATTTCAGAGAGGGAGGGGACGGGGACGGGACTAATGATAGTGGTGTCATGGCTTACGGAAGTGCGCCAAACAGAGGCCTGGAGGTCTTGCTGGATATGTGGGGTGACATCCAGAGACTTTTGATGGAGCGTGGGATCTTTGAGGGAGGCGGACCCACCCTCAACATATATTACGGTTTCAGCATGTCCTTCCTCAACTTTGGAAGGTCGGGAAAGACAGGTCTAACCGAAAGCGAATTTGACGCTTGGGTTGATGGAATGAAAAACAAGATGGAATCACTGCCTGGCGTAAACTACATTGGCATGGTTCCGCACGACCAGTTGACGAGAGAGTACGCCGCAAGCGGCTTCATCCTCTACCCGACTGTGTACCCCGAAACGGGCTGCGTCACGCTCATGAAGGCCATGAGCGCAGGTGCAATTCCAGTCACTTCAAGGTTCAGAGACTCCACCCTGCCCGAGCTGACTGGAGACTACGACTTGGGACCGGAAGGAGGAATGCGGGACGGTATGAAAGAAGAGGAAAGAAAAGAATGGAGAAGAAATTACGTGGAGAGAGTGGTGGAAGTCGTAGAAAAGGGAAGAAGGGGAGAATACGAGGAAAAAAGGATGAAAATGAAGAGTTCTAGCAGGACGAGATTCTCATGGACAAATGTAGCTATGCTGTGGGCGGAAGAATTTGTGTTGTAACAATTGTGATGTATTCACTAGTCGCTGTTCGTCTTATTTTTGGAAGACAAGAACCCTGTAATTGACAATTTCCCTTGGCCCTCCAAAAAACCAAGCACGAAAAGCAGCAATAAACGTAAATTTGGCGGAACGAAAACGCAACTGATCAATAACAATCCAGTTCGCCACCCATACTTTAGCCTCTGTTTGCCTTCTTCACCATGGAAAAGCCCAAAGCCTGCCGTAGCCCTTCCCGGGCGGTTTCCACTTTGCACCCCTCCGACATGGTTATGATAGATGGGCTCCCGGCAGATCTTTTATCGGCCATTCCTAGCGTAACCAGCTCCTCCGCATTATATGAGATGTCCAAGTTGCCAAGGGCCCAGTCAGGGCTCGTAAAGGCGGCCATTATGAAGCAGGTTAAGAGGCTGGAGAGGAGGCAAAGGAGGAAGAGAGATAGGACGAAGTGGACAAGGGGAGAGAGGGGAGAAGGAGAGAGCGTCAGCACGGTGGGGAGCGAGGATGGTGGAAGCAAGAGCTTCCATGCAGGACAGACCAGATTGCCAATGGGGGGGAATGGTACGAAACATGCGAAATTCAACACTGATCGCAAACCCCAGCCCCATCGGGTGTACACCGAAAGCTGGGACTTCCGCGATGGCAACTCTTCCGGAGAGGAGGACGGTGGTGAGGGTTCTGATGTTCGTTCCCTGAGCACAATTGAGTCCTCTGCAGTGGGCTCTGTCCTCGGCCACGCTCCCCCCACGACACCCAGGCCCTCGAACGCAATGACAGCGTATGTTCGATCACACGTCGACATGACCGAGGGGGGTTTGGTGATTGCAAGGAAGGACAGCAGCATGGAGGAGATTTCCCAGAACCTTTACGCGCTCTTCATCAATAACGCAGTGCTTAACCCCAAGGGGAGAAGGGCGATAAATGGCCGAAACAGGGGTGTATTCAGCTTGCTGGAGCACGCCAGGGTCGTTAAAAGTACCGGTCAGAGAAGGGCGGAGCTGAGGGCGAAGCAGTGGAACCAGAGGGAAAGGAGGAAATTGAAGGGTGGACGGGACATGTTCAGGGCCCTAAGGAGGTCTGCGCAGAGTTGGCTGGCGGGTAGATTCCTGCAGCTTAAAATGGGCGCGGATATGGTCAAGGCGGCGGAGGACCTCATGGAGAAGCAGGAGATGGAGAGGAGGGAGAGGGAGAAACAGTGGTCTAAACAGAGCAAGGACACAGCCGCCATGCTTCTGTGGAACACGTGCGTCAAGATAGGGCGGAGAAGGCTGCACAAGGGTTGGGTGGCGTTTGTTGGGAATGTGGAAAGCTGGCAGGTTGTGGGGAGGCTTTTGCTAAGGCTGGCGAAGATAAAGGTCATGAGCGCAATGTCACTGTGGAAGATAAAAACCAAAACTGCGAAGGCGGACGAGACGCTGATTGAGGTACAGGGGAACAAAAAGATAGCGGCCGCGAAAATGCTCTTCGCACTGGCCTACAAGGTCCACCTCAAGACGCTCCGTCAGGGCATGGCGTCCTTCATTTTCAACGCCGCCCTTCTTCGTTCCTTATCTCGCGCCCTGAACATCTGCCACCGGCAGATGCTCCTCGCCGGTTTCAAGTCCCTCTCCTCCCACGTGACAACGACCGCACTGTCTGACTTGGACGCAACTACCAGCCACGCGAGGGAGCTGAAGTCGCAGCTCTCGGACCACCTCGACAACCTGAAGCTTCACGCAGCGGGGGAGATACTCATGTTCGCTAACAGACAGGCGTTCCACAAGGTCAGGAGGGCGTTCTACACCATGGTGGCGCAGTGCGAGGGGGCGGGGGAGCTGAAGTGGGTTGTGGGGAAGGTTATCGGGGTGAAGGTTAGGAGAACCGTTGGAGAATTCTTCAGGAGATGGGAGAGGGAGGCCAAGTGGAGAGGTGCAATTTTGGCAAGGAGGAAGAAGGGGGCCGCGGAACTCAACGGTATCGTCAGGAGGATTGAGAGCGGGTGGGTGAGGAGGGCGTTCTACACGATGTTGGCTCAGTGCGACGGGGCGGAAATGCTTAAAAAGGCGATGGTGAAGATCATTAGGGGGGGAAGCAGGAGGATCATGAGGCACGCGTTCGGGGTTTGGTGCGGAGAGATGGAAAGAATCAAAGCCGGTGGGGTTCTAGGGGGTCGGGCGGGTAGGGAGAGGAAAAAATCGCTCTTGAGACACGGAGTTTTTGTTTGGAGGAAATTTGTGGATGAGGAGAGGGAGAGGAAAAGGATAGAAGGGGTAAAATTGGTCGCAGGAAGGGGACTAGCGAGGGTTTGGAACAGGGTGGGATCGAGGTTTGTGAGAGGATTCTGGATGCGTTGGATCGACGAGATTGATAGGATGAGAGCTCGAGAAGAATCCGTTTCCCTCGTCCTGGGCAAAGCTGTGAAAGGCGCAGGGCGGAGGGAGAACATAGAGATGCTTAGGAGGGGGTGGAAAAAGATGAGATTCTGGACGCAAAAGTGCGGAGAGGTCGAGAGAAGGCTGGAGAGGCTCGCTGTTTTGGGGGAAAGGAACAGGATGGGTATCGGTATCGGCTGCTTCCGCGAGTTTGCTCGCTTTGAAAGGGCTCGGGAAATCAGAGAGGATTGTCGGGAGAGGGGAGCCAGGGGTTTGAGGAGAGTCATGGGTAGGGTCGAGGGGAGGAGAAGGGAGGCTTTGATTAGGGGAGGCTTCAATTTATGGAACGAGGGAACGGCAAAGGCCGGGAAGAAGGAAAGGGAGAAACTGGAGAGGGAGGAGAAGAAGGGAAGGGGAGCTAAAGGGATCGGGAGGGCTATGAGACGTTTGGGTGGACGGAGGGACCTGGAAAAGGTGAGGGAGTGTTTCAACAAATGGTTCGAGGTATCTGCTAGGGTGGGGGAGGTTGATAGGTCGCTATCACGACTTTACCACGTCCTCCTATCCCGCAACCTCCAGCAATCATGGAGACTGTGGATCGAGCACTGTTTCCTCGCCCGTATATCTGCGGTTCACAGCACCTACACGTACGGGAACGTGAAGAGCACGCTGCTGCTGGCGAGGAAGGTCGTGGAGAGGGTATACGAGGAAAGGATGAGGGAGGGGTGGGTGAGGTGGATCAAAAACGCTAGGAGGAGGACGCCGAGGATGGTCATGGAGAGGATCCTGAAGAACGCGAGCCACGGGATGGTGCTCTGGGGATGGAGGAGGTGGGGGGAGCATGTGAGGGAAGAGAAGAGGATGGAGAACGAGACAAGGACGCTGGGGAAGGTTCTCAGGGCTTGGGACGCTAGGACAAGGAAGACGGAGGAGATTGCGACCAGGGGTGCGTGGGGTGCGTGGAGGGAGGCGGTGAGGAGAGGGAAGGAGGAGGAGAGGGAAAGGGAGGTCATGGAACTGAAGGTTGCCAGGGGAACGGTGATCGTGAGGGAGAGGCTGAGGAATGTCGTAACGAGGGAGATGAAGAGGGCGTTTGTGATCTGGAGGGAGTGGGCGTGGGAGATTAGGGACGAAGAGAGGGAGAGGAGCGAGGTTGTGGGGAGGAGGGAGGCTCTTGTGAAGGGCATGGTGAGGAGGAAGTGCAAGGCGGCGAGGAGGGACGCAATCGGGTGGGGGATGGGTAGGTGGAAGGTCAAAGTTAGGGACATGAAGGAAGAGGAGAGGGAGAGGGAGACCATGAGATTGGAGAGGGAGGGAAGGGAGAGGAGAGTCAGGACGGTCGTAAGAATTAGGGTTAGGGAGAGGTATAAGAATGAGCTGGGATGGGGATGGGGTCGGTGGGTCGACGAGGTTGGGTCTATGGCGAAGGAGGAGGTCGAGAGGGCTCGTAAACTGGAGGTCAGGATTCGTTTCTTGAGGTTGAGGAGCATTAGAGTTTGGATGTCGAACGTTCGTGAGAGTTGGATGAGGTGGAGCAACTACGTCGATGATTCCAGGAGGGAGCAGGCTATGGAGGAGGAGGGTGAGAGGATGAGGAAGGAGAGGGAGGAGAGGGTGGGGAGGATTTTAAGGAGGAGGATCGAGGGGGTTAGGAGGGAGGCGTTGAGGGATGGGATACAGAAATGGCACGAGAGGGTTAGAGAAATGAAGAAGGAGGAGGAGGGGAAGAAGGGCGCGGACCATCATATAAGGATGGTCGTGAGGAGGAGGATAAGGCAGTACGAGAGGGACGGGATGATACGAGGTTGGGTGAAGTGGGTTGCCCACACGGCACAGTCACGAGCACAGTCAACGGGAAAGGACAAGATTCGAGAGGCCGAGGATATCATCGCGTTGGTCAAGGGAAGGCTAGGGGAGGTTGAGGGTGAGGGGGAAAGGAGGGTTAGGGAGGGAAGGGAAAGGGTCGTTAGGATGCTGTTTAGGAATAGGATTGAGAAGGTCAGGAGGGAATGGCTCGGGAAGGGGTGGGGGAGATGGGTCAGGTACACTGGGTGGTCGAGGGGGAGAGAGATGGAAATGATTGGCAAGGAAGTTAACGTCAGAAGGACCGTTAGAAGGATATTGGAGGGGAAGAGGGAGGGAGGATTGAGGTGGGGTTGGGGGGCGTGGAGGGACTGGGTGGGGGAGGAGAGGAGGAAGGAGGGAGAGGAGAAGGCCGAGGAGGAGAGGGTTGGAAGGAGGAGGAAAATTGTCGCTGGGGTGGTGAGGAGAAGGTTAGAGGCTGTTAGGAGAGAAGGTGAGGGCGATGAGCGAAGCAAATCGCGGAAAGAGTCAGGCGAGGAGCGTAACAAGCTGCGAAAGTGTATCTCAAAACGATAGCTAACACCTTTTGCTCTCTCCCCATCAGCTCTCGAGTCAGTCTGGTTGACGTGGACCTCATGTTTCAGGGACGCGTTACGTCGTGATCGTGACATGGTTGACCTCTCCGATCGTCGCTCTAGGGCGACGAGACGGCTTTGGAGCAGGAGGAGGGTGGGGTGGATGGTTGAGGGGTGGAGGAGATTCAGGGAGGGGGTTAAGTGGAGGGGGGAGGAGGAGAGGAGGA
>Ga0115006_10002707_pt1 | contig 11768 bp, 11 predicted proteins | sample ArcOceMetagenome_3_FD_88943 | JGI IMG/M metagenome (GOLD analysis project Ga0115006, IMG submission 88943) | Marine eukaryotic phytoplankton communities from Arctic Ocean - Arctic Ocean- Svalbard ARC20M Metagenome | ecosystem: Environmental > Aquatic > Marine > Oceanic | place: Arctic Ocean...
AGAGAGAGAGAGAGAGAGAGAGAGAGAGAGAGAGAGAGAGAAAGAGAGAGAGAGCGTGAGAGAGAGAGAGAGAGAAAGAGCATGCGTGTGTGTGTGCGTGTGTGTGTGCGTTTGTGCGCACGGACGTGTACATACACACGTACATACATGCATAAGCATGCGTGCATGTGTGTGTGTGTGCATGCTATATGTGCATATGTATGACTGATATCTTCGTCTGTACATCGAGCTGTTTATGCATCCATCTGTGTCTATCTGTCCATCTGTCCACGCGACGGCACGCACACGCACACAACTCACACAGTATACATACGCAGACACATGCACACATATGCGCACATACGCACCCAGTACACACGCAAATACGCATGCACATGCAGCACTCACGAACTCAGAAGATGCTGAACACATCGGATACGACCTTTCCCAGAAGCCCAGTGCAGGGCAGTACCTCCATATTTGTCCCGGGACCCTGCACACACCCACACCCACAACCACACCCACACCCACACCCACACCCACACCCACACCCAAACACAAAATACTTTTACGTTTTATATATTTACACGTATCATTTGGGCGAGCATATACATCGTATGTGTACATGTACATGTACATGTTATGTTTACATGTGTTTGATGCAGATACATACACGTGATATGTAATACCCCCCCACACGCGCGCGCGAGCACACCCGCATACATGTATGTATGCATGTATGTATGTGTGATGTATAATGCATGACGTACGTATGCATGCATGCATCTATGTATGTATGCATGCATGTATGCATGCATGCATGCCTGCCTGCATGCACATGCGTATGAGCATATCCACACGGCCTACACGCATAACCTACAGACCACCCTTGTTCTATGAGGCGTGCGAGCGTTTCCAAATCTCCGTCCTGTGCGTGAAAACGTTCGTGCGTGTGTACGTGCGCGCGTGAGTGCGCACATTCGCTGCTGTGCGTGCGCGGATTTCTGCGTGCACGCGCGCTCGCGAACATGGGCGCGCACGGACGGGTCGTTCGAGCAACCATCCCCCATCCCCTGCATCCCCGCCCCCCGTCTGGCAGCCCACTGTGCGGCGGGGCGGACATGTGGGCAGACATGCCTGCGCTGCAGCCATGGCCTGCTCTGTCACCTCCTTCGCGGCTTGCTCTGCTCTCTGCTGCGCTGCGATGGCTGCCTTCCTGTCCATGCCCTTGTGGCCTTCGTACCACCAGCGCGTGCCCTTTTTGCCCACCACGGCCGGCGCCGGCGTGTGCCCCGGGCTCTGCGCGACACAGACGGGGCACGCACCGCAGAAGCAGGAGCCGGGGAGGGAGCGGATTGATGCGCGGGGCGTGGGCACGGGGTCACGAACGGGGGCCTCATCTCTCTCTCGCTCTCTCTCTGCTCCCGAGCGCGCGTGCCGGGCGCCTGCCGGCCCCAGGCACGCAAACTGCGCGCGGGGCGCACTGCCGGCACGCACCGGCGCCTCCGCCTTGGCCGCCTGCGCCTGCGAGACGATGCTTGCCTTGGCCCCCCGCCGCCCCGCATCTGGCGCGGAAGCTGCCGCGCGCCCGTCGCGCGCGGCGGCCCTGTCGTCGCGCTCGGCATCGCCCTCGGCCGCGGCCTCCTCGGGCGGGGGCGCGGCCAGATGTCTGTAGACCAGGTACGCGGCGCCAGCCGCGGCCGCGGCCGCGCCCGCGAGGTAGAGCAGGCGCTCCTGGCGCCGGCGGTCGCCCAGCATGACTGACAGTCTGAGCACGAACACGAATATCCACGAACTGAGGCCTGAGGCTAAACTTATATTACTGAACCGCAGCAGGCCCGGCACTGGGGACCCCGGCGTTGCCCGGCAAGCGCGCAAGGAAGGGCCTGGCCGCGGCCTGGCCGCGGCTGCGGGCGGGTTCGCGCGCGGCCCGTCGGCAGCATGGGCTGCGGCGCCAGCAAGGGCAGCGTCCGAGTCCTCTCCGACAAGGACCAGGACCGGCAGGCCGAGGTGCGCTGTGTGGTGACCTCGCCGCGGGTGCGGCGGCGCCGGGCGCCAGGGCGACGCGGGGCGCCCGCGGGGCGTGGCGCGCGACCTTCGCTGCCGCACCGCACTGTGCCAACGTCCCTCCCCGCCCGCGCCTGCACCCTGCCCCCCCCCCGCAACCCCCCCCTCTCGAACAGGCGGAGAGCGAAAAGGCCGAGGCCAAACTCAAGATGACGTGGGTCCGCGAGTGGGTCAAGAGCGCGGACCCTGCGCCGTGGCACGAGATCAATGAGGCGGCGATGCGGCTTGGTGTGAAGGGCGCCCCGAAGCCCGCAGGGCCGCAGGGGGCGGGGGCGCACGGGCGGAGCGACCGGCGGAGCGCGCACAGACGGGAGCGGACGCCGGAGCAGCGCCCGGGCGCGGCGGAGGGGGGGCGTGACACGCCCTTGCTGGGGTCGCCCCTGTCACGGGAGACCGACGGCGACGCGTCGACGCACGTGAGCGGCGGTGAGATCCGCCGCGAGACGCCGGTGGCTCCGTACCGCAGACCGCCGGCGCCGGTCAGCGCCGAGGGCCTGAGCCAGGGGCGCCCTGCGCTCAGCACCAAAGGCTGGGACGAGGGCGAGCCCTCGGTTGGGGCCAGCGAGGAGCGGGACAGATTTGGGGGGCTCGGCAAGCAGCCGCTGGAGAGTGGCCCGCTCCGCAAGGCGCTGAAACGGCTGCACGAAAAAATAATGGGCAAGCCCAGCATTCAGCACGCCTTTTACGACTTTGACATGAACCACGACAACAAGATTTCGCTCGATGAGTTCCTCGAGGCGTGCAGCTCGATGCAGACCGACTTGCCCAAGGCTCAACTGTCTGAGGTCTCTCCCGCGCCGAAATTGCACGCGCGCGCGCAAACACGCGCGCACTCGCGGTGTGCCCGCGCGGGCCGCGGACCTGCAGGTCGCGGAAGGGGCGCGGTCGGTCCTTCACCATTAAAGCCTCCGGTGCGTGTGGTGCGTGCCTGCCAGGTCTTCAAGTCGATGGATCTGAACGCGGACGGATTCATATCGCGGGAAGAGTTCGTCAAGGCGTTCGAGCCAAAGCTCGAGCTGCCTAAGCACCCGACTGCGGACGACTTGATCGCGGCCGCACGCCGGAAAAAGACGCACAGCGATCAGAAAAAGGTGCGCCACTTCGCGCGCTGTGCATTGTCCCCTGTCTGCGCGCCTGACGACTTGTGCGGACCTCTGGCGACAGCGCGGGCTCCTGGTGAAGGCAAAGACGATGGACCTGCAACACCCGATGGTCGGCACCAATCCGTGACGCTGATTTGTCCTAGCGGCAGCCGGCATCCGGCGGCAGCGCAGCGGCGGTGCGCTCGAGAGGGCATGGACTCTTCTCGCTGGCCTGGCGAAATCAACGAAAAGGGGTCCTCATGTAGACTACAATTAATAAAATGTAAGCACCGCGACGCGAAGAATGTGAAGAGCCAGACCATCTTTGCTCTTCAGGCCAGCGTAGAAATTTGTTGCGATCCCAGGTGTTGCCCCGCCGCCAGGAGTTGGAGAAGAAAAGTGTTGCGATCTCTGGTGTTGCCCCGTCGCCAAGAGTTGGCGAAGAAAAGTGTTGCGGCACGGCACGGCGCGCAACTCCCTTACGTTCCGTGTGCGCGTGACAAGAGAGCTCAACGTCGCTGCGTTTCGATTCTCTTCGCTGGTCGAGACAGTGTATTATAGTATGCATGCCCTGTGACTGGCGGCGGCCCGGGCATACTTGAAACTCAAGCCTGAGCCGCGGCTCAAAGTTGCGGCGGCCGCCAGCGCTTAGGACTTAGGAGTGGTTTCGAGTCCCCGGATCATGATCTCGAAAGGTCCGGCAGGCTGCCGCATCAACAGGGACTTTGCATGGCCGCGGCGAGGCGCCGGGCCCCGGGCGAGGCTGAGCAGCGAAGCAGGCTCAGGCTGGAATGTATATCGGGACGTAGTTACTGTACCTTCGCTTCGAACAGGTGTTCATATAACACCACTCTCTTAAACTGCCGGTGCGGTCGCCGAGTGATGCCGTAGCGGACGGAAGCCGGCATCCGGCGGCAGCCACGCAATGAGCGCGTCCAGGCCAGAAAGGCCGCGAAGCGTAACCGTCAGGACCCCCGTCCGCACCCCATCGAATGGCGCGCCACCAAAGTCTGCCCCGCCTGGCGGCAGAGGGCTCAAGAAGACGTTTTCGGACGAAGACCTCCTGCAGTCCCCGCTGGCGTCGCAGCCTGACCTGGCGGCTCCCGTGGAGCTCAGCCCTCCTCGATTGCCGAGATTTGGCTCGCCGCGCAGGCCCATGTCCGCACGCTTGGCGTTTCGCCGGCAAGAGCGAGGCGTCTCGCTCCGCAGCGACCTGTACGTGGCTCCCACCATTACGTGGTCGCAGCGTCTTGGAGTCCATCCACGCGCTCTGCCCCTCTTTCCCGACAAGAGCAAGTTCAAGGTCGTCGAAGATCCGCGCGCCAAGCTGGAAGAGGTCCTGTGCATAATCGTGGACCTTTTGAAAAAGCACACCTATGTGATGGAGACCACAGAAGACAGCAGCGTCGGCGGAACGGCCACAAAGACCACGAAGAGTGCGCGGCTGCCGCTGGGCCTGAAGAAATTTACAGGAAAGGCGCCTGTGTCCAACGAGCCGGTTGAAACCGACAACGATGCCGCTGGGCTTGAGCGGAAGATAATGGATCAGACGCGCAAGTTGAGCACGCACTTGGAGGCAGCGTGGAAAAGCTCTGCGCTGGGTCTGAGGTGGCAGCAGCTCTCGTCGAAGCCGACCGCGGGCGCTGAAATAAAGAATGCCCAGCTCGCAGAGGCCTTGACACAGAAACTTGAGTTGACCCGCGCTGAGCTGGACCACCTAAACGCGTTTGACGGTCAGTTCGACCTGCGTCAAAACAGCTACATTCAGTCGGAGGATTTCAGGTACTTTAGACCAGCAAGCGATGTGATTTTGGATGCGTCGGAAATCGAGGCCGTAAACTACATCATCAAGGACAGGATACTGCCGATTCTTGATAAACGAATCGACCAGTTGCAGCGCATAATTGCAGAGATGATGCCAGAGAACATGACAACTACGAAGGAAACTCCTCAATCGCAGGACCGGGATCTGCTGTCATACCAGGCAGAACTGGAAAGGCGCACTGCCGCCCGACAGGCGATTCAGCAGGACTTGCGCAATATTACAAAGAAATTAATCGAAGTCAAAAGCTCGCGCAAGTTTGATCGCCTCAACAAGCATGCCGCGCTCCTGCGTTTGCAGCGTGATCAACTTGAGACCAGCATAGCCAACGTAGAAAAAGATGTTGCAAAGGGCCGTGCAGCTGAAGACAAGGCTTCGTTTGCGCAGAGAATAGTGGCCCTGATGAAGAGTCAAGATCCCAAGGAGCAGAAACAGGGCATTGAACAATTTGCAGTCGAAGGGGCCAAAATGCTTAAGCGTGCAAGCGCGCAAGATTCCGAGCAACTGCGGTCGCTTCTGGTGGGGCATATTTTCTCACGGCACCTCCCGGTGCGTACAGTCGCCGCCCCGTTACTTTCACGGGAGCAATTGCTTTTCAACCACGTGCCGGTCCAAGAAACACCGCCCCAGCCCGACAGTAAAGATGACCACGAGTTCCATATTAACTACGAAAACAAGAAAGCTGACAATGACTTGGTTGTAAAACTTTTCACCCTCGCGGTCAGATCATCATATGGTGCCCAGGAAACGTTTCTGCAAGAGATTTACAAAATGCTTCGAATTGAAGATAAGGAGAATTTGCATCGGCTGTATGATTTCTTGAAGTCTCCAAATGCAATTGTTCGCGTGGTGGCGATGCGATCACTTGCAAAACACACGTCTGGACATGGCAGCCTGGAGACTGCCGAGCGAATCGCCGAATTGCAGACAGACCCTGAGTGGACAGTGCGCTCAGCTCTCTGCGAGGTGCTTCCCAACATTTCAGGTATTCTCTTCACGCTAGTGCCAAGACCAACAATGTCTCAATTCCATCATTCGCAGCAAACAAGCCATACGCGTCAGCCAGTCTCGCGCCATGCCGAGGACGAGGATGACGTGGTCGCAGAATTGACACAAGAACAGATAGACTACGAAATTGAGCACAAGAAGGATCTTCATCTCAAATTCAAAACAGGCGTGAGGCAAGCCGAGCGCTTTGCACACCGCCAAAAGGAGATGGCTTCGCTCACGACCAAAGTCCTCGAGCATCTTCTGAATGACATGTCACAAAATACTCGACGCGCTGCTATTTGCTTTTACTCAAAAGTGGCAACGCCAGGCACTATGCACTCAGCGTCACTTCTTTTCAAAGGGTGCAAGGACAGGAGCGCGCTAGTCCGTGCTGCGGCATTTCGTTGCCTTCCCTCGATTGTCAAGAGAACGGGAATGTCTGAAGACGAGGCTGTTGGTGCGAGCATCGAAAAGAAGACAACAATCGAGTGGCTAGTAGAGGAACTTGTTGCTTTCATGGACCCAGAAAAAGCACTGCACCACTGGAAGGAGACCATGACGCCTGCAGAATGGAAAGCCGAAATGACGCCGGAGTTCAAGAAGGAAATCCGTTCGCTCGCTGTGAGGTCAGTTTCTCCCTATCTCTGTCATTGTCTGCGCACGTAGATCCCTATCGCGTGGTGCTGCGTTTCTCAACAGTGTGCAGGCACTGACGCCCTGCTATGAAACAGAGCGCTCGTCGGAGACGATACAAGCACAATACCAGTGTATGGAGTTGTGCATAAAGGCCATTTGCGCGTTATCCAGGGTATGCTTGACCTCATCCGTAATGGCACAGCCGAGCTTCAAAGTGACCTGTTGGAGATGATGCCGGAAATCACCACGCGCTCCTCAGAACATCACTCCCTCGCCGTGTTGGTGGTTGTGCAGGTGTGTGTTTTCAAGCCTCTCGATGGATTCGCTGTTCTAGGCTCGCGCTAACTAGCCACTGACGATTGACAATATCTGCCAGTGTCTGGCGTCGCCAAGCGATACTGTCCGCCACACGGCATGTCTGATTCTCGAAAAGCTCATCGGACCGAGAGATAGCAGTACCATCGGCCAGTTGGTCACTCTGCTAGGTATGATGGCTTGCGTTGACATGCTCACAGATTCGTGTGCTTTATATTTTCTTGCGCGTGTTTGCAAGTTTGTACAGGACTGAGAGGGAGAGTGTGCTGAGACTGCCTACTGTATTCCTCACAAAATTTCACTGCGTGTTTGGATGAACGTGTTGATAGGGGCGGGACGGGAGAAAGAACAAGAACTTAGTGCTGGCGTGAAACGGTCGGCAATTGCTCTGCTCCAGAACTTGGGGTAAGATCCGCCAACAAATTTGCAGTTCAGGAGAAGGATGGTCCAATCATGATTTGTTGGTCCGGAAATGCTGCTTGATTGATAGATGCAGCATGCACACTCACGGCACGGCTAATCTAACTAACTCGTGCGTGCTTATTTGCGCTCGCCTCGCATTCCTGTACGCGTGGTGTTTGGTACACGCGTGCATAAAGGCACAAGACAGGACTGCGCGATGACGCACTAAAGGTGCAGCGGACGCTCCTCAATAGCATTGCGTTTGGCCTCCAATCAGAAGGGCACGAGTTCCATCAGTACGACGAAGAAAGTATTATGGAGCCGATGCTAGACTTGGAGGCAAAGATCCTCGAATCATACTCATCGGATACCTACGTTGCCAAGGGACTAGGGTGCAAATTAAAATCTGGGACCAGCGGATATGATCCTTCACATTGGAAGCGCCAGCTCTTTTTGCTCACAAAAGAGGGCGCGCTATTCATGACGTCTGCCCGCTCCAAGGTAGCCGTGCATTTGTACGCAAAGATGCATGCAGTCTTGTGTAACCACAGGTCTGAGTAGGCGCGTGCATATGCATGTGCACACTTTGAGCGTGTACTCACTCAATACATGCTGGCTTGATCTGGTTTTTGGTGGCAGGGGGAATCGCCTACACGCATCTTTAGTGAATCTGACAACTTCGCAGCATCGCGCGTTGCGTATGGTTCCGGTGCGTATGGGCATAAGACCCAATACTGCTGGAGTGCTTTGTCGTCAATAACATTACGTGCACATATGCGCACGTAAGCATGCCACATCTTGTTGCATGCAAAACTGCTGTGCACTCACGCATTAAACACAAACGGACAGTGGTCCCCAATGCTGTCAAATTCGAAGTGGTGCATGAGGCGTCACACGGCAACAACAAAGAGGTGACAGTGCTCGGATTTTTCACGAAGGACGAAATAATCGTGTGGTTTCGGGACTTTCAGGCTATAGTGGCACGAAATGTTAAACGGGCAGCGTATGAGGTGAAGGGCAAAGAAAGGGCTCTGCAGATCAAGGACAAAGAAGAGGAGCCAGATGGTGTTGGCAGGTGCGTCATATTGCTTGTTGCGTTGTCGCGCCTTCGTTCTCGTGCCGGAATCTCTCCGTCAGCACTATGCGCGACGGTATGCATGCACATTCTAACGCGACAATACATACGCACAGGACGGCAACAAGACTGAATGCTTTCATTGAAGAGTTGATCAATCCAGTTGCAGTTGAAAAGAACGACCTCGAAGCAAAGCAACAATTAGTGCAGCGCAAGTTGGATTTGCTCCTGCATGATAAAGTGGCCTTTGTGGAGGCCCTAAGCGAGGATAAGCTGGCGCAAATGGTACAATGTATGTCTTTCATTGGAGTGCAAAAGTGAAATCGTGACATCTTTCCTTCTGATGAGAGTGGGGCTGACTCGCATGAATTTGATCCACAACTTGCAGAAAGTCGGAAAGCATGGCGGTGAGAAATCTCAGGCGCCATCATCGAACAAATCAGGCCTTCCTAAACCTGCCGTGTCGCAGGAGGAAGAAAAATCAAGGAGGTTAGCCTTTGCAGAGGCAAACTACATGAATGTGAAGCTCGACATGGCCACATTCCTCGATTTTCTCCGCAGACACGAGCTCTGTGAGTAGTACACTAGTCTTTACCATCTCAGCAAAGAGTTTGCCTTTTTCGTAAATGTTCACCACTTGCACAGCATGAATCATACAGCGCTTGCGGGTTGTTGGTGTAGTTCGCACTGACCTGTTATCCAGGTGCGCGTGATGTCGGTGCTTCCGTTTGTGTTTACATCCATGCATACGGTCGTGTGCGCATGCGTGCAAACGCTCACTCTTTACAGATGGCAAGACTGGTTTTACGGACCATGCAGTCCGGTATGCGTGGAAGGCGGCAAATGCTGGCGATGCAAGCGGCGCAGATGCTCGATCTCAAGACAAAGACAAAATGAAGCTCGATTGGGACGAATACCAAGCCTGCATCCGAATTCTTGCGAAAAGAGCGGGGGTCTCGCTGACCACGGATGTAGCCGTAGGTGGTAGTGAAAGGTTCGTTTGTCTTCATGCTTGGCTGCAATCTTTTAGCTATAAGATCTGAATGTAATTGAATAGAGACATCGGTGAGCACGTAGACGCGTCTTCTGAGCATTGTAAAGTAGCTTTAACAATAGAAATGTTAGTTCAGGGTGAGACATTGGTACGATAGGTAGCGCTGATTGATGGAAGACATTCGATCTCTTCGTGGTCCATATTATATCTGATCTCTTATCTGCAGGCAGCTCTCTCAATAACTGTATTCCCGTGTGCAGTTGTGAAAATGCAGCTCTGGAGGCGATAGGTGCGTTGCTTGCAAAACATTGGAACGACCCGCACCTCTTTCACAAGTTCTCTGCAGGCGCAGTGCAGGTATGTCTTTAATTTTGCTTCTCTCGCACATGCGTATACGATTGTGCGATGTTGCTATCTGCTCACCACTTTATCCGTAGCCTGCTGTCTCCTCGGTCTTGACTTGCGCCTCTTCCCATTCCCAGGGCCCCAACAAAATGAGTGCTCACGTCTTTGGCAATTCTCATATGAAGACTGTGGACTATCGCGAATTCCTCCACGTGTGCTCGGAATGGAAGATTTTTCCAGGCGTACTCTCCAAAACGCGCCTTAGCGACATATTCAAGGTGTGCATGTCAGTCGTAGATCATCATCAGAAGTGAAGAACCTGAATCTTTGTCAATCGCTCACGGAAATGCATCGAACATTGCAATTGAGCAGGAGGCAAACACAGCGGAGGACGCTAACGATGATGGGGGGCACGAATTGACGTTTGAAGAGTGGAAACGTGCTATGATCGGGATAGCCTCGGCATTAGATTTGCCAAGTGAGAATGTGGGAAAGAAAATCAGTAGGGGGGGGTCAGGGTAGAGAGCATAATTGCATTTAGATTTTTATTCATCAATATCTGTGTGCGAAAGCATGCTGTACAACATATTCTGACGAAAGTTTGGTTGTGTGTGTGTGTGTCTGAATATTCAGTCATGTGCAACGGACGCAACCTGGCTTCAAAGGTACGTCATAGGCTGGGTGTGTCCGTGTGTCTGTGTGTGTGTGTGTGTTTGTGGTACGTTCGAAGCTCTTGTTATGGTCGAGTCTTCGAGTCCCCAATCTTAGCGAATGCTGTCCTCCCTTAATGTCACTGTCCGCACAGTCCCTGTTCCTTTGTCTTTCTATGTCCGTTCTCTTACCCCGTTTCCTGGTTTCAAACATACGCTTCCGCACTCCTACTCCTGCTCTTTCTTACGCAGCCGAAATTCGTACACAAGACGGAGATCAACTTTGCGTCCATGCTCAGGTGATTCCTTCACTATGTCTGAGAGACGTCAGCGCCGGAAGGAAGTTGTATCATATTAGGGCACGCACGCGGTATTTGAATGTGCAAAAAATTAAAGTGTAAACAAGGAATCGTCCACGAGGCCCTGAGTGTGCTAGCGTGGCGGAGCAAAACCCTGCACATATGGTGCAATACCAACTTATTACCAAGGCGCACAACACATGCTATTCGCCAGCAACACTGGCTGGCAGGTCACCCTACCCGAGGCTGCCTCGTGCATGCAAACTTTGTTCACCACACCACTCTCATACTGCCCACGTGCATTAACGGCGTCAACACGGCCAAAGGGATGCACTCTGTCCCTCCTGGGGACAGTTGGAATGTGAACGTTTCGAGCATTCTGGTAATTTTATGCGAGGAGTTCTCTCGGTGTGGATTCCAATATCCAAAAACTGAAGCATTCAAGGTCCGCGGTCAATGATACTTGCACACAACCTCCTCTCCACCACACCTCCCTCTCTAGTTGCACGACTGTCTTCCCCCCTCCATCCCTCCTCTGCACCCTGCTTGGATATTAAGCATAAAATTGGTGATGATGTCCAGTCCCCTCGCAACAGCGCATGTGCGCCGTCCCAATTCACTCAAGCCCTACTACTTCAATCAAGCTCTACTGCTTCAGTCAAGCCCTACTACTTCAATCAGCCATACCGGTACTTGATTCACTACCTCATTCAAGCCCTACTGCATACTTCATTCAAGCCCTACTACATATTTCATTCAAGCCCTACTGCATACTTCATTCAAGCCCTACTTCATTCAAGCCTTGGCCCACGCCTCGCGGAATAGCCGCTTAACTTGCAACGCCGACAGCGCCTGTGTGTGTGTGTGTGTGCGTGCGTGCGTGTGTGCGCGCGCGTGTGTGTGCGTGTGCGTGCGTGTACGCACGTGCATAGATATTCATGTAGGCGCCCCCGCAGGCGCATTCCCGGACACCAACGTGCACCCCATCAAAACTACACCATGCGCATGCAAGGATACGTGCAATACGCGTACATACATACATACATACATACATACATACATACATACGTACATACATACATACATACATACATACATACATACATACATAC
>Ga0115006_10002708_pt1 | contig 11766 bp, 8 predicted proteins | sample ArcOceMetagenome_3_FD_88943 | JGI IMG/M metagenome (GOLD analysis project Ga0115006, IMG submission 88943) | Marine eukaryotic phytoplankton communities from Arctic Ocean - Arctic Ocean- Svalbard ARC20M Metagenome | ecosystem: Environmental > Aquatic > Marine > Oceanic | place: Arctic Ocean...
GCTGCCGTGCGCTGGCTTCTACTGGTGCTGGGCTTGGAAGAATCGCCTGTGCGGCCCGATCCGCATCGACGGCGGCGTGATCACCTTCCTGCCGGGCGTCGTTGCGGGCGGGCTTGCCATGCTACCGACCGCGCCGATACACCCGACCATGTGGCGCGGTGCGTTCTACATCGCAGTCACGCTCCTGCCCGCGGCGAACTTTCTCGTGCCGGTCGTCTACTTTGTGCGGTCGAGGCCGAGCTTCGCACAGGTCTCGGCGAGATACGGCAAGCCGTCGCCCTTTGGCACGGTCTTCTTCTTCTACTGCTTCTCGCAGTTCCTCTTCTTCCCGGCGGCAGCGATCCACTTTGGCCACGGCAGTCGGCTCGATTGGGCCGCGGCGCTGCTCGGCGTGCTGCTCTTCGTGGTCCTCGCCATCGTCGCCAAGGCGGCGGCCGGCGTGATCAATGCACCGATCCTCGCGCGAGAGAAACGCGAGCGACAGGCGGCCAAGGCACAGGCCAAATCAGCAGCCTAGTACGTACATGTTACATGCAAACATGTCTAAAATAACCTTACCGGCGCTTCTTCTCCTTTTTATCCTTGCCCTTCTTCTTCTTGTCCTTCTTGCGGTCCTTTTCCTTCTTCTTCTTGTCCTTCTTCCTTCGCTTCTTGCGCGGCTCGCTGCTGTCGCTGCTGCTGTCGCCGTCGTCCGAGGCGCTGCGCTTGCGCCCACGGCCGTCCCCAGCTTCCTCCTCGCTGTCGCTGTGCTGCGGCGGCACGAATTTCGCCTCGGGCGCCGCCTCCACCTCCTCGTCGCTCTCCGTCTCCTCGACCTCTATCCGGAGCCGCTCGAGCTCGCCGCAGCGCGTGATGACGATGGGCTCGACCGGCCGGTCCTGGTCGGTCGTCGCCTGCTGCTCGATCTCGTGCACCAGCTTCATGCCCTCGACCACCTTGCCAAAGACCACGTGCTTGCCGTCGAGGTGCTCGGCCTTTTTGAACGTGAGAAAAAACTGCGAGCCGTTGGTGTTCTTGCCGGCGTTGGCCATCGAGAGCAGCCCCGCCGACGTGTGACGCATGTCGAGACCCGCCTCCTCGTCCTCAAACTTGCCGCCGTAGATGCTCTCGCCGCCCGTGCCATTGTTGTTGGCAAAGTCGCCGCCCTGACACATGAAGCCCTTGATGACCCGGTGGAAGGTCGTGTTCTTGAAGTGCAGCGCCTTGCCAGACACGCGGCCAACGCCGCGCTCGCCCGTGCACAGGCAACGGAAGTTCTCGGCCGTCTTGGGCACGGAGTCCGCAAACAGCTCGAGCACGATGCGGCCGGCCTTGCGCATGCCAATCTGGATATCGAGGAAGACGCGCGGGTTCACTGGCTCGGTGTCCTCGTCGACCGTGTTCGCATTCTCCTTGAAGGTGAAGAGCTGCGTGGCCGACTTCGCTGCTGCGTCCATGGCCGACGTGGAGGCGCTCATGGCCGCCACGCGAGTCGTGGAGTCGTGGAGCAGAAGAACACGTGCGGGCCGAGGTGTTCCGAGCCGCGACGCCAAGTTACCTGGAGGGGATGAACCACCAGCTCTCATCTCAGCTCTATCTAACGAAGCTTTCCATTCTCCTACTCCCCGCAAAGAGATTCACACTTAGGCAGAGACGCAGCCGTCACATCCAGACCGGCTCCTCGTTGTCTCAGTCGTCGTCGTCGTCGTCGAGCGCGGGTACCGCCGCGGCCATCGGTCCGACGACGGCGGTGTCGTCGCCGGCTGAGGCGATCATCTCGTCCGCGGTGCGTCTGCGGCGTGCCTTTCCTCGTTGGATGCCCTTGCTGCTCTCGAATTGCAGGTCGCTCCGGTCGCACGGCGGCTCGAGAACCTCCTCGGCCGCCTCGTTGCCGATGGGGAAGAACTTCACTTTGGACATGTTGAGCGCAGGGTTGCGTGGCGCCACATAGCTCGCGAGGATGTGCGTCTCGCGCTCTGCGTCGGTCAGCACGCTGCCGTCGCGCCACTTGAAGTTTGCCGGGTCGTCGCGCCGCCGGAGCAGCCGCTCCCGGTCAGTGTCGGTCGCGTTGGGCTGGAAGGCCGGCTCGTTGCCGAGGAGACGCAGCAGCTCCATCGACTCCTCGACCGCGGGCGTCGGCAGGCCGGGCGACTCGAGGACGCGTCGTTCGGGAGAGACCATCAGCCCAGGCGCGGGGCGCGGATCAAGGTCGACGGCGCTCGCGTTGTGTGCTGGCGCCACGCTGCGAGGTTGTGCCACCATCAGCTCCACGAGCGTTGGCTCCTCGCGCGCCAGACGCAGAAAGGAGAGCAGCCTTGTCGACGCCGTGTGTATCGGAGGCCAGTCAGGCATCAGCGACGAGCGCCACGTGTCGCGCGTGCCGCCCTCGGCCGGGAAGCAGAACCACCACGTCGCGCCCAGCGCGTACACGATCGCGCCGCCCCGCGCGAGCGCCGCTGCTACGAGCCGCGCGGCGGCGGCGCCGCCGCCGCCGTCGGGTAGGAGGCGAGGCGCGCCGCGCGCTGCGCCCAACAGAAGCGACGCCGCGACGCCGAGCTCGCCGGGCAGCGCGGCGGCCGCTGCGGCCTGCGAGCCCACGCCCGTGGCGGCGAGCAGCCTCACGTTCAGCGCCGCCTGCATCAGGCAGAGGGCCGTTGCGAGCGAGCGCCACAGCCGGCGCGGCGAGAGCAGCGTGCTGGGCCGCGCCTCGAGCTCGGCCGAGAGGTCGCGCCAGTACCACAGCCCGTAGAGCATGCACACCCGCACGCCCGCGCCGAAGCTGAGCACGTCGAGCGGCAGACCCGCCGCCAGCATCAGCGCGCCGATCGAGCCGAGCGCTCCCTGGCTCACGAGGTGCTGAGCGCTCAGCACGAGCTCGGCTCGCGCGCGCGGCAACGGCTCGCCACGGCCTCTGCGCCACGAGCGGCCCGCCGCCGCACCAAGGCAGAGTGCCGGCGCCCAGAGGTGCACGGCGATGCCGAGCCTCGCCGCGCGGGCCGCGACGATGGGCCTGGTCCAGCCGACGCTGAGCGCGGTGGCGAGCAGCGTCGGTCGTACCACCCACTGCGCGCGGCGCCTCCAGCGGTAGGCGGCCTGCTTCTCCGGCCGCTGGTCCTTGGCCTCCGCGCGGAGCTGCGTGAGCGGCGTCTCGAGGAAGGACGACGTCGTGGCAAACGGGTTGGCACGCAGGCGCAGCTCGGTGTGCCTGTTGACCTGATCGAGAGCTGGCAGCTGTTGTTTTGTGGTGAGCTGCAGCTCGAGCGGCTCCTGCGACGCGTGTAGGACGCGAGACAGCCGTGCGTAGCCGGCGCACGGCTGCACTGGCGGAGAGCGCAGCGCCTGGTAGCGCATGTATGCTCGCAGACTGCCAGATCACCTCATCAAGATACCTGAGGGGATGAACCGCCCTGAGCACTCATTCTATCTGACCAAGCTTTCCAAATTTCCTACTCCCCGCCCGCCTTGACGTACCGGAACCCCTCACTCGGCATCGCGCCGTCGATCCCGACGACCTGCCCCGTGACGTAGCCCGCCGCGGGCATGGCGAGGAAGGCGACGACGCACGCCACCTCGTGCGGCTCGCCCACCCGTCGCATCGGCGTCGCGCGGCGCACCGCGCCGTGGAAGTGCTCGTCCGAGAGGAGCGGCGCGGTGAGCGGCGTGTTGATGAACCACGGCGCCACGGCGTTGACGCGGACGCCCTCCGGCCCCCACTCGACCGCGAGGTAGCGCGTCATGTGCTCGAGCGCCGCCTTGGTCATGTGGTAGACCGCGCCCGTGTTATCGACCGTCGAGCCGCTCACCGACGACACGTTGATCACGCAGCCCTTCCGCTCGCCTCGCCGCAGCGCGTCGAAGCAGGCGCGGCTGAGGTGGAAGGCCGACGCCTGGTTGGTGGCGTGAAGCATCTCGTACTCCTCGTCGGTGTACTCGACGCTCGGCTTGCGCAGGTTGGTCCCCACGTTGTTGACGAGGATGTCGAGCGCCGCCTCCTCGCCCCACCGCTCTCTCATCGCCGCCAGCAGCGCCTGCCGCCCCTCCGAGGTGGACACGTCGGCACACACCGCGCAGAGGCTCGCCGGCTGCTCCTGCAGCAACGCGTCGAGTGGCGAGGTGTCTCGCGCGCACGTCAGCACGTCGCAGCCCTGCGCAAGCAGCTCCTCCACGATGGCGCGGCCGAGGCCCTTGGAACCGCCCGTCACGACGGCCGTTCGGCCACGCAGGTCCCAGCTCGGCCTGGGAGCAGGCTGGAGCCCGCTGGCATGCGCAGGTGTGAGCGAGGCGTGGCCAGCCAGGCCACCGGCGACGGCTAGCGCGACGCCGCGAGCGAGGGTGCGGAGCATCGCGCTTCCTTGGGGATGTTTGCAGGGTGGTGTGGGGGGAGAGAAAAAAATTGTCGTCAGCGGCCGGGGAACTTTTGGGGGCTTGGTGAGCCCCCTCGCATATGTTGACGTTAGGTTGGGATGGTTTTTGCGGGGTGTTTGACGACCTCGGGTGAGCCGACGGCCGATGGAGATTTCTGACTACGGCTACCGTACCGGGAGCCTGACATGACGTTGGAGGAAGAGGACGAGACACACATGCCCAACCCACCGTCAACGCCAAAACATTGTTCTAACCCAGTAAATCAGCCCAGGAAGAATGCACGAAACTTCGGTTGTCGACAGTCTTCGCGGATTAGGAACACCAGCAGGAGCACCAGGTCCTCCAGTCGACAGGAGCGATGCGCGCGACGGTGCTCGCCCTGGCTGCTGCGTCGTCCGTGGCCGCCCTCAACATCGGCACCCTCTCGCAGGTGCCTCTGCGTCCAGTCGTCGACGGCCGTGCGGCCAACGAGGCGGCGCTCACCGCGGGCGATCTGTGGAAGGAGCGCGGGGCGGTGGTCTTCGCGGTCCGCCGCGCCGGATGAAACCTATGCCGGGAGGAGGCGTACGACCTTTGCGCTACGAGCGCTGCGTACCCTTCCGTCCCGGCGGTCGCCATCCTGAAGGAGGCGGAGACGGAGGAGACGCTCGCCAAGGAGAAGAAGAACCTAGGCACGGACGAGTTCGTGAGCAGCTACTTCACGTGCGGCCCAGTGTACGTCGATGAGGCGCGCACCTTCTACCAGGAACTGGGCGACCGCAAGATCGACTTCAAGCTCGGCCGCCTCTTCACCAACCCGCTGGGCACGTGGCGCGACCTCAAGGCGCTCGGCGAGCGGCTCAAGGCCAAGGGCAACATCGAGGGCAACCTGGTGGGCGAGGGCCTCACGCTCGGGGGCATCATGGTCATCAGCCCATCCGGCGAGGAGCTGTACACGTACCGCGAGGTGACGGGGCAGGAGATCCCGAAGGATGAGATCGCCGCCGCCCTCGACAAGCTCGTCGAGATGCAGGGCATGGCGGGCGTGGTGACGCCGGCGTCGCAGGGCGCTTCCACCGAGGTGGCTGCGCAGTAGGCATGCTCCCCTGAGCGCCCCTCTCACTCGCCAGCAGCGAGCGACCGAATCGCAGCACATGACGGCGCTCGACGCAAACGCCTCCCAGCTTGGGGGGCACGCGAGCGCTCGAAAACTCTGCTGGGTCCTAAACGCCGCGCGCGAGTGGGAGTGCACACGGTGTGTGTGCTTTCTTTTATTTAATTGATTCTTTTGTGTGACATTGCAGCTATATGTACCTGCCAGACTCCTCACGTATCACGCACGAAGAGTTAACGAAGAGTACAACCTGGTGCTCTGCTCTGCTCGTCCTGCGCCTGCGCCTGCGCCTGCGCCCGCGCCTGCGCCTGCGCCTGCCGGGCTGCCACGTACGCAAATGAGGCGTGCATCGCCGCGGCCCGCCCGAGTGGCCGGTGGAGGCGCAACGACTCGAGCACGTCCGCATCAAAGTCGGGCGGCGCCGAGCGCAGTCGGCTGCCAGCCTGCAGCAAGACCGTGAGCAGCTCCGCCAGCTCGGCCGGCAGCGCGGCGGGCTCCAGGAGCGGCGGCGGCGCATCGCCCTGCTGCTGCTGCACTGGCGGCGGCCGCTGCGGCGCCGCGAGCAGGAAGCGGGGGAGCGCGTGCCAGAGGAGCAGGTCCGCGAGCGCCTCGCTTCCGCTCTCTCGGGCGACCCGCTTGAGCTGCGCCGCACTCGCAGCGCCAAAGAAGGGCTCCTCGCCCGACGCGCGGTCGCGGAACAGCGCCCGCCAGTCCTCGGCCAGTAGCTGGCTCAGCTCGGCGGGCAGAGGCTCGTCTCTCGCCAGCGCGGCCTCGGCGCGGCGCACCAGCTCAGAGGCACCGGCGGGCGCGGCGTGCACGTCGCCGCGTTCGAGCGGCGCGGTGGTCGCGGGAGCGGCGGCGGCGGCGGCAGCAGCGGCGGCGGCGGCGGCGCTCGCGGCAGTCTGCGGCAGCAGCACGTCCTCGGAGCCTATGAGGCGCAACGGCAGCCCAAAGGTCTCCAGCGAGATCCTTGGCGCCTCGATCATGATCGGCAGCTCGGGGCAGAGCTCCTCGGCGGTCGGGCGCATGAAGCAGAACTGGAGCTCCTCGCCATCGGGGCTCGTGAGGTAGAGCGGACGTACGCTCTCGGGGTAGTCGATCTCCATGGAGTGGCTAGCAGCGATTTGGTGCGCGCGTACGGTATGGACGCACGCGCTGTGCTGGCGTGAGCTAACTGTCGGCTAACAGAGGCATGAACTTCCTCGGCCAGGCGGCGAACCTCGGCAAGGGCCTCACGAGCCAGGTCGCGTCGGTCGCCTCGAACCAGCTCGCAAAGGCCAACGACCTGCTCCTGCAGGCGGACGAGGCGGCGGGCGAGAAGTTGGGCGCGCCGCCGCGGACACCCGCACAGCAGAGCGAGGGCGTCAGTCGCGAGGAGGACGAGGCGATCATCGGGGCACTGCGCGCGGCGCTCTCGGAGTCGCAGGATCGCGAGCAGCGTGCCGCGGAGGCGGCGGCCAAGCAGTCGGAGGCCGAGGCCGCGCTCACCGAGGAGTTGCGTACGGCCAAGGCCGAGGCGGAGGCCGCGCTCACGGCGGAGCTGCGCACGGCCAAGGCGGAGGCGGAGGCGGCACAGACACGCGAGCGCGCGATGAAGGGGAAGGTGGTCGAGAAGCTGCGCACACAGGGCGAGGAGATCACCAAGCGCGACGCGGCCATCAAGGCGCTCGAGGAGCAGCTCGAGCAGGCGCGCTCCGGCGGCAAAGGGGCGGCGCCTCCAGACAGACCGGCGGCGGAGGAGGCGTCGTCGGCGGCCGCGGCGGAGGCACGTGCGGCGCTCGCGAGTGCTCAGGAGGCGGCGGCGCAGGCCGAGGCGCGCGCGGCGCGCGAGGAGGCGTCGGCGGCGCGCGCGGAGCTGCAGGCGGCGACGAGCGCGCGCGAGAAGGCGGAGTCGTCCGCAAAGCTGGCGGATGCGGCGGCCAAGGCGGCGGAGGCGGCCACGGAGGCGGCGACACTGGCGGCTCTCGCGGAGGTGGACGCGGTGCGCGACGAGCTCGGCGGCGCGGCCGAGGCGGCGACGGCGGCGATGGCGGAGGAGCACGCGGCGACGCTGGCGGCGGCGGCGACGGAGGTGGGCCAGCTCAACGGGCGCGTCGCTGCGGCGAGGGAGGCGGCGGAGTCCGGCCGGCAGGCGGCGGCGGCGGCGGCGGAGGCGGAGGCGGCGCGTCTGGCCGAGGAGCTGCGGCGGGCGGAGCGGGAGAAGGCGGCGGCGGAGGCGGCGCTGGCAACCGAGCAGGGCGCGCGGCAGGCGGAGCGGCAGGAGCACCACGACAAAGTGGCGCAGCTGCAGAGGCGGCTCGCGGCGGCCGATGCCTCCGTGCAGGCGGCCGAGGCGGAGGCGAGCGCCGCGAGGGACGCCGCGGGCGGCGACGCGGCCGAGGCCAACGTGGCGGTGGAGCGGAGTCGCCGCGAGGCGGCCGCGGCCGCGGCCGAGGCGGCGGAGAGGGTCGCGGCGCTGGAGACGCAGGTGGCGGGTCTGCAGCGCGCGGCGGCGGCGGCGGCGGAGGCGCTGGCGGCCGAGGAAGGCGCGCGGCGCGCGGCGGCGGCGGCGGCGGCGGCGGCGCACGAGGAGAATGAGTCGCAGCTCGCGGGGCTGCGCCGCGCGGCGGACGCGGCGGCGACGGCGCTGTCGGCCGAGGAGGGCGCGCGGCGCGCGGCGGCGGACGTCGGGCTGGCGGCGACGGAGGACAAGGACGCGCAGGTGGCGGCGCTGCAGCGCGCGGCGGCGGCGGCGGCGGAGGCGCTCGCGGCGGAGGAGGGCGCGCGGCGCACCGCGGCGGCGGTGGCGGCGAAGGCCGACGAGGACAAGGAGGCGCAGGTGGCGGGTCTGCGGCGTGCGGTCGACGCGGCGGCCGAGGCGTTGGCGGCCGAGGAGGGCGCGCGGCGGGCGGCGATGGCGGCGGCGGCGGCGGAGGTGGCCCAACTGAAGGAGCGCGTCGCTGCGGCGGAGGCGGCGGCGGTGGCGGCGCGCGAGGCGGCGGGCGGCGACGCCGAGGCGGCAGCGGAGGCGGCGGCGGCGGCGAGGGAGGCGGCGGCGAGGGAGGCGGCGGCTGCGGAGGCGGCGGCGAGGGAGGCGGCGGCTGCGGAGGCGGCAGAGGCGGCAGCGGCGGAGGCGGACGCGGAGACGGCGGGGCGCGGCCGTCGCGACGACGAGGAGGCGGCGGCGGCCGTTGCCGCGGAGGCGGAGGCGGCGCTGGCGTCGGCGCGTGCCGAGGCGGCGACGGCGCTCGAGGCGGCGACGGCGAGTGCGGCGGAGGCGGAGGCGGCGTGTGCCGAGCGCGACGCGGCGCAGCGCGCGGCGCAGGCGCTGCAGGCGACGGCGGCGGAGCTGAGCGCCGAGCTGGCGGCCGCCAGGCTGCGCGCCGAGAGCCTCGGCGACGAGCGCACGACGGCCGCCGAGCAGGTACTCCAGCACGCGATGAGCGGCGCCGACGAGCAGGTGCGCTGCTTAGTGCTTCTGCCCCTCCCTGGACCCTGTAGGTGCTCCTGCCCCCTCCGTGGAGGTGATTATGCCCCAGCCTCCCCTCGCCGACGAGCAGGTGCGCCGGCTGCGCGCCGGGCTGCGCATCGAGGGGCGCGAGAGCCAGGCGGCGGCGGCGCTCGCGCGGCAGGGCGTCAAGGAGCTCGTCTCGCTCCACCAGGCGATCGACGCGACGCTGGCGGGGATGGAGGCGAGCCTGCAGCAGGAGGCTTGAGACTGCGTCGTGCTGTGTACGTGTCGGGTGTACTGTAGTCACTCGACCAGCTCAGAACCGACCAAACGGAAGGTACAAATCGAACACCGCGCGCACAACAATTGTGAACGACGCACCACGACCCCGTCTCGAACACCTCCGAGCACCCCTGGACCACCTCTCACCAGTCGTCGCTGCCAAAGTCCGGGTCGGGCGGCAGGCCGGGGTAGAGATCCTCAGCCGCGGACGACGACGACGAGAGCTGCTCCTCGAGGTCGGCGGCGACGAGCGCCTGCAGCGCTGCGTTGGCGTGGGCGTCGAGCTGCGCCGCCCACTCCGTCGCGATGACCTCGCGCTCGGAGATCACCTGCTGCGCGATCGCGGCGGGGTCGACGAGGCCGAGGCAGAGCTTCGGCGCGCCGTCGTCCCCGGTGGGCGCCTCGAACGTGCGCGCGGTGGGCGGCGTCGCGAGCAGCTCGACGAGGAAGAATCCCGCCAGCTGGTTGCGCGACGGCGCCTCGAAGCGCGGCAGCCACTCACCCTCGAGCTTCGCGCGCAGCCACGCGGCGCCCGCCGCATTCTGCGAGCCGCCCCCGTCGCCCTCGAGCGCCGCGAGCGTCGAGAGCGCGGCCTCGCGCGTCACGGCGCGCTCGAGCAGGTCGAAGTTCTCGGCGCGGAACGGCGACGGCGCGTCGCCGTCGTCGCCGCCCACCCACGACGCGGTCGCGGCGCGCAGCGAGTCGTACACGATGGGCGGCAGGTCGATCTTGAGGTCGACGACGGCGCGCGAGACGTTGGCGGCGTCGCCGAGCAGCATCGTCGTGTTGACGCTGTCGTCGTCCACAAGGCACGCCTCCGCGCCGTCCTCCATGCAGCCCTCGCACGCGCGGCGCAGGTACTCGCCCTCGGACGCGACGAGCCTCAGGTCGTGCGACCACTCGGCGCCGAGCTGCCTGCAGATCGAGAGCAGCCCCTGCGCGACGGTGCGCGGCACGATCGTCTCGCTGAACTCGCGGTACGTAGGCTCAGCCTTCTTCAGGTACGGGTTCTGCGCGCGCGACGCCGAAGCCTGGGCCCACCCTGGTATCACGCCGTCGCCGGCGTTGCCCGCGCCTGCGGCCGCGGCGGCGTTTGCCGAGGCCCCAGCCCCCCCACCCGCGATGTCCGCGGTGCCCTCCTTGTACCGACACTTGTACTCCTGCGGTCTGCCGCGCATCATCTCTTCCAGGTACTCGCGCCAACTCACGTCTCGCAAGCCGTGCGACAGGCCGCGGTACCTGATTCTTCCACCCCCGCTGCCTGTGCGCTCCACCTCCAGCTGGTCCTGCCCGAGGAACGACTCGAGCCATTTCGCGCGCACTTCGTTCTTGAACTCGTTGTAATAAGCAAGCTGCGCCTGAACTGCGCACTGCACCATGAGCATCATCAGCTTCGGCGGCGGCTCTCTCACCGCCTCGCCGTCGCCGGAGAGCATGAGTGGTGCCAGATGCCTGACGTGTTGGCGCAACAGGCCAGCCTGCGGCCTGCGCAACAGACATGGCCGGAACAGGAGCCCGACAACAAGCGGTACTAGTGCGAGCATTGGCGGGTATCCAACGGGCCGAACGTCGAACTCGTTCTCGTACCACCAGCTCTCCGAGTTTGGCGCGAAGTTCCACTTTTTATGCAGCGCTTCGCGTTCGCGAGTGCCACCGCGGCCGCGGCTACCGCCGCCGCCGCTGCGCACGGCGCGTGGCTCACAGGACGCGAGAGCTTCCTCGCCCGTGCCACAGAGGTCGCACAAAGAAACGCTCAGTCGACAGACCCGGGTCAGTCGACAGACCCGGTAGTCTTGGCAGCCGCTAGCTCCGCTCACGCGGCTCTTGAGGCTGCCGATGTGGTGATTGTCGGCGGCAGCGGCAGCGCCGACGCCGTCGCCGCCGCCGCCGCCGTTGCCTTGTCTCAGGGCACTGCGTCGCTGTGCATGCACTTCACCGGCTCTGTGCGTCAGGCGCTGGAGGAGTGCCACGTCCCAGCGGCAGCGCCGCATGCCGCCATCGTCGCCAGGCTCGGCGGCCGCTCCGCGCTGGAGGCGAGCCTCGAGTTTGCGCGCACTGCGGCCGAGCGCAGTCGCGTGCTCCTGTGCCTCACGCAGCCGCAGCTCAAAGAGCAAGGGGTCAGCGAGTGGGCGTCCGCGATCGCCGCGACGCCGGGCTGCTGCGTGTGCGTCGCAGCGGATCCGACGCTCTACGCCGCGGAGGACTGTGAGCGCTTGATCGGCGCGTCGGGCGGCGGCGCCGTGGCCCACCTTCGACTGTCGCTGCCCACCACGGCCGACGAGGCGGCCGCGCGGGTGAGGGCGGCGGTACCCGGCTGCGAGGGCGACCCGGTGGCAGCGGAGTGGCTGAGCGAGCGCGTGGGTGCGCAGCGCGACGAGCTGCTGGCGCTGGCCGCGCTGCTCGACGCTCAGGAGGAGACGCCGCCGCCGCCGTCGTCGTCCGGCGACGACGCCGAGGAGGCGGCTGGAGCCGAGCCGCGCGTCGATGCCACGCTGCTGACGGAGGCGAGGCTGGAGGCGGCGCGCGCGAACCTCGTCGGCACGCGCGCGCGCTCCTTGGCGCGACTGCTGGGCTTGCCGTCTCCAGACGGCGCGAAGGACGCGCCGGAGGCCGCCGA
>Ga0115006_10002709_pt1 | contig 11765 bp, 5 predicted proteins | sample ArcOceMetagenome_3_FD_88943 | JGI IMG/M metagenome (GOLD analysis project Ga0115006, IMG submission 88943) | Marine eukaryotic phytoplankton communities from Arctic Ocean - Arctic Ocean- Svalbard ARC20M Metagenome | ecosystem: Environmental > Aquatic > Marine > Oceanic | place: Arctic Ocean...
AGGCCTCACGGCTGCGTCAACCCTTGGTCTGCGTCAACGTGGTGGGTGCGGGCTACGACTTTGCTGCAGTCAAGCCGCTGCTGCAGTCGCTGCACTCCGAGCTCTCCCAGGCGCACATGGCGACGCTGCAGGCCGAGCTGACGGCGATCAACCACGGGATGGGTGCCCTCACGCGTTCCCTCTCTCACGCCGTGCCCAACGCGATCTCAGTCTTCTTCAACCCCGCCGCGGGCGACGAGATGTTCGATGCGGCGAGCAGAGACATCATCGAGGAGCTTGAGCGCAGCGCCGACCTGTCGGCTTCTGTCGGCGTGGACGTTCAGCCACCGGACGCACAAACTTTGTGGAAATCCTCACGCAACCTACAGACCCTTCAGCGCCAACCCTCGAGCTTGAACAAGGCGGTGGTCGTTGCCCTGCAGAGTTCGAATGCGAGCGCCAAGACGCCGGCAGTGGGGACGGGCGGGGACGAGGTGGAGGTGGTGGCGAGGGTGGTGCCAAAGCAAGCCAAGACAAGCCAAGATGACCGCACTCCTCGCAGGGAGGTCGTGGTGGTCCGCACAGAGGCCATAGGCACAGAGGCCATAGGCACAGAGACAGTCACCTAGACGGACAGGCGAGCGTGACCGAGAAGGGTCTCTCCGTAGGGACTGGACTGGGTAATTTTGAACACCCCCTCGGTCCCTCTTGGCGCCCGCTATTTACGGCATCCACGTTTTTTTTCAGGCTGTTTACGATTTTCAAGCGTTTCAAAGTGCTACCTTCCCTCAACTACACACCTCGGACCCCAAGCCAAAATTGGAACCCAGACTGCTGATAGCTATTGAGGCTATTGAGGCGACGCGTTTGCCAGCTAGAAACCCCAGGACCCAGTTACTTTAGGGCGGCCGCGAGTCGGCGCCCGCTCAGTAGCGGTGGTGAGGTCGATTGAGCTCTGAGAAGTTGATTTCGTGTCGCCGCGAGGGTGGCCCGTGCCGATCCATGGCCCAGCCGACCCACCGCATGCAACTATCCATATGAAGGAAAGTTCACTTCCGATTCGATGGCCGGACTCTTTGAGCGCAGGGCGCGTGCGTCGGAGAACTCGTGGGGCCGCGAGGAGGACAAGGCGCGCATCTCGCGCATGCGAGATCTTCTCAAGCAGCATGGCTACGAGCTTCCGGAGAAGCGAGAGCCCACAGCCGACGCCGGCCTGACTGTCGATGTGCTCGCTGAGGTGAGCGCGCACTCCATCCCGCTCGGGAAGATCGGGGTCGCTCATCAAGCACCCGTGATTCACCGTGAGACGACGCCTGCGGCGCCCGACAAGAAGAAGCGCTTGCCGCAGCTGCCATCGACCTCGGCCGTTGCGTCCGAGATATACTCTTCGCACCTTCGCAAGGGCAAGTGGATCAATACGGTGCAGACGGCGCTCACGCCGCGTGATGCCGCAGGTCCAGCCGTCAATGTCGGTCCAGAAGCGCTCTTCGGGCTCCCCTCTCGTCGAGGCGCTCCCAGCGCCAGGGAGCTGGCGCAGATCGAGCGGCAGGCGCAGGCGTCGGCGGGCGCCGCGGGCGCGATCGTCGGCGGCTCAGTGCTGTGCGTCCTGGGAGCATCGCTCGCCGGTGTGGCCTACTGGCGGTGGAAGGGGCGTCCAACGCTGAACGAGATGAATGACAGCGCCAAGGCAACAAACCAGGAGCGGTATGCAAATCTCCAGCACGGGCCAGTGGGCGAGACGGTGCGCACCATCGCGCAGACGGCGGCGGCGACCATCCCCGCGCACGAGGGGCTCAAGAACTGGCAGCAGGCGATGAAGGACAATCGGGCGACGCGGCAGTGAGGCCGTCGCTCTGCTCTCGTGCGTGCTGCTGGCTGCAGCTGCCGGCGTGTTTTTGTTGTTCATATTTTCTTCTAATCCCAGGGGTGATAAACACTAGATGTCGAGCCACCGTGTGGCTCTCCTTGACGGCAGCGTCGGCGAGCGCGAGTTTTACCAGCTCGCCATCAAGTTTCTTCTTGACGCTGTTTTCATAGGCCGCTGTTTTCACCCCTCAATCAATCAAGTTTGGCTTAGTTTGGCCTGGCGCGGCGCGACCGCGCGCCCGCGTAGCGGCTTGTCGTCGCGCACGCCCGCTATCCCTTGGACACCCTCGCTGGCCCAGCACCGACGATGCTGCGCTCGCCTCTGTCATGGCTGAAGCAGCGCATCCACGCGGCGCTCTCGTCGGAGCTGCGCGCGCTCAACGCCACGTTCATCACACTCTCCATCGGGATGCTCACCCAGATTGTCGTGGCGCTCAACCACGGTGGCCGCGTCGCCGCGGTCGCGCTGGGCCTCCTGGTGCCGTGCGCTGTGACGCTCCGCCTCCTCGTCCCGGCATTCCGCCCGCACGTGGTGCGGGCGCCATTTTCCGAGCTGCGCTTGTCGGCAGACACGGCGTCTCGGCCGGCGCTGCTCGCCGGCTGCTTCAATCCGGCCCACGAAGGCCACCTCAAGCTCGTGCGCTTTCTGGCTTCGCAGCACGCCCGTGTGCTGCTGGCGGTGCACTCTAAGACCGCCAGGCGATCTGATGTCGGTGCGGGCACGCGCGCAGCACTGCTGCGCTCGATGCTGGCTGCTGAGGGCCTGAAGAACGTGGAGGTGGAGGTGTGCAGGGGGCATGCGTGTCTGCTCGGGCTGAGTCGCGGCGCGTCCGTGATGTATCGCGGCGTGCGCTCGTGGAAAGAGGAGGCGGTCGACGAGTTCCGTGAGCACGCGCTCAACCAGCTCCGGCCACCGCTGCGGGCGGGACGGCTGCCGCTGCCGACGACCTTCCTCGAGGCGAGCGCCGAGGACAGCAGACTGACGTCGAGCCGCGTGCGGGTGCGCTGCTCAGCGTGCATACACGTCACCGACGTGGAGAAGGCGCTCGGTGGGCTGGTGCCGAGCGGTCAGGAACAGGCCGTGTGGAGGGCGTACGGACCAGGCCAGACCACTTGATTCAGGTTTGAGCGGTCCGATGTCGTGTTGGCGTGTATTGACTGTTTCACCACCTTTCAGCGCCATGTCTTGCTTGCTTGCTTTCTAAATTGTTCCTCTAAACGTAGTCCAGCTATCTATGAACCCATACGCAGTCTGGAAAGGCGGCGAGGACGGCGCGCTCGGCAACGGCCAGCGGCGCGCCGAGCTCGCAGCAGACCGAGTCCATGTGCCGATGCCCATCGAGCACCGTCGAGGGCGGCGGTGTGGGCAGCGGCGACGCGCCGGTGGTCCCCCCGACGGCGGCGGCGGCGGCGGCGGCATACGCAGCACCGTTTGCGCGGGGCACGCAGGGGGGCGGCGCGACGGGCACCGAGTGGACGCGCCGCAACGCGCCGTTGAGGGCGCCAAACTGGACGAGGCGGCGCATGTCGACCTGCTGGCAGAGCGCGGGCAGCAGACGGCAGACGCCGAGCACGGTGCGCCATCCGTGCCCCTCGGGCTGCGGCGCAAACGCGGCGAGCAGCTTGAGCACGCACGCGAACGACGGCGGCGCCGCGCCGCCGGCGCGGCACGTGGTGTCGACGGCGTGTTGCCGCCATCTCGCCGAGAGGGCAAGCTCGTTGAGGCGAGGCGTGCACGCGTACATGTTGGAGAAGGCGAACGGCTCGATCAACCTTACCCACCCGCCTGCCGCGAGCGTCTCGAGACCGCGACGCACCAGCGGCAGGTCGGCGCCCATCGCCTCGGCGATGCCGGCGACCGTGTGCGTGCCGTCGAGCCGCGGCAGCAGCTTCTGCAGCGAGAGGTCCCAGCCTCGCACCACGGCCGGCTCGGGCTCGGCGATGAGCACCGGCGCCATGTGCTCCTGCGCGCCCAGCTGCCCGCAGCCGGACGGCGGGCGCGGCGGCGGCGGCGGCAGGCTGAGCTCGAGCGTGTTTGACGCATCGATGGCGACGGAGCAGCGCCCGTGCAGGCGCAGGTCGTGAAGCAGCTGAGGCAGCAGGTGCTGGACCCCGCGTGAGTCGCCCGAGAGCCACCCGGGCGCCCCGCTCGAGAGGCTCTCGCGCTCGAGCACCTCCAGCTGGCGCGAGGCCTTCTCGAGCACGCGCCCGAATCGCTCGGGCGCACCGCTGCCCTTGCTGGGCTCGAGCACAAAGCCAATGGAGAAGAGCAGCGCGTTGCGCGCATAGCGGGTGTCCTCGAGGCACATGGGCCAGCAGAGCACGACGCGGTCCTCCTCTCGCAGCATCAGCAGCTGCCCGCACAGCTGAGGCTTCGGAATGAGGAACTCGGCGATCGAGTCGAACCTGTCGGCCGAGATGAAGCCCGCGGGCTCCTGGAAGGCGAGCGTGCGGCCGACCGAGTTGTCAAACTCGACGAAGAAGACGGCTGCGAGGTCCGGGCTGGCCATACACTGTATCTTTAGGGTGTTGTTCGGCTGTGCGTCGCATGCACGCGTGCATACGCGGGTCTATTATAAGAGCAGTCTGTGCCTGCACATTTTTTTCCTATAAGGAGTTTAGACAACGCAATCATCTAGAGAATCTAAAGTATCTGCTACTCGTAACTGGAGGGGTGCACCCAAGTACTACTCGTCGATCAACGCGCGGGCCACATGGCCGTCCTCGGTGACCGTCGGCATGGCCGAGGCCGGGCGCGACAGGGAGCGCCGGAGGGGGAGGCGGGGCGGGCTGCGCTTGTGGCCGGCCGGCCCGTTGGGCGGCTTGCTGAGCTGCTGCTGGCGGCTGCGCCACTCGTCGTACGCCGTCGGGTTGCGCAGGACCTTGGACGCCTCGACGACGCCACGCAGGAAGGCGCGCTGCGGGTGCTCCCACATGCACGCTCCGCTCCACGTGTTGAGGTAGAAGGGCTTGCCGTCGTCGGGCGAGGCAAACTCCTCCCAGCCGAGCGGCAGCTCGACGCACAGCGACGCGTCGGCGAGGAAGAGCAGCTCGGCGCCGTGCTCGCCGCCGTACGGAAGCCCGAGGTGGTCGGCGGCGAGCTGCACCTGCGCGAGGCTGCGCGGCGCCGCCTTGAGCGAGACGCACCGCTGCTCGTTGAAACGGTCGCGGATCTGCTCCATCGTCGCCAGCCCGCCGGGCACCCACCCGCGGCCCTCGCCGCCCGACGAGGCGCCCTGCGCGTCGGCCGCGGCGCTCGCGGCGTGCAGCACCGCAGCACACGCGGCGTCGCTCACTTGCCGCGCCAGCGGCTCGAGGCGCGGCCTTGGCGCGAACTGGCGCACAGACTCCCTCTGTGGTGGGAAGGAGTCGCGCCACGGGTACCTCGCGCCCGGCGCGCCGCCCCACTCGAGGCCCGCGAGGCCGCCGCCGCCGCCGCCGTCGCCCTCGCCGCCGCCGCCTGAAGCGACGCTCCCCACCGACCAGTTGACACCCGCGTGCATCTTTGACTGCCGGCGCTGCGCATCGGCCTCGGTGCGCCAGCCGGCGAGGTGCAAGCCGTTCTGGCCGCGGCCGCGCAGCGCCTCGCCCGCCTCGGTCGTCGCCGGCAGGTACTCGAGGCTGAGGTCGACCAGCACGGGGGCCTCGTCGAGCGGTGGCGCCTCTGCGGTGGCACTGCCCTCGCCGCCGTTGGCCGCCGCGGTGGTGGGGTGGGGCTGCGGCTGCGGCTGCGACTGCTCTCGCGCGAAGAGCATCCACGCGTGCTCGCGCCGGAAGCGCAGCGGGCGGAAGGCAGCCACGTCGCACCACATCGTGCCTGCGCTCGCGAAAAAGGGCAGGCGCGGCGCGTTGCAAGGCGTGCGGTGTCGGGCAGGCGCAGAGGCGCCTTCTATCAGTGGAGCCCAGGGCGCAATCGCAGGGCGGCCTCGCCATCCTCCCTTTGTGTGTGTGTGTGTGTTTGTGTGTGTGTGTCCATGTGTGTGTGTGTCCATGTGTGTCAGGCGCCAACTGTTGCTGGGACCGTCGGAGGCTGGCCGCCCTCCTCTCGACGCGACGAGGCGCGTTTGGCGAGGGCGCGGAAGACGGGCGTGAGCGGGTGCTCGTAGGTCGCCTTGACCTCGTCCTCGCCGCCGCCGTGCGTACGGTGGAAGCAGCGCCGCGTGCCGCCGCCCTCGTCGTCGGCGCGGGGCACCTCCGTCTCGCTCCAGTGCGCCGGCAGCGGCGCGCGCGCGAGCTCGATCGCGAGCCACAGCGCCCGGAAGTCGCCTTGCACGAGGGCGTCGTCGGGGCCGTCGCCCACCGACGGGTCCTCCTCGCCGGGCTTGGTGCGGTAGCCCTGCAGCAGGGCGCGACCCTCGCGCGTCGCGTGCGCCGCGCGGTGCAGGCGCAGCCCGATGGCCTCCGCCGCGTCGCGCACGCGCCACGGCGTGAGCGCGCCGCCCGCCGGCAGCGCGGGGCCGCCGTCCGCGCCGGTGCCGGCGGGGTGGTGCAGCAGGGCGAGCCCCTTGAACTCGCCGAGGTGGCCGCTTGCCGCGCGGCAGCGGCGCGCCACCGACTGCGCGATGATGGTGCGCCAGTGCGCCGCCACCGACTCCTCGGCGAGCACGAGCTCGCTCAGGTAGCACCTGACCGCGCCCGGCCGCAGCGCAAACGGCGGCGGCGGCGGCGGCGCGCCATCGCCCACCTGGAAGCGCCGCAGCCGATTCGAGACCATCCGGCACGCGCCGCCCAGCCAGTACGACTGGCGCCGCGAGAGCTTCGCAGCGACCATCGTGGCGGCGTGCTCGCCGATGAGGCGCGTGAGCCTCTCGTCCTCAGTCGAGAGCTCGTCGTGCAGCGCCGCCGCCGTCGCCGGCGAGAACTCGCGCCGACCGGCGCGCTTGCGCTTCGGGCAGTGCACGAACGGGTGCAGCGCGCGGAGCGGCTTCTCCTTGAGCCTTCCGTCGCGCTCTCGCTTCTGCAGCCCGCCCGCGCAGTAGTAGCAGACGCGCGTCGTGTCGGCGCTCTCCGCCACCGCCGAGCGACCGCCGCGCGCCTGGGCCGCCGCCGCCGCCGCCTCCTTGGCGTCGGCGGCCTTGGCCGCCGCCGCCGGTGCGTCGCCGCCACCGCCGCCGCCGCCGCCGCCGCCGCCACCGCCGTCGTCGTCCGCGAGGACATGCGTGCGCAGGTTGTACTCGTACTCGACGCGCCGCCCGCGCCTGTCGCCCGGCACTGCCTGCGGCGCCGCCTCGAACTCAGCGAGCGTCAGCTCGAGCAGTCGGCGGCACACGTGCGCCTCGGCCCGCGCCGTCAGCAGCCGGCCCTTGATGGCGCGCCTCTGCGCCTTGAGCAGCTCACGACGCCCCCGCGCCTCGGTCGCCACCGCCAGCTTGCGCACCATCGTCCACCGCGTCCGCGCCGCCGTCTTGTCCTCGACCACCTCCCGCTGCAGCGCCGCCTCCGTCAGCCGCCGCGCCGCCGTCGGCTTGCCGCCCGCGCCGCCCGCGCCGCCGGCGCCCTCTCCGCCGTCGACCTCGACGGCGCGGCGCAGCGCCTCGCCGATCTCGGCGCTCTCCGCATCGACGCCGGCGACCGCCTCGTCGACCGCCGTCACGCCCGCGACCACGCCCACCAACGACCCCCCCGAGGGCGTCGCGCCGCCGCACAGGCCGAGGCCGAGCCCGAGGCCGAGCCCGAGGCCGACGGGGCCGTCGGGCGGCGTCTCGCCCTTGAGAAAGGAGACCGCGCCCTGCAGCCAGTGCCACTGCCGCGTCCTGCCGCGCACCTCGAGCGCCTTGTCGAGCACCGCCAACTCGGCCTGCTCGGCACTCTCGGCCGCTCGCGCCCTGACGTACCGCTCCGACAGCAGCGGCTCCTCGTGCACGAGCGTCTGCGGCTGCTCCTGCCGCGTCAGCTCGACGTGCACGTACGGCACCTGCATCTTCTTCGCCGTGCGCGGCAGCCGGCCCATCTCGACCTCCGCCACCGACGAGTGGCGCGAGAAGGCGTTGAGCGCGGCGCTCACGAGCTGCGTCTGCGCGTGCGTCAGGCCGCCCGAGATCTCCGCGGCCGCCGCGTCGCGCCGCGCCGGGACGACGCCGAGCGAGAGCGTCCACTCGCGCGGCCTGCTGTCGAGCGGCGCGACGTGTTGCACGAGCAGCGAGAGCGTCGCGGGGATGCCGTACCAGTCGCGCAGCTCCTCGAGCAGGATGGCCGAGAGGGCGTCGCTCCACTGCGGGTTGGGGTTGCGTAGCCCGAGGTCGGCCACCAGCCGCAGCTCGACGACGGCGTCGGCGTGCGTGATCGGCACAAACGAGCGCAGCTCGGCGAGCACGCGCAGGCACGCCGTCGAGACCTCGCGCCGGCGCGTCGCCTCGACGAAGCGCTTCCGCTCCGTGAGCAGCAGCGACGGCCGCATGCTCTCCTGCCGCTTCACGTGCAGCCGCTGCAGCTGCACCGAGCACCGCCGCGCCGCGAGCGACGTGCACACGAGCAGCGTGCCGCCCACGCGGTGCCACGACTCGAGCAGCCCGCGCGCCGCTCCCAGCGGTGCACCGCCCGGCGTCGCGTCCTGCTGCGAGCTGCTCGCCTCGCCGCCGCCACCACCAGCCTCGGCGGGCGGTGGCGACTGCGATTGCGACGGCGGTTGTGAGGGCGGTTGCGCCATCGGCGGTGGCGACGGCAGCTCCCGGAGCTGCTGCCGGAGCATCGACGCCTGGCCGACGAGGTGCGGCAGCCGCGCGTGCACCCGCTCCATCCGCTCGAGCGTCGCGGCGGCGCCCTCGAGCCGCGCGCGCTGCGAGAGCAGATTGAGGCGCGCCTCGCCGCCCATCCGAGCCCACTCGCCCTCGCCCTCGCCCTCGCCCTCGCTCCCGTCGTGCACACGCGCCGGCGACGACGCCGCCGCCGCCGCCGCCGCCTCCGCCTCGATGTACCGTTGGCGCAGCCGCAGCGCCGCCTGCCGCTCGTCCTCGTCCGACAGCGACGACGCGCCGCCGCCGAGCCGCTTGCCCCACCCGCCGAGCTTCTGTCGCGCCTTGGACGGCGGCTTCGGCTCCGCTGCCGACGCGTCGTCAGCGGGCGCGGCCGCGGGCTCCTCTGCCGGTGCGGCGGCGGCGGTGGTGGCGGCGCCCGCCGCGGGCGGCGCGTCGGCGCCTGCGGCGAGGGCAGCGAGCTCGACCTGCTTCCTCCTCGCCTGCTTCTCGATGGCCGCCATCACGAGCTGCAGCTGCCGCCCCGGCGCCGAGTCCTCCGCCTTGAGCACGAGTGCCGAGCGGTGGGCGCCGTTTTGCACCTCGTACCGCATCGCCTTGGCTGCGAGCGTGATCCGGTGCTGGAAGTAATGGTTGCTCAGGTGCTCGGCCGCGTTGGAGTTGACGGCGGCGGTGGTGGCGGCGAGCATCGACGTGTGCGTGGCGAGCTTCCTCTCTCTTGCCGCGCGCCGCCGGCCAGTCTCGACGTACGCGAGCCGCCGCCGCGCGCGCGCCTGCATCCGGATCAGCGCCTGGGTGCGGTCGCGCCGCCTCTCGCGGAACGGCTCCGACATGAACCAGCCGACGAGCCGTTGCCCCGCCACCTGCCTCCGCAGCGCATACATCTCGCTCTCGCGGTACTCGGGCGCCTTCATCGAGCGGCCGCTTCCTTTGACGTCCTTGGTGCTCGCGCCGAGCACGAACTTGCCCAGCTTGAGCTCCTGCTCGCGGCGGCGGTTGCGCGCCTTCGCCGCGCGCGCGCGCCGCCACAGCCGCTGGATGGCGCGGCACGCCTCCTCCTCACGCACGTGGTGCACCTGCTCCGCCGTGATCCTGCCGCCCATGATGCCGCGGCACGCCGACTGGAGGCGCAGCACCTCCGCCGCCTCCGCCTCCGCCTCGAGCTCCTTGAATGCAGGCGCGTACGCGCCTGTCGAGCCGTACACGAGCTCCTCGAGCTCGCACCAGATCAGCCGCGCGCGCGACTCCGGCCCAAGCGACGCCACCTCGCTCGTCGGGCGCGGCGCCGCCGCAAACAGCGCCGCCGCCGAGCCCTGCCGGAGTGGCCTCGGCTCGGCAGCCGCGAAGCCGGGCCGGTGGTGGCCTGCCGACCACGGCCGCCGTCCATCGAAGCGGGCGCTGCCGTAGAGGGTGCCGCCCTGGCTGCCGCCCAGGCTGCCGATCGACGCTGCCGATGCGCCCCCCGGCAGTGTGCGCACGGCCGCTGCCGAGGCGGGGCGCGACGCGGGGCGTGCGGAGGCGGGCCGTGCGTGGGTGTGGGCGTGGCGCGCGCCACACGACGGCAGCGCGGCGAGTGAGCGCGACCCTGCCGAGGCCGGGCGCAGGCCGGGCAGGCTCGCGCTGGTGGCGGCTGGGCGGCCCTTGGTGGCCGCCGTACGAGGGGCGCTGAGCCCGTGCACGGCTGGCGGCGTGGGCGTGGCAGGCGGCGGTGGCACGGCGGCGGAGGTGGGTGCGGTGTCGGCGGCGGTGTTGGCGGCGGTGTCGGTGGCGGCGCCGGGCTGCTCGGCGGCGGCGGCGGCGGCGGCGGCGGCGGCGGCGGCGTGCATCGCGGCGAGGATGTGCTTCTCGGCACGCGCCATCCGTTTGAGGTCGTCCGGCTTGTGGAGGCGGCTCAGGTCGGCAATGTGCGGCGAGAGCGCCGCCGCGCACCCCCACAGCTCGGCGTGCTCGTCAAACCAGCGCAGCAGCAGCGGGTCGAGCGCAAACGGGAGCGGCAGCCAGCGCACCTGCCGCACCAGCCCCGCCAGCAGCTCCTCGTGTCGCGCCTCGCACTCGGCTGCCAGCTGCCGCTGCGCCTCGGCCGCCTCCTCCTGCCGCTGCTGCGTCGCGCCGATGCGGAGCGCGTCGGTGAACCAGCGGCCCTGCTCGGCGCGGCACGCGAGGATGGCCTCGACGACCGCGGCGGCGGCGGTCCGCAGCGCGCCGAGCAGCCGGATCAGGATGGTGCGCCGCTCCTCCTGCGTCGAGAGCCGCCGCACCATTGGCTGCGAGCACAGCAGCGCAAAGCGCCGCAGCCGGTTTACGACGCCAGCGTGCTCGCGCAGCCGCGCCTGCAGGTGCTCCTCGCTCTGTCCCGGCAGGCGCGCCTGCGTGTCCTCGACGGGTGGCAGCGTGAGCACCAGGTCGGCGCCGCGAAGAGCCTCCTGGGCGAACAGCCCGAGCTGCGCCGCCCGCTGCTGCGTCTGCCGCTGCTGCCACCACTGCGGCTCGGCCTCGACCAGGACGCGCGCCCACTCGGCCTCGTGCAGCCGCTGCGCCGAGCGAGACGCAGCCAGCTTGATCCCAGCGTTGACGGTGGGATTGCTGTGGTCGAGCTCCACTCTCGGCCGCTTCGGCCGTGGAGGGTGCTTGCGACGCACGCTGGCCGACCTGCTGCCGGCGCTGCTCAGGAGCGAGAACTCCATGCTCGAGGAGGGCGCCGGCGGCAGCGAGCGAGGTGCGTACGACGACGCGTTAGTGTAGTGGCTGGTCGAGCCGGCCGGCATTGCGCTCTCGCTTCGAAACCTAGACAGATCTACCATCTTTTTGTGATCATGTGCATGCGCGCATGCAGTCACCTAACAACTTCGTGTTACGATTGCATGCAAAGGAGCAATATTACATGCACCTACACTGCACGTCGTTGACGCATACAGCGAGGAAAGGTGCACGGACACTCTAGGCTACGGTGTCCAGGTTTCTAGGATACGGTGTGGTCCGCCCACTGATCTTCTCAGCGATCGGTGTCCATGGTGGCGAGTGGTTCAGCCTCTGCACGCAGCCGCGTGGCGCGCGCTGCCCGCTGCATCGCGCCGCGCCGTGGGCCACCGCGTTCGCTACGCCGCAATGCACAGCTTGAAGAAGGACCAGAAGGCCAAGGCGAAGCAGTTCTGCGTCTTCACCGGCGCCAACGAGAGGGCGGCCGTCGAGCTGCTCACGATCTTCAGCTGGAATCTCGATGCAGCTGTC
>Ga0115006_10002711_pt1 | contig 11764 bp, 14 predicted proteins | sample ArcOceMetagenome_3_FD_88943 | JGI IMG/M metagenome (GOLD analysis project Ga0115006, IMG submission 88943) | Marine eukaryotic phytoplankton communities from Arctic Ocean - Arctic Ocean- Svalbard ARC20M Metagenome | ecosystem: Environmental > Aquatic > Marine > Oceanic | place: Arctic Ocean...
GAGGGGAAGGAGACGGAGACGGAGGAGGTCGGGGGGGAGAAGGTTTCGAGAGCTGACGTAAAGGTTAGACCAACGCTCGACCTTGAAGAAACCAACGATGGTTCTCGGGTCAGTTTGCCTAAAGGAACCCCTGACAATACGCCTTCGGATTCAACCTCTACAATGATGGTAGCGCTAGGTGCGGCGAGTTTGGCCGTGGCAATAATAATAATTTTCGTAAGGAAGAGAAGATGACATCGTTGAATCGAATAGCTGGCTTTCTTTCATAATTTTAAGCCACCCTCCACCATCACTTGGAAAATCCCCCTCCCAGTCTGAAAAACATGTCTTTTCTTAGCAAATTGAAGCCGCGCTGGTCTCTCAGTCAAGTATTGTCTAGAAAAAAACCCTTAAAATCTGATTCGTCAAGATCTATTCAAGAAATGATGAGGTGGATCGAGAAGGTCAACGAGGCAGTTCCTGATAGTGCTGTTGACAATAAAAATTCGAAGAAGTGCACATTTGTTCACGAGGGGTTGGAGAATATTACGTTTGGAAAAAGTGAGAATAGTAACAAGCATGTCGCTGATTTAGGTCAAAAGTACGAGGTCACCAAACGATGAAGATGACAGGGCTGAAAACTATCATATTGATTGTGATCACCCACGCCTTCAAGTCCCGGCTCGACCCCGACCAAGTAGACTCTACTGTGCTCCGCTTCGGAATCGCCTGCGACAAAAAAGAAGTCCGCCAGCTTTCTGAATAAACAGGTTTCGTTTTGTTTTGTCCTAACTTAACTTACTGTGTGGCCCTACGGGTTTAATTAACTTTTGCAATCTCGGGTAAACTGGTCGAATCCTCTTTTTCTTTGTCTTCCTCGTTCCGGCGCTGGTCTTGTTGTATAGCTTCCAGTTTGGAAGTTACTTGGTCCAAGTCCAGGGAGCCCCGTTGGAATCCTCGCGGTTCTTGCTTGCAAGGCGAATCTCTTTTTCCTCCAGCCCCTCCTCCTCCACCTCCTCCCCCTCTCCCTCCTCCACCTCCTGCACCTCCTCTACCTCCTCCTTCCCCACCACCGCTTTCCCTTGGCACACCATTATTGAGCGTCTTAATAACTGTTGAACTTCTCGATCTAATTCTATTATGGGGCGACTGAAAATCCAATGTTTGGAAGGGGTCCAAGCCTGCATTTTGCATCCGCTCCCTCTTGCTGGAGGGCTGAAGTAGAATTGCAGGAACTCTGCCTTCGTGCTCAAACAACTTCTGCCTTATTCCCATAACCTTTTCCTTGATGTCCTTCCTGCAAATTCCGATCTGATTGAGGTCTCTCTCGGTGTAGTATGAGAAATCCTGCCCACTGACCCCCACAGTTTCCAGGCACTTCCTTGCCTTCAAGGGAACATTAAGGGATTTCAGAACGTCCAGCAATTCGTACACTGTCAGGTCCACGAGATTTCTGGATTTGGGTGATCCAGGCTCATTCCCGTTCTGGGACGTTAAAGATAACCTCCTCCATGTGGTAGAGGTCTGATGAAAGACGGTCTTCGTTTTATCCTTTCTCTGTGTAGGGGCCTTGGGGGAGATACCAAAGATCTCTTTCCCAGAAGAATGAATTGACCCAGGTCCAAATGAGAAACCGGGGTCCATGTTCTCGTCTAGTAACTATTCACACAAAATTAAGGGATTGACTATCCCACAACTACGGGGACCTGTTAGGAGGGATTTTACACCAGCCTTACTCAATTTACCAATAAAATGTCGCGCTGCGCCTACCAATGTCAGTATATCGTTCAAAAAATGTTCTGCACGGCTCCGTTAGGATTAATTAAATGCAAAAGGTTAGAAGGTGTAACCGCAAATCCAAGCAGGGGGTCTGGAACAAACTCCGACTCCCCTTTTTCATTTTTTGTAAGGGTAAAATATGCCTCCTCTGATGCCACCGATAGGCAATTGCTCTCTTGATTTAACAAAGCCTCCTCCAATATCGTATTTGGTCGATCCCATGGCGATAGAGGAGGGCAGAGTTAGAGAGAGAGTTGCCCAGGAGATCGTGAGGCCAGGTGGGTTGTTGGGTCTGCTGTGAGGATTTTCGCGCGTGCTTCGCTCACCCTCTCCTCCCGTCGGGATCCACCACTCCGTCCAGGTCACGCGAAGGATGAAGACGACTCGTTGAGATGGGTAACAGGCAAGTTCGTCAAGGCAGTAAATTCAAAGACTGAGTTTTCCTACTCGTTCGAGATGGGCCACAACACTTTGTTCTGTCTCTCCGCAAAACGTATTGGTGAGAAGTTCTACATCTCGCAGTACCGTGATTTTCCGAGATGCTGTGATCTTTACCTTAACAAAACAGACAGGGACAATGGGGTTGGGCTTGAGGACTGGATCGACCCCCCATCCCATTACATTGCCGTTTTGGAGCCTGATCGTCGGAAGGTGGCCACCTACCGGCTCTGTCTTACGGCGAACCCGAGCAACCAGGGGACCTTAACGATGGCAAAGGACATTGCGACAGTGAGCCAGTCCACCTTCACGATAAGAGAGGCCTCGTCGGCGCCGATACGGGCGATGAAGATAAGTATTCCTCCCCTCGTGACAATTTCGGGTCAGAAACACACCGATGATGTCGGTGAAGACGAGGAACCTGAACCTGATTATCAGGTCTGTCAGGGAATGTCAAACGACATGTGGTCCAAATACCACGCCACCCCCATCCTCTCGCAGATAGACGCGTGGACTCAACACGTGAGACTGAACCCGAGGAAGGATCCAAATGACAAATTCCGTGCTCCGCGAATAAGGCTGCTCAACAAGACTCCTTTCTGGAACCCTGACGTGGGTTCTCTCGTTGTAAAGTTTGACAGGTCCCGCGTAACGATGGCTTCTTCGAAAAATTTTATCGTTTTTCATGAGAAGGACGTCAAGGATCGAAGTAAAACGTCCTCGGATGCCATCCTCCAGTTTGGAAAAGTCGGAAAGAAAAACTTCACACTTGACTACAAGAAGCCTTTGTGTGCGTTGCAAGCTTTCGGGATCGCTCTCTCGGCGTTCGGGTGGAAGGGCGACGATGCTAAGATGTGAAAACGTGAAATAATATCTTGTTTTATCATAAACCAAGCAGCACACTTTTAGGATCCCGTAAGTCTCTTATTGAAACCACGTTGTAGCAACGCTGCGATTCCAAGACCAACGAGCGGTCCGACGTACTCCCAGACTAGGAAGAGTGTTTGCTTCCAGGTCCCCATGCCCCTGAACAGTCTAAAGTCCCTTGCTTTTCTTATGTCCGATCTTTCCACAGCCCTGAAAACCTCCGCCCCTCCTCCTTCGCTTATGTGCTGGAAATGTTTGTCTACCAGCGCCGCGATTATTTCCTCCTCGAGATCCATCCCCCCCGAAGTCTTCAGCTTCAACCCTTTGCGATCTTCACCCATGTACAAGACACACTCCGCCTTCCTTGTGCTTAAAATGTTTCCCACAACTACATCCACATTGTAATTGTCGATCGCTCTCAGTGATTTCTTCTGTAATATGGTCGTGTCTGTTTCCAGCTTGAAGCTCACCACCAACGCCTTAGAACACCACTCCCCAATCGAACGCAACTTTTTGGGAACGGGGTAAAGCTTCATGTTCAAACAGCCATCTTCATCGACCCCGTTCCCCGCCTCCCCGGACTGAATTTTATGTTTCGCCATCTTGTCCTCCGGAATGTAGAAGTCGCTCACCGCGCTTGCGGCGTAAATCATTGCCTGGCGCCCGCAAACGTCCACCACCTTGCAAATCTCCTCAAAGAGCTCCAAGTAATCAGTCACGGTCTTGTAGTCGACCATGAACAAAGTCTTGTCGATGACGCGATCGAACTCCTTCACGGGATCCACAAAAGAAGGCAGATCAAACCCTGAGGTATCCTCCCCCAAAGAAGAAGCCAAGGTAGAGGCAAGCTTCGGAGTTATCTCCCCAAGCCCACCGTACTCGCTCGAAATACGCCTCAGAAACGGCTGAAGTGACCCAGGCCGGTACAGGAATATCACAGCGTAACCCTTTGACAAGAAATACTCCGCAGAAGAGGAACCCCTCGACCCTGTGCTAAAGTTCTCCACAGAACGGACCATATTCTTCTCAAGTGGGACAGAGGTACCACCTGATGTCACTAACACAATTGGACGCGCCTCTGATTGATGGGTTTTAACGAAAGTAGTCAAGCTGTCCATCACTGTCTTCTTTGCCATCGTCTGAGCGAGGGGCTGTCTATGAAAACAAATGAAGGCGATATAATTGGGTTATAATAAGTCTCCCTGTGAATAACTTTAAGTGGGATTTTAAGTCAAGGGTCTAGTTCGGCAGCACGAGGGAGCTCAAAAGTCTCAGTGATTGATAAAATGATGGGGGCTGGAAAGTCTGTTATTTGGCTACTTGTCGTCGCATTGAGCGCGTCTGTGGGGGTTATGCAGTCGGTGGCGGAAACCTCGGAAACTCTTCATTTGAAGGCCATAAAGTTCAAGGGCAGTGGAGACCATGCCGCCGCTTTGTCCTTCATTGACCAAGCTATTATGAAGCATGTTGATTCGGAATCGGGCTCTATCCCGATGTCGCCCGCTACTTCGAACCTTTGGAATACCAAGGGAGTTGTTTACAAAGGTATAGGGGACATGGTCATGGCCTTGAAATCCTTCGACACGAGCATTTTGTTGGACGACCAGCAAACCAACTACAATGTGCGATACAATCGAGCAAATATCTTCCACTACAATTTGCTGGAGTGTATGGAAAAGGAGGTGCGGAATGACGACGAGGATCGGAGATTTTTGGCGCTTTTGGAGGAGGCCAATGCTAATGGGAGGGTGATAACTTCTTCCGCGCAAGCGCTGGAAGCAGCCACAGTGGACTACCAGAGCGCCGACGCCATTCTAAGGCGAACAATGTCTGTGGATGAGAGGAGGGTCCTCGAGAGTATGGACTACGTGAACTTTCTCAACGATTATGCAATCTCTATGAAAAAACTTGGTGATGAAGCCTCGGTTGCCCAAATACTCCTCAGGGCCGTTGAGTACGGTCCTGAAAATTTGACGGCGCGAGGAAACCTCGTGATTGCCCTTGAAAAAATGAACATGCTCGAAGCCGCCAAATTTCACAGCCTCAAGGCAATCGCAATAGCCCCCATGAACGCTCAAGTGAAACACAACTACGGGTTGGTTCTTCAGAAGATGGAAGAAATGGAGGGCGCTACTTTGCAATGGCTTCAAGCAATCGAAATCGATCCGACCCTGTCCAACTCCATGTCAAGCCTGGGTCACCATGAGGGTAACAAAGGAAACTTGGCCGGGGCACAATTTTGGTACAACAAGGGGCTGGACGTTGCTACGAGGGAAAGCAATTGGGAAGATGTGTCCTCGATACGGTTACAAATTGCTACGGCAGTGATACCTACCATATACTCCTCCAACGATCACATAGGCAGCGCTCGATCGGCGTACGTCGACAACCTTCGGAGCATTCTGGCTCTGGAATCGAACCATCGCAACGTGCTTCACGACCCAATGACGACCACCGGGAGTGGATCCCTCGGCTACTACGTCATTTACCAGGGGTACGACGACATAGAAGTGCGAAGGCTTCTGGCAAATGTTTACTGGAAGTTTGCCCCGTCTCTAAACTACTGCGCTCCGTTCCTTATGAACGAGAAGTCGCCAGAGGAAGAGAACCAAATAAGGGTTGTGCAGCAAAGAAAGGTCAGGGTCGGATTCCACTCTGCTTTCTTCTTCCGTCATTCTGTCGGTCTCTTGATGGAAGGAGTGATCAGGAACATCGATCGGACCATGTATCACGTCACGGTTTTTTTTCAGAATTACGAGGATGCTGTCAACGACGAGGTCTCGCAGCGGATTAGAGCATCTGCAGATACCGTGTTCGAGCTACCGCATGTTATAAGCGCTGCAAGGAACGTCATTGCAGCCCAGGAACTCGACATTCTTGTTTACGGGGAGGTCGGCATGGATAGTATGGGCTACTTCTTGCCCTTTTCAAGACTTGCGAGGAGGACGGCAGTGTTTTGGGGGCACGCGTTGACGTCAGGAATCGCCAATAGGGATGGAATAGAGTTCGGGGGGGTCAAGAATCCAAGGGAAGTGGGCGGAATAGATTACTTCGTGTCCAGCAAACTTTTCGAGAGAGAAACTTCTGGACCACCCCAGCATAGATACGTTGAGACACTTTATCAGATGGAGGGCCTCACGACGCACTTCACAGCTCCCCTCAAAGCGCGCGAGGGTATGACAAGGGAGTCCTTCGGCTTGCCTTCGGACATGAACTTGTACCTGTGCCCTCAAACACTGTACAAGCTCCATCCCGATTTTGACAGACTCGTAATCGCTATTCTTCGGAAGGACAAGAAGGCGGCCATCGTCTTCCCTGTTGCTCAGAAGCAAGAGTGGACGGAGCAGCTGATGCAAAGGATGATGAGCAACGTTGGAAGTTTGGATGGGGAGGATCTCACAAAACGAATCCTCTTCGTAAGGAGGACAGATTTTGACGAGTTCATCGCTTTGGCGAGATTAGCCAACGTTATTTTGGACCCATTTCCTGTAGGTGGCGGGAGATCCGCTCTGGAGATCTTTTCCACTGGCTCCCCTATCGTCGTGGCTTACCACAGAACCAACATTTTGCAGCTAAACTACGCAATGTACAAAATGATGGGAATCGTCGATTTAATTTGCTACAGCGACGATGATTACGTTGATGCGGCGGTACGAGTTGGAAGCGATAGAGAAATAGAGGCCGAATTGAGGGGGAGAATTTTGGAGAATGTGGGTGTGTTGTATGAGAACAAGGAGGTACTGGTGGAATGGGAAAAGGTGAGTAACAACAACAACGACTGTTTTGGGATAAATTGGGTGGAAAAGGAAAGGGGGGGGTTCGTCTTTGGTATTCCATCTAACCCTTTCCCTTGCTGACACGTAAACCATCTATGATGACCAGTTCTTCAAATTTATGCTGAAAAACGAGAGGCCGACCAGCAACTCGTACTTTGATACTGTATACGGTAGTAGAACTATGACTGTGTCAGAGAACGAGGTCGAATCCGGAGGAGATGGGACAACATTGGAGCTGGAGAACGAAGGAAAGCTGATTTATGCAATCAAGATGTACCACGAAGATAACTTACTCGTTGTAAAAGTTGCCGAGGGGGAGGATCCGTTAGTTTATGCAAGGGATGTGACCAAAGCTATCGGAGCAGAGTGGGTAAAGGAGAGGTGGATTGCTGCCGTCTTGCAGCACGGGGTGAGGAGGTTGAAGGAGGAATTGGTGTTTAATTTAGATATAGTGGGGAGGGGGGCGGTAAATATTAGGTTTGGGGATGATTTAGGCCTGGTCAGCAACTACTACGGATTGCGGATGGGTCTGAACTGGAGAGGAATTGACAAATTGTACAAAGCCCTCAAGGAGGGATTGGGAGGGGCAGATGAGAAAAGGGATTGGTTGGACGTAAGGCGAGCACAAGACATAGCGGTCGGAGGACCTCCGGCACGTAACTTCGTTCCGCCTCCGTCGGTCGAACAAAGTTGCTATCTCACGGTTGCCCTGACGACGTGCAAGAGACTGGAACTTTTCAAGAAGACTGTTGAGTCCTGGGGAATAGGTGTCGAAGGGGGTCATGGTCTCGGTGGAGGCGTTTGTGAGGTCATCGTAGTGGATGATAGCAGCTCAGACGAGGATAGGAACGAAATGAAGAGGCTGTACCCCAACTTCAAATTTGTATGGAAGGAGGGAACCGAGGACAGAGGGCACGCTCACTCCATGAATATCATCAAGAACATCGCAAGCACTCGTTATCTTCTTTATTTGGAGGATGACTGGGAATACATTGGGAAGAAAGGGGTTGGAGAGGTTTTGGGGGATGCGATTGAGGTCTTGGTTGGGGGGAAAGGAGGTAAGGCGGCGGGAGGGAGGGTAGCGGCGAAGCTAGCGGTATATGCTCAAATGAATAACTAACTCTTTTGCTCGTCTCAGGAATCGCCCAAGTCCTTCTCAACGACCAAAGTAGCAGAGCTTGCGCCGAGGGCAGGGTTGTAGAGTGCGAGGGAGGACTGTGGAAGGGAAAGGCCGGGTGGAAAAGAAAAACAAAGACGACTGGGATAGAGTACCTCGAACATGAATTCGGAATTGTGGAGTACGGACACGAATTCAGCTACTGGCCTGGATTCAGCCTAAACCCCGGCGTCTGGGACTTGGAAAGGATCAAGGACGCGTGGGGCGGGGACTTCGTTTTCGACGTGGACGATAAGAGATTCGAACAGAGTTTCAGCATGAACTGCTACGACAAGGGCCTTCTCTTTGGCCACCTCGGACAGGTTGCAGTCAAACACATCGGAGACGTCGTCAGCAGCTATATTCTAAACGGGGAAGCGAGACCATTCGATTTAATTCCTGGCTAAAGTTATTACGGAATAAGACACGCTAAACGAATCGCTAGGGTTAAGATCCCAAAGAAAATCTCTCGTATCCCGACAACAAAAATTAACCCAAAGCTTCTAAACAACGTGCACAATTTTGTGTATTCTCTTCCTTCCCCTCACTTATTCCTTCGCACCTTTTCCCTTCAAGTACTTGACTACTTCTTAGTCCCTCTTGTAGTATTTCGCAATCCCAAGAGGAGTCCATCCATCGTTCTCCGCCTTGTCCACCTCCGCCTTCCCCTCTCTTCACAGCCTCCAATTTGCCTTCCTCAGACACAATGTAGAGAGGAGTAATTCCATTACTCGACGCCTTGTCCACATCCGCACCGCTCTGCAAAAGGGTTTTCATAATCTCATTCCTCCCCCCAGACGTAGCACAAGAGAGGGTTGTGTAACCCTTCACTCCAGATACTCCAGTCGTCCTGTCCACCTTAACCCGCCTCTTGAGGAGCCTATTGATGTCGTCGATTCTGCCTTCCATCGCTGCCACGAACCAACAATCAAGAACCACCCTGTCGCACTCCTCCTTGTGCTCCTGCAATGAGTGAAGCGACGAGCATTGGGGTTGGTATTGGACAAGCTGTCGCTCCTCGTTAATCTTACCTTAGTGTGGGCCTTCTGATAGTCTTTCGAACAGTACCGCGTGAGCTCGCAAAACCCACTTGCTGAAGTTCTTGCCACCACTCTCTATCTCACATTTTCTGCTGCCGCTGCTGCTGCCCTCACCTCTCCCTTTGCCGCCTTCTTCCCTTTCTTCCCCATTCTATCTCCTTCGGACGACGCTGAAGTGATTTATTGCCCTCCTTTCACTTTACTCCCACCGAGAGTCGAGCGCGAACCTAAATTGAAATTAGTCATATAAGGGAGCAAAACCCACGTGGCTTCCGCCACGTACGCTCTTCTTACACTTTCTAAACTTTTTTCTTCCTTAAGTGTCCCGTTGATCCAAAACCGGCAAAAACCCTAAACTGTTTCCAGGTCTTGCCAGACTTCTCCATCAATTCTTCAACCTTTCGTTTGTTTCACGCAAAACCCGCACTAATCCCCACTCCTCTGCACTCGTCATAACTCTTCCCCGTCTTCTTGGCTTCGATGGAGGCTGCAGCATTGATGGCACCTGCACCTCTGTTGCCCCTACACAACTCGTCGTAGTTGTCAAGCTCTTCCACATCTGGTAGTACTAGGGCAGGGAGGTCGCTGTTCTCCCTTAGGGTCTGCAGAACGGCTGCAAGAATCTCACTCAAAATGGCGACAATCTCCTTGTCGTTCTTTCCTCCCAGGGCAGCAGCATTGAAAATAAGGGTGAAGTCCCCCTTCCCGTAATGCGATTCCTCTAGGATCTTTCCGGGAACCCACGAAACCTGGACGGACTTCTCAAGATCGAGAAGCTTGTGTTTCTAGCTAGCCTACTTTCCCGTTGAGGTGCACCAGCACCTTAGCATCCGGCTGGGAATGAGTAAACGAGCGAAGGGACAAACAGCGTGTGTAAGACTAAAATCTAATATCATCACTTGTTTCGATCATCACTTTGCCCCTCGCTTCGCCTCGCCTCTCACCTTTTCCCAGTAAGTGTGATCCCCCCCCCTCCTAATGTAGCTATGGACGCGGCGGGGAGGGGAGGTCGAGGGCGGCTATCGTTTTTATAATATATTTAAACCCACCCTTTCCCCTCTGGTAGAACTTCTGGCCATGAAACATAAGAGTTTGGAAAACCCCAGAAGCTTTCTTCAAGACCTGAGGAGAGACAGGAATTAACCCACCGGTAATTGCAGCAGTTTTCCCACCCCTCGTTGTTATTTTGGTGACGGGGTTAATTTGAAGGTTGGTGAACATGATTGAAAGTGTCGGGTCGAGGGAGGAAGCCTGCAATTTATGGTTGTGCAAGGATTGAAGAGATGTAGGAGAGGAGAGTTAGTCGTTTGTTATTTTGTATCTCATATCCTTCATCCTTACCTTTCTACAATCTACTCCTTTCATGACCCCAAATAGATGAAGGACTCGAGCGTGTGGTTGGGTTGGGAATAATTTATTATGTCCCTCTCATATTTTCTCTACATATATAAGCATACTAACATTCGGTATGCCTTACTGCAGTCTAACGAACCACTATACATACCTAATTTTTTGAATCCACAGCTCGGTTCAGTTTCTCAATAATTGTAAAAGATGAAAGCTTCCATTTTAACGTTTTAGCTGATCACTTTTTACCTAAAGCCGATAGCCCCAATAATTTTTAGTACACACGATATGGACTGATTGTCCAATAGCGAGAGGGAAAAGAATAGAAACGTTCGATGCGAGTTGAGGGGTAGACAGATGCTCAAATTTCCTCTTGGCTAATGGTTTTCCCATTATTGTTCTTTGCGCTTTTATATGTAACACTCTCGGTTGTTTTGGGTTTCAATAATCCCCTCCCCCATTCTCGTGCCGCATTTCGCTCCCCTCCAACACTTTTTGCCAATCGACCTCGGTCGACCCACCGAAAATTAGCAAATATCTTTACCAAAAAAATCAAAATCTCCGACTCTGACAATATGACACAACTGTCGCACTCATCCTCGTCCATTCCTTTGGCATTTTTGGGTTTTGGAGTACGAACCTCCAAGATCCTCTTCGTCCTGTTCGGCGTTGGATTGGTTTTCAACCTTCTGACGAAGAAGAATGCTACGGAGAAGGATGCTCCCAACTGGTCCCACGTTGTGACTTCGCCCGAACAGGAGGCGGAGCTTCATGCTTTCAGTTGCCGTGATTGCGGCTACACAATCTTCCCTGCCAGAGGGCGCGAGGGCAAGGTATGTTTTGGACACTAGCGTTCCGGCTCTGGCGATAAATGTAGAACGCGTGTGTATTTTCATTCAATCTGCGATCCCTCTCTAATCAATGCGATAATTCTCACCCGTCGTTACAACTTTTTCGTGATTTGCTTCACATTCGCCCACTTTCCGCTCCCACTCCCAGTTCTTCCCCGACTCCTTCAAGTGCCCCACCTGCGGTGCGCCCAAGGAAGCCTTCTTTGATGCAAGGGACGACGTGTTGGAAGATGTCGGAGACGAGCTCGACGAATACGAGTATGAGAATATGGACGATTATGTGGGAGGTGATGAGGCCCTTGAGAAGGCTGGTGGTGGAGGTGAGAGTGGAAGCGAGAGAAGCGAAGCGACCTTAATGAGGTCGTCCAGAATAATAAATAGCTAACCCCCTTGCTCCTTGCCTCCCTCCTTTTGCCAGTTGGCGTGATTGAGATGCAGGCTGAAGCCCCCCCTTCTGCCTCCGTTCCAGCTCCTGCTCCTGCTCCTGCCCCCACTCCCGCCCCAGTCCCTGCCCCCAGCCCCGCCCCGGCC